>Ga0209404_10001582_pt1 | contig 15152 bp, 11 predicted proteins | sample TroAtlMetagenome_2_FD_187447 | JGI IMG/M metagenome (GOLD analysis project Ga0209404, IMG submission 187447) | Marine eukaryotic phytoplankton communities from Atlantic Ocean - Tropical Atlantic ANT8 Metagenome (SPAdes) (version 2) | ecosystem: Environmental > Aquatic > Marine > Oceanic...
GTCTCGAAGGATTCCGAGAAATCACATGTACGATTCTCAGAGAACAACCAATTACAATTTGATCTGATTGTGGATGAAGATTTGAAAGTCCAAGAGGCATACGGAGTTTGGAAAGAGAAAACAAACTATGGAAAGACGTACATGGGAACTGTTCGTTCCACATTTGTAATTGACTCCAAGGGCATTATTTCAATCGCGAAATACAATGTAAGGGCTACGGGCCATGTTGAAAGAATTGCAACTGAGATGGGGATAGTTGTAGAAGAGTGATTTCAGGGGGCCTTGATCTTTGAAAATTGAGGATAAGCGAGAATTCATTTCCTCCTTTTTGGGCAGATGTGTCAAATATGCTGATTTGTCCTTGGAAAGGAAGGTCGAAAGAGGAGGTAATGATATTGAAATTAGCAGGTGGAAAGCCTATCGAGATTTCACTGCATACTCTGCTTCAGAGGTCATATCAGGTGCTCTTGATGAATGGTTAGACGGGAGTTCGGATAGCGCCCTCCCAAGCGCTCCGGAACCACTTGGATCGGAGATACTGTCAACAGACATTAGAAAATTGAGCCATGTCGAACGTAGAGGGCTCATTGCAAGAGTAATCGGCCCGCGTCCGGTATTCTTAGTAGGAACTCGTGATTCAAGCGGCGTCCGCAATCTGGCGCCCATGTCCTCAGTGAGTATTCTTTCAAATACGCCCCCATTGATTGCAATGAGTCTGTCTTCGGACAAAGGAGGTCGTATTCGAGATACGTTCCACAACATAGAGAATGGAGGAGTGGGGTCGAAAGTATCCATTCACGCACTTCTCGGAGATAGACGCAGTGCAATGGATGTGGAAATATCTGCTCAGCCCCATCCCAGCGATGTGAGTGAATGGGATCTTGTCTCTGGAAGATTGGTTGAATGTGAATCTGGAGATCTTCTTTCCACCGCGATTGCTACTGTACATGCTGAAGTCGTAGAAATTAGAAATCTTCCAAGAGATTGTAAAGCCAGTCTGATAATAATGGAAATTGACTCAGTCACACTTGCATCAGAAGACGGTGAAGAACGTCGTCCACGTCTTATTCAGATTTCAGATGGGGCCTTATCGAATGATATCGGGCCATCTGGATGGGCATATGCCTTAGATTGGTAGAGACTCTTTTTCTGAATCGGAATCCTGCCAGATAGCTGTTCCGAGCACATGGCGCTTCTGATCAACTCGCACGCCTCTACCAGGCACAACAAGGAGGCATCCCTCTGAATCTATTCTGAATGCAGGCCTTCCAATTCTTGATGCTGAGTCCCCTATTCTCTTTCTCAATGCCCCGCGTTGTGTTTCCACGTGCCTCAAGTCTGAGAGGTCGACTATCACTGTCTCACCAGATCTGAGGGCATCATCGAGAATAGTCGCATCTATCCCCAATCTATCGTTTGGTTTGAGGTATCTAACGACTCTAGAAGGCCTTGGATTTATTCTACTGGTTCGCTCTGACCATACTGCTCTGTCCAACTGATGGAATGGATGGTCGTCGCCCACTCCACGTACATCACCGCCATTTCTGTTCCAATCTTCGGAGTCGGGCGCGACGGGGAGGCCGAGGGCTCTTTGTAGCCACTTCACGGCCCTCAGGAAGAGTCGTCTTCCATCAGTGCTTCCCTCAAAGATGATGAAATGTCGCTAATATCGTCATCAGATCGCGAAGTCGGAGCAGCGGTTTTGGAGCCGTAGAGTTTCTCTGCAAGATCCTCCATAGATTCGCGTATTGGATCTTCATTGACTATCTCTTTTTCAATGGGGATTGGTTTACTCGGCTTAATCGGTCTTCTGGTTTCTCTACTGGCGTCACGCTTTTTCAAGGCTGGATCATTTGGCCCCTTTCCACGCCCCCGGAGAATCATAGTCACAGCGAAAGCTACCACGACAAGTACGCCTGCTGAGACTGCAATCATACCGAATGGCTGCGGAGCTGGATTAACGGATATCTCGACATCCCAGTAGGATGATTCAGTCCCGTCGCTTACGATGAGTCGGACCACCCTGGTTCCTTCCTTGTTAAACGTGGTTTGAGTGGAATATCCTATGAGATCTCTATCATTTCCAGAATCTCCATCTCCATCCGAATCAGACATGATATCCAAGTCCCAGGCGTAATCCAGATTGGGTAAATCGTATGGCGTATCTGATGATCCTTGGGCTGAAAGAATGACCGTATCGCCTTCCATGGGCGATTCTTCAGAGATTGCTCCGAGAGCAATTGGGGCCTTGTTCCTTACAGTTATAGGAATCTCGACTGAAGCAGTTGCGCCGTCGTCATCAGATATGTGTAAAATTATCGATGTAGGAGCAGCATTAGAATCTCCCCACGTATAATCAAAATTAGAACCCGTGTAGTCGCAGTCGTCGTCTACTGAACCTGATGCTGATGTATCCATAGTCAAATCGAGATCCCAGCATATCTCAATATTCTCCAAGTCGCCGGGAGTGTCCCTTACCGAGACTGAAATCGTAAGAGGGGAGTCTTCGAAAACCGGCAATGGTGGAGACACTGGATCAATTGTTGGAGGAGTGTTGATGACCTCTATAGGCACAGTTGTGATTCCAGTTGATGCCCCGTCATCATCGAATATCTCTATGGCCAGAAGATGGAATCCTGATGTGGTGTACACGTACTCTGTGACGAAGTCGGGAGAGTAGTCTTCCACGATCGGTCCGGACGATGAGTCTGCATCTGGCCTCCATATTGCAGACAAAGTGGACATGTCGCCTGGACTATCTGATGCCACTGCCGTAAATCTCAGTAAATCGCCCTCATTTACCGTGTAAAGGCCCCTTGAGTCCTGCGATAGGCGGTTTGGGCCGAACCAGACTTGGATGGACTCAAGCACTGGTGGTGCATTCAATACCAGTATACTTGCATTGATTGTGGTCTGAGCACCGTCATCATCCACGATAGTGACTGATGCGACCACATCACCCTCTTGACTTGGGGTGAATGTGCATGAAACGCCCAATGTGCCCTCGATACAGGACTCATTCCAGCTGATAGCAATCGGCGAAGTGGGTGTATTCGTATCAAGGTCCCTTACGTTCTCCAATTGAAGTGTAATCTGATCACCTATTACAATCGAGGAATCATATGGCAGTAGTGTTGCTTCTGGTGGGCGATTGAGGATGTTCACAGTGGTGCTTACCTGGCTGATGTCACCCTCGTCATCAGTAATTGTGACTGTTACGTTGTATTGACCATCATCCGACCATGCCTGAGAATGTGTACAGCCAATGGCACTCTGAACCGTTCCATCGGGCATCTGAGATTCGATTTTACAGGTTACTTCGCCGCCATCCGGATCATTCGATGCTGTGGCGTCGATGATGACGTCTGTAAGTGTGAGGGGGTCGGAGGGGATGGATACATCAGCATAGGGAAGCCTGCCTACGTAGACGAATATGTCAGCAGCATCATTCGAAGGATTGCCGTCGGATTCTCCTGTATCTATCGAGAATGAGATCAATTCATTGCCCATTAGTTCAGGGACTGTCCACTCGAAGTTGGCAACAGAAGTTCCGAGGGAAGGCAAAGAGGGGAATGATTCCGAACCTATGGTTCCTGTATTGCTCCCAAATGCCTCCACAAAGCCAGGGGGTGCTTGCATTAGGCCGTCATTTACAATCGGTACCGAGATGGTAACTATGTCTCCCGGCACAGCATCGTAGGGCGAAGAGATGGTTTCGATTGTATCGGATCTGTTGCGCTCAACCGAAATTGAAACAGATTCTAGTTTGAGATCTACCTCGTGTATGTCGGGGTCAAGTGTAACTGTTGAGACTCCTATGTCATCTATTCCAACTCTAGCCAAAATACCGTGTGAACCGTACTCTCCGACAACATACGAGTCGTCACCATACGCGCCATAATCGAGAGAAAGGAATGCTGATCCGTTGGAAGCAGTCGTGACAGTTGTCCCGAAACCTGTCGCATCATAACTAACTTCCACATCAGTATCTTGCAAGGGCGTGCCAGAACTATCTGTAACATTGACCCATATGGGAGATTCAAGATTGAATGGTGAGAGGGGGTATCCCAGGCCCACATGGACCTCAGTGGACCTGAATGCAAGATTTGAGGATTGAATCTCATGTTCCGCCATCAGTCCGAGTGTAACCTCATTCAGAGTTAGGACGTCGTTCCCTATTGAGTCACAGTGCCAACCGTAACCAACTATGCTTCCATTGACGTCTGTCGCAGTTACATTGTAACTCACGGCACAGCCGGAGTGGCTAACTCCAGGATAGCCAGCCTGCACCACGGTAGATGTTGTCTCGACCTGCTCAGAAGAGTCCTGGGGTATGTCCACATACGCAGATGTGCCTGAATAAGTCGTATTCACCGTGTAATTATTCACCCATGAGTCGCCCACATACAGAGGGAAGTCATGCCTCTCAAGAGGAGGCCAATATTCGTTAGCGGCAGTTATTGATGCGATATTACAATTTATGAGCAGACACACCCACCACGGGCCGTCGAATTCAATATCGATTGTTGCTGTCTGGCTGATAACGGCCATATCGCTAGCTCGGATTAACGATACAGTCTCCATCTCGACAATTACGTCTCCGTTCTGACCTTCGAGTTGTATGTTGTCTGCACGATAATCTCCCTGTCCAGTGGCCTCATATGCAATTGTCTGAATCCCTCCTATGTCGATTTGCAATACGTCTGTAACTTGGACATCGAGAGTTCCTGTGAGCGTATTTACGTTGGTTGAAACGCCGCTACTAGCTATGAAGTCGTAAACGTCCAACTCCCCATCATAGACCCATCGGTCATTGATTTTCCAGGAGGGTGTATCGACAGAACCGGATGAATGGGAGAATCTCTGATCGAGTTTTTCTTCGCGTATCTCTTCGGATACGGAATCATATGGCGATGCAGGAATCAATAGGATTGCAACCGCTGTCCAAAATACAAAATCTCGCAAGCGTGGGCTATCCAACACGACCCGCTGACGGAAGTCAAGGGTATAATCACTTGTCGTATTCTCAGAGTAGGTCGGCCAACTCATCCTGGATGAATTGGACAGCTTCTAAAATCTCATCTTTCCTTCTCGCGCCGGTTATCACCATCTTACCGCTTCCGAAAATCAAACACACAACACGCGGGTAGTCTAACCTGTAAATCAGACCCGGGAACTGCTCTGGCTCGTATTCCACCTTGTCGAAAGGTAGGTGGAACGTAAGGTTGTTCAGATTGAGTTTCCTAGGCATTGTGGCCAGTGGTTCTCCCTGCTTTATTCCACGGATCTGGAATTTACCGAACTTTTCTTGTTCTTCCTTTGTCATTGCATTCCAGACTTCAATCTCTTCGTCATCAGCAGGACGTATTTCTCCTCCCTCAAGGTCTATTACACGAGTGTTAATGTCGTCCATGCGTGCAGTTCCATCGTAATCTTCGGGATAGTGCAGTGCATATGTGGCGACCATGTTCTGAACCTCAATCTTGACATCTTCTATCTCCCACGTCTCGATTCCTGCTGCTCTTAAATCCCCTATCATGCGAGTGATTCCTTCGTGGATATTCTCCTCATTCTTCCCGCCTGTGCACACGGCTCTTCCTGATCGGAACATCAAGATGGCAAGTTTCGGGTCCACGACTCGATAAACGACACCGGGGAATTGCTCCGGCTCATATTCACAATTCAGCTGGATTGCGATATCAGGCAGGTCCAGTTCTTCAGCAACTCTCGTAGATGCGACTACGTTGACTACAGTCAAGCGTTCTTCATCACTCTTCATGGTGTTTCGCAGTTATATACCGTATATAAGGGGGTGTGGCGAGAAATCAGCCTAAAATCTGAGCTCCTTTGTTGTGAAATGAGCTTATCATGGCTTTAGCACCATGTAGTTCCATCATCTGAGCGACACGTGTGGGGTCTCTCGTCAGAGCCATCATACACCCGCCACCGCCCGCACCAGTAAGTTTGGCTCCGAGAGAATGAGGGCGCACGGATGCGATCAACTTCTCTAAGAATGGCGTGCTTAGGTTAAGTGCCTCAAGCCTACTCTGACATGCATTCATGGCCATACCGACTGTTTCCCATTCAGCAGATGCAAGAGCGGCCAGCCCCATTGCAGTAATGTCCCCGATTGAATCTAAATCGGATTTTCGTTCGGGGTTCGAAGATATCAAATCTGCAACCATGGCGACCATTTTTCCTGTTTTCGATGAGTTCCCAGTGAAACCGAGGACAAGCGATGGAGGGTTGGAATCATCTGGAAGATCGATAGTACCTACATCCCATGTACGAAGTCCTTCAGACGTTTCCAATTCTGCCTCGAACACGTGCTTCACCATGGGTGGAAGTGATGAGGAGACGACGACGCAACCGCCAAGAGCGCTGGTGGCCGTATCTGTCGGACTAGCACGCCCGGATTGGGCAGCGGCCTCCGCCAAATGGGCAGATCTGGCAGCGTCTATCAAGTTAGAAGATTCGCCGATTTGATTGCTAAGAGCAAGATGTGCGGCTACAGATAAGGCTGCAGAGGACCCTTGTCCAGCTGCAGAAAAAAGCGTGCTAGATATGTGAAAAGAGTAGGGGCCGGAACCCCGTGGCATCCTAGATATTATCGATTTCAGATGCGGGTGTCGTATTGGGTCCAGTGGCCTACCTTCAACCGTCCATTCCTTGTTATCTGAGACTGTGACATTTACGCCTGCTTCAATCGCAACAGCAACGGCTGGGTGGCCATAGACGACTGCATGCTCCCCGAACAGAATTGCCTTTCCTGGTGCATGCGCTTCTGCCATGCCTCCCCGTACCCGACATTGGGGATAGCCCCTTCGCGTACTTACGTGATGTTCAAGGCCTCATTGCAATCGACGTAGTTACACGGGACACCCCCCGCCGGAGAGATTACCGATGGAACACCCATTGCTTATCGATTACAATGGCATCCCTGGATGGGTGCTTCTCCTAGCATTGGGCGGTATCTCAATTGCATTCTTCGTCTATCAAGTTCAGAAGGCGATTCGCCTGGTTCTAAGGGGCAGCTCAGACCCTAGGACCGATGCCTGGTTCAGCAGAGTGGTGGAAGTCGTAACTGGATGGCTAGGTCAGAAGCGTGTGCTTGAGGATCGGGTAGCAGGGGGTTTGCATGTCCTGATGTTCTGGGGATTCCTTATGCTGTCAAGCGATATGTTCGATCTTGCCACGGCGAATTGGTTCTCTGGATCTTTCCTCCCGGAAATACTCGTTGGACCATGGAATGGGATGGTCGAGCTGGGATACACGTCTGCATTGATAGGGTGTGTCGCAGCTTTGACGAGAAGAGTTGTTTTTACGCCTGAGAAGTTGAAGGGTAAGTCACAGTTAGAGGGAAATGCAATACTTGTCCTGATATTCACAATTACGACGACGTCGTTCGTAGTTGAGTCTGCTGAGGGGCCGTCCCCATTCTGGGAACCTCTAGGCTATTTAGTAGCCCAGGCAGGAGTTTCCGACACCTTCGTGATCATGTCCTATTGGATGCACATGGCGGCTATATGTTGCTTTCTCATCCTTATCCCTCTTTCCAAGCACATGCACCTGGTAATGGCGCTTCCCAATGTCTTATTCTTCGATCGTACCCCTATGGCGAAAATGCGTCCATTGGCTGTTGACGATAGCGGCATGGCTGTTTCTCTTGAGGAGCTGGATATCGATACTTTCGGAGTCTCGACATTCAACCAATACACCTGGAGGCAGCTCATTGATGGATGGGCCTGTACTTCCTGCGCAAGGTGTCAAGACGTGTGCCCGGCATATGAATCGGGGAAGGCGCTCAACCCGATGCAGATAGTCCATGATGTCCGATCATATGCCAATGAACATGCTCCGATATTGCTCTCCGGAGAGACTCCGGATGAGACCATGATGGAACGTCTTTCCGCAGATGCAGTGTGGGCTTGTACTACCTGTCATGCCTGTGTCGATGCCTGTCCTCTTTACATAGAACACGTCCCTAAATTGACTGATCTTAGACGCAATGCGATGATGGAGACCATGGAATATCCAGAGCAACTGAATGTCGCCATGGGTAATTTGGAATCCGGCTCGAATCCATACGGATTTGGGGCTCATGAGAGAGGAGACTGGGCCAGTGATCTTGATGTGAAGATCGGAGAACCCGCCGAATACATTTACTTCGTAGGGTGTGCGGCAAGTTTCGATGAGCGTAATCAAAAAGTTGCGAGGGCTACAATATCTCTGTTGAAAGAAGCGGGATTGGACGTGGGCATACTGGGTATGCAAGAAGGGTGCTCGGGGGACCCAGCAAGAAGAGCAGGGAATGAGTATCTATTCCAGATGCTCGCAGAGGCCAATGTGTCCACATTCCAAGAGTTGGGCGTCAAGAGAATCGTGGCATCTTGCCCCCACTGTTTCCATACGTTGGGCAAGGAGTATCCCGACTATGGCGCAGATAAGCTAGAGGTGCTGCATCATTCGCAAATCCTAGCCAAATTACAGGACGAGGGGCGTTTGCCGAGAATCATCGATCATGAAGATAGCGTAACATTCCATGACCCGTGCTATCTAGGGAGAATTGGTGGCGAGGTAGAAGCTCCAAGGGCAGTCATCGGAGGGGTAGACGTTGAAGTGGAACGGCACGGAACTGATTCCTTTTGTTGCGGAGCAGGTGGCGCACAGATGTGGATGGAGGAGGACGCCGATAAACGCGTCAATGTGATTCGGGCCAAAGAATTGGCAGAAACAGGAGCCGATACGGTTGCGATAGGGTGCCCATTTTGCTCTGTGATGGTGAAAGACGGTTTGGACTCAATCGGATGTGAAATGGATGTCAAAGACTTGGCTGAGATTCTGTGGGAGAAAATGGTGCAGATGGAAGAAGAGGAAGGGGGCAAAACAACAGAATCTAGACTCGTTGCATCACATCCTCACATGCCGGGTAATCGAAGAGGGACTCTGAATCGAAATCGTATTTTGGATTGAAATTATAACTATGGTCTAACATTAACAGCCGAATTTCAATCGAGATTATCATAAATCGCTTCCGATACGCATCCTCATGGGCGATGAATTTACCCAATGGGGGATGACAATTCCCGGGCTCGCGAACATGTATGGCTGCATCCTGATCTTCTGGGGGCTATACTGTTACCTTACCCAGACTCCTGACGGAAGTCTCACTTTCGATCTAGATGAGTTGGTTGACCCATCCCCCACCGCACTGATTCCAGCTTTCATGGGCCTCCCCTTGCTTATGATGGGCGTGCTTTCAAAATTCAACGAGGAAAATAGACATCACTACATGCATGCTTCAATGGTTGTGGCTCTGATTATGTTCCTAGCAGGAGCGTCGAGAATGGCGATGAGCTTCTCTGAAATGTCCAATCTTGTATTAGTTTCACACGTGTTGCTGGTGCTTGTTGGGGCCTCATTCATATTTGCAGGGGTAAAATCGTTCAGACATGCTCGTCTTAATCGAGAGAGCTGATTGGATGAAACCGAGGGTCGGCATCACTTCTTCCGTCAACAAGAGGGATTACGAATCTGATGGTCGCGATGTGGTCATGCTCCCGTGGAATTATCCCTCGATTGTAGAGGAATGCGGCGGCTTGCCACTGATATTATCCGAGGGAGGGGACCCTGAAGCGTGTGTCGGTGCGGTGGACGCGCTGATAATTGCCGGGGGCAGGGATATAGATCCGGCCACATATGGACGTGACCCTGTGCCTGAAACAAATGATGTACGGCCCTCACAGGACATGTGGGAGCTTGCACTAATTGATTCTGCAAAGAAAAGGGGGTTGCCGATACTCGGCATCTGCAGAGGGCACCAGCTTATGGCTGTCTCGTACGGAGGTTTTCTTCATCAGCACCTCCCCACCACCCCCCCTTACGAAAAACATGGCGCATGGGGCGGTAAATGGTCCAAACATGTGGTATCCATAGTGCCTGAATCGAAACTCTCCAAGATTCTTGGGCTATCTTCTAATGTGAACTCAGCACACCACCAGGGCGTATCTGATCCGGGGAGTCTGGAAGTAAATGCCAGATCAGAAGATGGTCTGATTGAGGGTTTAGAGGACCCGTCGCGAAAATTCGTGATGTCGGTACAGTGGCATCCGGAGGCTCTTGGCCAGAAGTCGATCGTATCTGCACTTGTACGAGCTGCAATTTGAATGGATGGGTTCATCCCCTCAGACGCAGAGGAGTTGCCATGAGTAGGCCGATAATTGGAATCACTGCGCCGACTCGCATGACGAAATGGGGGGCATGGGACATGGATGCGACCGTGATACCCGCAACATACGCTCTTGCTGTGATAGATGGGGGCGGTATTCCAGTCATACTTCCACCGGAAGATGGTGCTATAGACATAGTATCGGCAATAGACGGACTGGTCATCTCCGGTGGGCCGGACATTGATCCCTCGATGTATGGTGCTGATCTGGACCCTGATACTCTCGATACATATCCCAAGCAAGATATGCGTGAGATTGCGCTAATCAAGGCATCTATTGAGGCGGATCTCCCAGTATTGGGCATATGCCGAGGTATGCAAATAATGTGTGTTGCAGAAGGTGGCTCCATGCACCAGCATCTCCCAAAGACCCCTGGGTACGAATCGCATGGTTCATGGAATGGTGCGTTTTCTGACCATGAAGTCACTTTCGAACAGGGTACCGAGATACACAGCGTGCTGGGAGATTGTGTATCTGTTAATTCCACACATCACCAGGGGGTTCGAGATAGTGGGGGTCTGAAAGTGACTGGAAGGGCGAATCATGATGGCCTCATTGAGTCAGTTGCGTATGATCATCTGAAATTCTTCCATGGGCTGCAATGGCATCCCGAGAGAATAAATCAGTATCAGATGTACGCTGCATTGGTTAATGCGGCGAGAAGTTCATGACCATTGGCATAGGATGCCTGCATGTGCCTCTGAGGCTTTTCAACACATCATCGCGTACGAAGCAGGAGATTGACGTCTCAGGCGAAGAAGTCACGATCTATGCCTGTGGAATCACTCCCTATTCGCCCAGCCACATCGGCCACGCCCGTCAAGCCATAGCATTCGACACCCTGGTGAGATGGCTCAGATTCCAAGATGTTCGTGTTAGATATGTTACAAATTTCACAGACATATCAGATACGATAATCGATGCTTCAAACGAAGAAGGCGTCGACTTTCTCGAGTTGGTGAATCGTCACATATCGGACTACAGGATTTCGATGAATAGGCTCAATGTACTCGATGCTGATGCCTATCCAAGAGTTACAGAAAGTATTGAAGGAATAATCTCAATGATTGAAACCCTGATTGAAAAAGGACATGCATATTCGGCCGAGGATGGAGTATACTTCGAAATTGATACTGCGCCTGAGAAGTATGGGCGGTTAACCGGACAGACGCTTGAGATGGTTCGATCGGGTGCCGGAGGGAGAGTTGCTTCCACTGGAGCAGGTAAAAGAGACCACAGAGACTTCGCCCTCTGGAAAATTGCAAAAGAGGGCGAGCCAAGCTGGGATAGCCCCTTTGGAAAAGGAAGGCCTGGTTGGCATATTGAGTGTTCAGCGATGGTTCACGAACACTTCGGGCACCAGGTTGACATCCACGGGGGCGGTTCAGACCTAATGTTTCCACATCATGAAGCAGAGATATTCCAATCAGAGTGCTGTTTCGATACCGAGCCTTTTGCAAGACATTGGATGCATAACGGCATGATAAATGTAGATGGGGAGAAAATGTCGAAGTCTCTTGGTAACTTTTGGACTGTTTCTGAAGCTATTGATGCGGTCGGTCCGATGGTGCTCAGATACGCACTCGTCAATGCCCCATATCGTCAACCGATTGATTTCAATCAAGTTCTTCTTGATGATGCTGAGAAGAATCATGGCAGGCTGATTGAATCGATCATATCAGCAGGAGGGCTCGACGTAGCAAGGCAATGGGGAGATATTGAGTCGCTGAAAAATGCTGAAAATTCACTAATACGAGGCATGGATGACGATCTCAATACAAGAGTTGCAATTGCAGAGATGCAATCGGTGGTCAAGATGCTGAGGCAAGCCAATTCAGCCCATGACCTCTTGGTGGCCTCTGCATGTGTGGGCTGGCTTTCAGCGTATGCAGGCGACGTACTTGGACTCCTTCCCGATGAAGAGTCGTTCCAGAGAATGATAGGGCACGCATCTGAACGACGCGATGAAATCAGAGAGAAGGTTGAGAGTCTCATCGCAATGAGAGAGGAAGCACGCTCTCAACGTAATTGGGCAGAGGCAGACAGAATCAGAGATGAAATCACCGATCTTGGAGTGGTTATTGAGGACAGGGACTCTGGCGCTATCTGGAGGATGAAGGACCTTTGAGTCACTTCCTGCGGTTCCAGTTAGTTACTGCAACAGTTAACGAGCTTATTATTAGGCCCAATAATCCCGCCACTGCAATCCAGTAGACAGGTCCGCTGATTGTTGAATCCTCGCCCTCAAGGATTGCAGGGCCTGGTTCAGATGGTTCATCTTCAGGCTCGAAGAAAGACCATGCGTCTCTGCACTCGACTCCAGTGGGCATCGAGAGTTCCGCGCAAAGTTGTCCGGGAACGGCGATTGCCCCTCCAACGTCTATGCCGCAAAAATTAGCATCTGGAGTCGCGAGGCATCCCTCTCCAGGGACTGTTCTGATGGATATTGAGCCGCAAACGAGTTGTCGTCCCGAAGGTGTAGAGGGGACGCCCTCTGCAAGAAGTATGGACGATTCTGTGTCGCAGGCCTCGAGATGGATACCCTGGGATATTTCTACTGGATGTGCAACAGTTGCGCCTAGTGGGCCGTATGTCTCGAATATTTGCGGGAGTTGTATTGGGTTGACGGTCTGAGAGCCGCCGCCATTATCGCTGTTTATGCTGGTCTCTATGGGGTCCGCTCCGCCGACGGTTCCCCCGACTCTGTGCCCGTTTTCATCCAAATCAACGTCATAATACATCGTCCAGAGATCTATCGAACGTCCATTTTGAAACGTTGATGAGCGGTTCAGTACATCGAAATATCTCTCATCGCCCATGGTGAAAAGATATTCTATTGGAACTGTTTTTCCTTGGTTGCATTGGCCCAGATATTCCATCATATCCGCATATGTTTGCTGTGCCTCTGGGACTCCCTCATACGTGATGTCGATTGCCTTACTAAAACCAACTCCATGTATGACTTCAGCATCATCATCCATAGCTTGCATTATGTCCACGTCCCCATAAACAGGAAGTCCCCCTACGACTACGAGGCGTACGTCTGGGTCAACTGCCTGGATCACATTCCTGTAAGGGTCGGCGTGGAACGTGTCGAGCACGACCAGGTCTGCAGCAAGACCGGGTACGATTCTCCCTGTGTATTCGGACCATCCAATGGCATCGACGACATTCGTCGATATTGTCTGGACCAATTCAAATCTGAAAAATATGTTCCCAAGAACATTCTGATCCCACCAATCAGCAGTTTTCAGCTCGTGCATCGAGCTCTTGGAGCCAGATGGCCCCCAATCTGGACCAATCATGATATTCACGCCTTCTTCTTTAGCGGTTTTTATGTCAGTTGTCTCCCCATATAGGAGAAGATTGGACGTGGGGGACCATGCGATGCTTCCGCCGACGTCGCCAAGAGCGTTGAATTCTGTCTGAGTTAACGCCGTTCCATGCACTATGACGATCTCGCCCACTAGCAAGTTATTCTGAACTAGGACATCGAACTCTGATCTACTTGATTCGTCGATTCCTTCCGCCAGGTGTATGAACCATGCGTCAAGGGTTCCTGAGTTATTTCCAGTCTTGATGTGATTTCCAATATAATCAGACTCCAACTCGGTCACCTTGGTGTGAATTGAATCCTTATCAAAATTGTAAAGCTCGATATTTCTTGCAAGTATGGAATCGAATGTATCTGTGTTTGAATTGGCACTTCCCTGAAGTGCGGTATTTCCTCCTGCGATTGCCCTCAATTCAGCAAATCTCATCGCGGATGAATCGTACAGTGAGCATCCGATATCCTTGGCATCCGAATATCCGGAATAAGACTGCCACTGGTAACGATTATCCCAGCCATCAGTACCATGGTCCCACAAAGGTATCAAGTTGTATTTCGCATGATTGTGAGGGTCTATGAATCCGGGATATATTGTCCCGCTAGTAGGGATAGAAGTTACTCCCTCTGCTGCATCGGGAGCTGGTGAGGATGCATCCCAGACCGCTTCTATCACCCCGTCAGTTACAAGTATCCGGCCTTGGTCGATTACAGAATTTTCAGTCTCCATCGTCACTATTCTGCCTTCCAGTATGTACGAACCACTGTGGACATCGTCCCTGACACCGTAGCAGGAGCCCTGTAGGTGGTTGGTTCCAACCCAAGGTTCGTCATTTGGACCACCTGGAGTCGGGCCCGAACTTATTTCCGACCATATGCCATTAGAATCTACACCAAAGGAAGTACCATACGAGGAGTTGCCAATCTCATAAGCAGAGCCCTCCCACGTCTGAGGACCGTAATACCCCATGCTATCTACGACTGTCTTTGAGCTATCCGAAAGCGTGACCGAGTCTCCTTCAAAGAAATCTAATTCAATCCTAGTTAGTGCTCGGAAAAAAGTCACGTATGCGCCTGACTCGATTACCGTTCCGAAACCGATGGAGCATGCTGGCGAGCCTTCACCTGGCGTATCATCAAGCCACCAACCTCCAACATCAATAGGATCATTTCCCGGATTATGCAGCTCTATGAACTGGTTGGAGTACCTTCCAATCTCCCCATCTCCATTCCAATCGATACCGCCATAATCAGCGCTGTTGGGCGATACGTAGACCTCCGTGATGATTATTCTTGGATCATTATCCTGTGCAACTACTGGAGTCGTTAGTTGGAGGAGAAGTAGGGTCATGGTGAATGCGGCTGCTCGGTTCACATTCTCTAGGCTATGAGGCGGGATATCAAATCATCTTAAGATCGATAACCTCCTGAAGCCCGAATATTAGCAAAATTTCCATTAGTGTCGGTGTACGGGTCCGACATAATGAGGGAATGGACAACAGCCTTGCTCTTGTCTGCAATGGTGCTTTCAGGTTGTATAGGCGAGGACTCTGGAGAATCAGAGAATACTACGAGGTGGGATGAGGGCCTTGCAC
>Ga0209404_10001583_pt1 | contig 15148 bp, 2 predicted proteins | sample TroAtlMetagenome_2_FD_187447 | JGI IMG/M metagenome (GOLD analysis project Ga0209404, IMG submission 187447) | Marine eukaryotic phytoplankton communities from Atlantic Ocean - Tropical Atlantic ANT8 Metagenome (SPAdes) (version 2) | ecosystem: Environmental > Aquatic > Marine > Oceanic | place...
AGCGTCGCCAGGCTCACCGGCTCCCGCGCGCAGTCGTCCTCGCTGGCGATGTGGGCCGCGGCGGGGCCCGTGTGCGTGATGAACACGCCGCCGAACTTGGACTGGGCGCGGCCCAGCGCCGAGTTCTCCATGGATGCGATGGGCGTGAAGTTGAACTTCTGCATCGCCTCCGCCACCGCGGCCGGGTGCGACCAGATGACGTCGGCCTCGTTGGCGATCCCCGCGAGCACGCCCGCGGTCGACGCCGTGACGTTCATCCGGACGTCGACGGAGAGCCGGCGGAGGATGTCGACAGTGTGGTTGGTGAAGGTCGGGCCGAGGCGGGCAATCGCGAGCGGCGGGTTATCAACGAAATCGTGGACGATGACGTTGAGGTGGAAGGCCTCAGCGTGGGCGCCGGACACGAGGAAGCTCACCCAGCGGTCCAAGGCGCTGCTCAACCTCGTCGCCGAGACGGCTTTGGAGGAGGCCGGGAAGGTCCTGGGCGCCCCCCTGCTTCGGGCATACAGCATTCCCCCCGAAGCCTACCGCGGGGAGGAGGGTCAGGACAAGCCGAGGGTCCAGTCCATACGGAGCGACCCGAAAAATAAGAAGAAGGGGGAAATACCAAGCCCTGGAGGCAAGCAAGGAGCCGAATCCCTGGCCGCCCCCGAGAAGCGCAGCGACTTCAACTTCAAAAAGGCGACAGAGCACCCCAAGAAGAAGACGCCGCCGCCGGCGGAGGGGAAGCCTGGGTACCTCTACAGCAGCGGGGAGGTGGTTCCAGACTTCAAGCTCGTGCACCGCGGGGACATGGATATGGCGGAGTACTGGCAGGGGCAGGAACCCGCGTCTGCAGGGAGGACAATCCCCAAAGAACTGGAGCTGCAGGTGAAACTCGTGAAGCTCAAGTCGGCCAAGCTCGTGGACCTTGAAGTCACAAGCTCCCACGTGAAGCTGCTCTGCAAGGGGAACTATCGGCTTGAAGTCCAGCTGCCCTACCGCGTTTTGGAAGAGAAGGGTTCGGCGAAGTTCGACAAGGCCAGCCGTACCCTCGTCGTCACCGTGCCAGTTGTTCCACCCAAGCGCCGTGCAGCGGTGCCTTTCCAGGAGCCGGAACCGGAACCGGAACCGGAACCGGAACCGGAACCGGAACCGGAACCGGAACTGGAACCGGAACCGGAACCGGAACCGGAACTGGAACCAGAAATACAGGACAGCGACAGGAAAAGGAAAAACCTTCAAGAAAAGAGCGGCATGGTTCATTCCGAAGCACAGAGAGCCTGGGACGCCTTGCACCAAAGCAGAGATGAAAAGGAAATCCCGCCTGAAACGGCAGAGCCGGAGGAGCCCAGCAGGGGCGAAGGCGGGGGCGGGGAGGGCGTAACCTCCGACGGGGCCGCGGAGGCCACGCTCGAGGGCTCGGGGGACTTCTCTGTCTCCGAGAATCTGGAGGGCGACTTTGCCGCCTCGGAAACTTTTGCAGGGTGCCGCCGGGGGTACGTCTTCACGCGCGGGTCAAGGGGTCAGGGGTATTACCGGGACGGAGCTCAAGAGGTACTGGGCGAACGGGGAAGCGGCGGGAGTACTGGGGCCCGGGACGCCCCGTGCGAGGAAGCATCGGGCGGGGGGAAGGGGCCGATCCTCGTGGGCAGAATGATACAGCCTAGACTAGGCACCGAGTTCTTGGATGACTTGGACTGATTTTCAATGTATGGTGCGAATTTAACTTAAACTCTCCTTACTTTGTGTGCGGTATTCATGGGTCCAGCACTTATTATTAGGCGAGCTCGTCCTGCAGCAGCAGAGCTACAGAGGCCAGTGTCCACTTGGTGTTGGGGTCCTTCGTCTTCAGCGTGAATACGGACACCTGGGCCGAGTACACGTTCGCCCTCTGCATGTTCATGTACACGGGGCAGTTGTAGAAGCCCTTCACGTTGTACTTGTCGACAGTGACGGGCTTGAGCCAGATCACAGGCATGGCCTGGTGAAGCTCGCCCGGCGTGCTATCCTTCAGGCATCCAGCCGCGCGGTCCCATCGGGCCCCCTCAATGCACAGGCCGTGGACGTATGCCCCCTCGGCGGGGTGCTCAGTCACCTGGGCGGGGTCCATCTTGGCAGTCACTTCAGTAACGAACTTCATGGCGTCAAGAGGCAGCTTGTTGGCACGTGCGTACGTTTGCATCACGGCCGTGACGAAAGCCTTCGGGTTGAACAGGCCCGGCAGCCACATGGACACGGGGGTCACGATCTCCTTGCCCTGAGTCCAAGCCTTCAGCTGGTCATAGCGCTTGAGGACATCGGCGAACCACTTCGTCAGGGTAAAGACCTCCTGGACACGAGTGGACATGGTAGACATCCACAGGGCAGGGACGTTGTTGGTCTCGAAGCCCCGAGCTAAGGCCTCCATCTCAGCGCTCATGTTGAGCGCACCCTCGAGGCCGAGCTTGAGCTCAGCCAACGACCGCGACATCTCGCCCAGCAGGGTGTTCATCCGCACAGCTTCCTGGAGGGCGCAAATGATGTACGGGGTCTTCTCGGCCACTTTGGCTTCAATGTCGAGGATGACGAACTGCTCGGGCAGCTTCTCGGAGAACATGTCGACGCTGCTGCGCACGAGGCCCTCTTTGGAGCTGCCGCCGCTGCCGCCGCCACCGCCGCCACCCGAGACCTCCACAATCGTCTTGAAGAGCTGTTCCCCCTCTGTGGTCAGCAGGCTGATCTCAGCGTTGGGATGCAGGCCGTACATTACGGGGGACTCAGCCGGGAGGCCGCTCTCGATGTACTCCTTCATAGCGTTGTAGTCGGTAGGCATGGGAGCCTTGAAGTTGGGGGCGAGGTCGAGGGTTGGTGGGGAGCTGCCATTGGGCAGGAGCTCGGGCTTGATCAGGACGTCAAGGTAGGTGATGCAGCATCGGCGGTCCATGGCATCTGTGATCCAGCCACCGTAGAAGACCTCGCCGAACATGTAGCGCAGGTCCTCCCAAGGCACCTTATCGTTCGCCGAGATGTAGTTGTACAGGACGTCGGCGCAAGTGGTCAGGTCACCCATGTTGAAGGAGTAGCCGCGGCAGAACCCGAGACCGGAGCCTGCACCAGTACCAATGCCCACGCCGAACTTCTTCCGGCCAAGGAGCAGGGAGTGGTAGAAGCACAAACCGAAGAGAATAGACTTGAAGGCTGTCTGCTTCTCGCCTTCCTCCACCCTGTCGATGGTCTCCTGGGAGAATGCGGCGAAGGCGCGCCGCATGCTGGACTTCATGTCGGTGGGAGGCTCGTTCGAGATCTTAATGCAAGTCTGCAGCACCGACTCTGGGATGATCTTGGCCATGGGGTTGGTCATGATCGGCTCCGCAGAGAAGAAGCACCGGAAGTTGTCGTTCGCGGTTTCTGCTGCAATTTCGAGCTTGCGCTCGAGGACGTTGACGACCCATTCCTGCATCAGTTGGACATTGTCGAGGAACACCCACGAACCGTTCTCCATGGCCTTGTCCAACGCATTCTCCGCAATCTTCTCCTGACCCTGGCCCATGGAGATGATGGTCAAGCCACCATTTCCCCGGGTCTTGTCGTGGTTCTTCCCTTCTTCCTCGATTTCTGAGGAGGGGGAGTAGCCCGGGAACAGAACGAAGAAAATCGGCGTTGAGGGCCCGCTCTGCGACACAATGGTGCCTGCGTTGAAGGCATCCTGGGAGGTGTACTCGGGGCCGAGATTGTTCTCCACGAAGATGCTCAGTGCGTTTGTCAGGCGGTCCGGGCGGAGTGCACGGATCATCAGCAGCTGCTGGAAGTCCGTCATCTTACCCCACTCCCCGGGGAGACTGCTACACTCGCAGCGCTGAATGCTGCAGTAATCCTTCCACTCGTCACTGTTCTTCTCCAAATCCTTCGCAAAGTTGAAGAACTTGGGGAGCTTGGAGAGCGGTTCTAAAGCCGACCACTGGGTGTCATTCATCCAGATCGACAGCTCGTCTGTGATGGGAGGTGGGTTGGGTGACCGGATGCCCATGCAGAGGGCGTTGTACTCGTCCTCGTCGATGTCACCCTGCCGGAGCATGATGGTCATGGCTAGCAGAGAGGACACGATGAGCTTGTCCTTCTCAAAGAGGCCGATGCGGGTGTACTCAAAGATGGTGAAGGTGCAGGTAGTGATCAGGGCATTCAGCCGGATCTCGAGCTGCTCCGGGGTCATCTCCGGCTCTGCCTTCTTTGCACTGATCGCCTTCTTGCTGCTAGCCTTCGCCGACGGAACCATGGACCTCAGGAGGTCGACATTCCAGTCGAATTTTCCCATAGCCTTCCTGACGATTGCCTTGAAGGAAAACTTCTTCTTCTTCCCACCCGGGGCATTGTCCATGCCCCTGGCGAACACCGTCACAAAGGCGTTCAGAGAGAACTGGTAGAAGGCGTGGATCTTGTTGAGGGAATTGAGCATGAAGAAGAGCATGGCGCCGCGTGTGGCCACCGAGCGGTACTTCTCGCGAGACTCGTTAATGGTCTTCTCCGTCTCCTGGGACTCGATCACCTTGGCGTTGATGTCGTCAGCCACGGCCTTGGACTCCTCCAGGGACTCAATTAGCTCGATGTTCTCCGTGATGTCACCCTGGGCCTCGGCGAGCTGCTGCAGGAGCTTGTCCTCGAGCTCCTTCAGCTTGATGGTATACTCGTTGTTCCGGATGATCAACTGAGTCTTGGTCTCTTCAAGGTCCGGGCGCTCCTTGTTGACCACGAGCGCCAGAAGTTGGTCCTCGAGCCCCTTCTCTGTGACAGTGAAGTTTATCAAGGTCGTCTCAGCCTGAATTTCTGGCGGGTAGTGGGGGTTGGACAGCTTTGTATGGAGGTACAGGCGGAAGTTCTTGTGGAACTCCACCTCCTTGTCTCCGATGGTGACGTAGAAGGACCTCCCCTTTTTCACAAAGGCGCGCGTGATGACGGGGGCCAGCACGGCATCAATGGACTCGCCCATGTTCTCGATGAGCACGCTGTCGCCCGCCTCCATGGAGCGTTCGATGATGCTCAGGGTCTTGGACTGGCCCAGACGAACAACTTGGAGGTTGTTTTTGCTCTCCTTCTCCTTAATCCACGCAATACCCTGGAGCTGCGGGTCGCACATCAGGCTCCATCGCTCAGAGTTGGTGAGAATGGTGGCGTTCTGAATACTCGTGGGGTCAGAGGGCAGGCCCTCACTCACCCACTGCGCGATTGTGGCGTCGTCCACCATGACCTTGACCGGGTCAGAAAGCCCAGGCGTCATGGGGGTCTTCTTCTCGACCATGAAGGCAATCCACTGCTGGACGAGGTCCTTGCGATACTTTGAGGTGAAGGATCCCGTGTAGGAACAGAAGGCCGCGGAAAGGAGCATGTCGCCGGGGAGAACGTCGTACTCACCCCGCAGCTTTGTCACAGTCTCCTTCCACAGCCCTACAGACGCCGAGAGGGCATTGACGAGGCGGTTCGCTAGCCCAAGCTTCCGCTGGGTGCGCTCAGATTCGGCAATCGCCTCTTCCTTCTCCTGGATGGCTTCGGTGAACTGGCGCTCCAGGTCAGCGACCATCTCGTTAAGCGACCGCACCTGCTCGTTGACCTCGGCCAGACGGGTATTAGCAGACTCGAGTTTCTCGTTCGCCTCCCGGAGCTCCTGTCGCTTGGGCTCGACCATGGAGACAACGTCGAAGTACTTCACGATGTTGATGGCAAAGTCTGTAAGGCCCGCAGCGGCCCCAGACTTCTTCTGCATAGTCTCCCGGTTGAAGTGCTCGAGGTTAAGGTACGGGCGGCACGCGTCAACATGCTTCTTCTGCACCTCCCCCGCGTCAATCTTGGGCTTGTAGTCCTTGAGTGCCTGGAGAAACTGGTTCACGTCCTTCATCATCTTCTGAGCGGCCTTCCAAGACTTGTCCTTCGGGTTACCCTGGAGCAGGATCAAGATTACAGCCGTGACGTCGTCGACACCGGCCGGGGGCTTGCCCAGCGACTTCAGCTCGCCGAGGTCCTTCTTGTTGAGGGTGTCCAGGGCCGCCATAGCCTCCTGGACCAAAGGCTCGGCCTGGCCGAGCTCCTCCTCGCAGCTCGCTTGCTTCGCCGCAACTTCAGTGGCAATGACACCGCACTTCTCTGCCTCGATCTGGGCAGCAGCATTCTCCTCATTGGCCTTCTCCTTTTCGATGCCAACCTTCTCGGCGAAGGCGTCAGAGCTGGCCACCTTCTCTTCGACCTGGGCCGCCTTCCTGTTAGCCTCATCGACGAGCTTAGCCACCATCTCCTGCGTCGCTTCAATCTTTGTGACCCCCTCTTCCAGCCGGCTGATCTTGGACATTGAAGCCTCACGCTTCTTCTTCAGCAGGCTGGTGTAGAGCTTGATGAGCTCAAGGAATGTCTTCGGGGTGGTGTAGTTGTAACGCTTTTCCAGCTCCTTGTACTTCTCGCTGGCGGCGTTCACACACTTGAAGGAGAACGGCATGAATTCTGCGATGCCCTTGCGCGTCGCCGCATCCCCAAGGTCCACGTCGGAGAGGAACTTGGTGGCAACGTCGAGGAGAGAGTTCTCCGGCCAGGGTTGGAACCAGTCAATGACCGTGCACGTGACCGTGGCAAGGAAGCGCTGGGATCTGACCCGGAAGTCCTCACCCACCGGACTGGTGGTGAAGACAACATGGAGGTTGGCCTTCACCTTATTGATGAAGAATGCCCAGCAGTTGTCGGCTGTGTCAATCTGGCCGGCCGCCTTGACCTCACCCCGCATGGCATTGCAGATCTCGTCTTTGTCCTCTTGGGCGAAGAGATCCTGGACCTCGCCTGACGCCAAAAGGTCGTTGATGAGCACGAGGAAGCGCTCGTCAACGATCTGGGCTTCAGTGAGGAGGAACGTCACCCCCTCGCCCTTCAGACCAGCAATCCTGTACATCTTCTGGAGGTCCTCCTTGAAGTTGGCGAGGTTGTAACCCCCCGAGATCACGATGGACATGGTCTGGTACCCGCAGATATGGCTCGCAAGCTTGGTCAGGGACTGCTTCCCGCTGCCACCCACACCAACCAGGAGTGCGTGACCAGAGGAGTTACCGATGATGCGCGAGATCCGGCAAACATGTTTCATGGCATCGCGGAAGAGCACAAGGTCCATCACGGCGTTGGAGTCGTTGTAGTCGGAGAGGGCGTTATTCAGGAGAACCTGCAGCGAGTCCCAGTCATCAATAGAGTCGTACTCCTTCTCATCCAGGCCATGCGCGAAGTCGGAGAAAATGAGCGGCTTGGGGTTGCTCGCTTTGTAATAGTCCTTGATGTCGGGGATGGAGAAGAACTTCTTCGCGACCCCCTCAACACCCTTGTTGTAGGTGTCGAGGTGGGTCTCGCTGACGAGGCGGTCAGCGTACACACGCTCTGACTCGTGCAGCCAGAGCTTTGCCATCGCGTCAACGTTGTTGAAACGCTCTACCGTTGAGCGGAGAATGCCCTGGAAGACATTTGCCAGGTGCCGGATGGTGAACTCGTAGTGGAAGTTCACAGCAGTCTTCCGGAAGGATTGGACCACCTTGGCATGGTTTGCGAGGGCGGCCTGAACAATCTTTGTGCCGAGCTCCTGCACGTCGGCACTGAAGGAGCTCAGGTGTCCCTGCAGGAAGGTTCCGAAGATCTGCATCAGGCTGTCTTGCCCTGGGAACTGAACAGCGAGGGTCATGAAGAGGCGCTGCAGACGGGGGTTAATCACGAACGCACCAGCAGTGGGGTTCATGCAGGCCACGTACTGGGTGTTGTTGATGTTCTTCTGAGTCAGCTTGGCGCGGTCGAACCAGTGGTTCCACCCGATGTGCTGCCGCATGTGGGAAATGGGCATAGCAGTCTCGTAGGGGTCCAGCTTGGGCATGTTGAGGTCGTCCACGAAGTAGACGAGCTTCTTCGTCCCCGGCGGGCCAAAGTTGATCCCGGCCTTCTTTTCAAGCTTAGTCTCGAGGGTCTTCTGGAACTCAGACACTTCTGTGAAGTAGTTGAAAGTGATGTTCTGGGAGAGAACGTCGTCGGGAAGCTTAGCAAGCTGACCCTTGACGAGCTGCGTCTTGCCGCATCCCGCAGAGCCCACAAACATGACAGGCTTGCCCTGGGAGACCATCTGGTCCATAAAGAAGGTCAGCGACGCCGTCTCGCCTGTGGGGACGAACATCTCACTCATCACCATTGAAGACGAGTCGAAGGAGACTTCGGGCACCATCTCGCTCCAAGTAGAGAACTTCCCAGAGGCGGGGTTCACGTAGTAGTCATAGACTGTGCCCTTGGAGGGGAAGCGGATCGTCGAGAATGTCTGCTTGAACATCTTGTCGAAGTTCTTCCTGTAGTCAATGCCATCCTTATTGCACAGGCCAGAGCCAAAGGCCCAAACCATAGCGAACACGAAGTAAGTCTCCATGAGGGGCTTCTCTGCCTTCGCGCTGATGTTCTTCGGAGTGAGAACACTCTCAAGAATGTTCACCAGGCTCGTGACAAGGTTCATGGACGCCAGGGGTGTGATGAAGGAGAAGCTCTTCTTCATCTCGAAGAGCGCAGTGGGAACGTACTTCTCGAAGAATTCCCGTAGCCAGATGACCGGCTGCTCCTTGTTGGCCCACTTCGCCTCGTGGGCGTAAGTAGGCACGACGCGGTTGATCCAGCTCTGGACCATGTTGTTCCACTGCCGTACCTCCGAGATGTACAGGATCCCAGCACGGGTGGCTGTGGCCGGGGTGGCGAACTTCAGGTTACGGATTTCGAAGAGAAGCTTCATGGGCGGCAGCAGCCGAATTCGCTCGTTCGACGGAAGGGTCAACAGGCGGTTGTCGTCCATGGTGGAGTTCATAGACTCGATCCAATTCGCGTCGAGGTCACCGTCCAGGATGATCCATTTGGGGTCGTCCGTACCGCTGTTCGACATCTCACGCATGGTGTAAGAGAAGAGCCCATCCTTCCACTCACGCGTGGCCATGTTGACGTAGCCGTAAAGCTCATAGGTAGAGATCGCTTTCGGGTTGATGTCTTTGATAAGCACCTTCTTCTTGTTGTTGATCTGGAGGTACGGGTTCTCAGGGTTGTCCGTCCCCTTCTCAATTGCCTTGGCCAGAACGCGGTAGCACTCCGTCCGACCCACACCCGTGGGACCCATGAGGAAAACGCAGTGACGGATTGCCAACAGCTCGGAAAGCTGTACCGTGCGCAGGATGAAGTCATTGTCGACAGTGAGGCCCATCTCAGTCGCCGTCTCCTTGATTACCTCTTCGAACGTGAAGTCACGCTCACGCTCTGGGTCTGTGCCCGGGAACAGGTCCTTGAGCAGACCCATGAAAATAGGCAGGTCGTTGCCAGAAATCTTGGGAATGTTGAAATCACGAAGGGCACGGTAGAGCACGTCCGCCTCTGGTTGACCCTCGCGGGCCCGAAGCAGGGACCCAGCGACGACAAGGACAGACTTGATGGCACGCAGACCCCAGTCGTAGTGCTTCTCAGGGGATAGCAGGTCCTCCAGGAGGTAGTAAAGGGAGGCGAATTTCTTGGCGAGGATCTTCGCCTCCGTGAAGCCTTCAGCCATGAGCATATTCTCCATGATAAGCTGCCGGTCTGGCACCATGACGGTGATGGGCCGGAACAGAATCTTCAGTGACTCGGGGAGCTCTGCTCGGCCGATGTAGCCAGGGTTCATCGTGATGAACGCCGAGCAACCCTCCTCGAGGGGCATCTCCACGCCGTCTGCGGCAGTGAACTTATAGTTCTCCACGGCCATATGTTTGGTCCCTTCCTTGTCGATGTACTCAAGTCCACGACCAGGCAGCAGCGACTTGACTCGTTGAGCATCACAGACGGCCTTGTACTGGACCGAGCACACAGACAGTACCGAAGGCACGAGGCGGTTAAACTCATCGAAGCAGCCCCAAGAACCTGATGCAGCAAGGCCCTTGAAGATGTCACCCATTGTCCGGTAGTCCATCTCAGGGGAGCAGTTGAACACGTACACAGATTTCCCGAGCTGGGCGGAAAGGTCTTTCGTCGTCTCGGTCTTACCCGTCCCGGCTGGGCCCTGAGGGGCAGTGCCCAAAGAGAGCCAGCACGCCTGGGTGGCAGTGATGTAGATGCGGTCCGTGAGGGGAGTGATGACCAGTCGGCCGCCGTTCCCAAGGTATTCATATCCATAGGGGAAGGAAGCATCACAAATCTTCAGGCGGCAGTCGCCGATGGTGTTGTCCCAGTAGCCGCGGAGCTGGCAAGCCCAGTCGAAGGAGCTGAGCTTGTCCGTTTTCTTCTCCACCAAGCTTAGGGTTATGTCGCGATTGTGGGCATCAATTGTGATCATGTTCATCACCTTCTGCCGGTCAGGCTTCTCGAGCGGCGTGCGCGTCATGGAAATCAGATCCGACAGCTGCTTAACCTGGTTCTGGCTGCACTTCTTGAGGGCATTCTTGTCCCCCTTCTGGGAGTCGAGGATCGCCTCTTCCACCTCCTGAGTCCAGGTAATACCATTCACGACGAGAATGATCTGGCTTGGCCAGTCCAGGAGCCACTCAGTCCGAGGCTTCGAGGAATAAGCCTTTATGGAGTCAGAAAGAACGTCGCGGAGCTCACCGCGCATCTTGGCGATGATTGCGTTCATGTATTCCTCCACCTTCCCGGTAAGGGGGAGAGGCTTGCGGAACTCGATGAACTCCTTCCCGACGCAAGAGATCATGCCGAGACCGTTGGGCCGCGCGGTGGTGTTGGTGTCTTCGTTGTCAAGTTTTAGCTTGTCAATGGCTTGGAAGCACTGGGACATGTGCACCTGCACCTTGGCAGGGACATTCCCATTGGAGAGAATGTCCAGAAGCACCGCGGTGGAGGTGAAGTAGAAGCGAGGGAAGGCCCTCCGCTTGGACTCCATGTAGTCGGCCAGGGCCTTCTCGCAAAGCTCGAGCTCCGACTGCTGCTTCTGAAGATTCTCCATGAGGTTGCTTTTCGTGCAGCAACGCACAGCGTTCTTGGTGGACTTCATCTCTGTCAGGATGCGCTTGACTTCGGTGTCAATGCTCTTGAAGCGCTGCGCCGCGTCTGGAAGCTCCTTTTTCACTTCGTCCGAATGGATGAACAGCGACTCGAGGTAGGCCCAGGTCTGCTGGATCTCGCCCATGATCTGCGTCACGTCGGCAACGAGCATAAGCTTCTTGTTCCACCCGTCAATTTCAGACCCGAACGTGTCCTTGAAGCGGTTACTCATCATGCCCAAAACGAGGACCTGGTTGTCCTCAAGAGACTCGACGTCCTCCTCTCCGAGCTTGATAGTGTGCACGTTTGTGCCCTTGTGCTCGGTGAAGACGAACTCGACCGAGCCCCATGTTTCGTTGAGCTTGGACAGGTTCTTCTCCATCTTCGCCTCCTTCTGAGCCTGGTCAACGATCTCACCGACGTCGTCGGCGAATTTGTGCAGCTCGAGCTTCAGCAGGTCGTCCAGCTTGAAGGAGGCGTTGATAGTAAAGGACACCCCGGTGGCCTCCATGAGCATCTTCCAGTGCCTGTCCCGCATGTCGGGCGAGCGCAGGTCGGCGACTAGGGGGATCGTAACGAGAAAGTTCTTCACGGAGGTATCGAGCCCATCAAACGCATTGTAGAGGCGGGCCTGCTTGGGTAGCGTCTTCACCTCCTTGACGAAACGGCGGGAGGCGTCCTCCATGGCCTCCGTATCGATTGCGTTCCAGAGTGTGGATCTCCAGCTCGCGAACTGCGTCTCCACGAGAGAGCTGACGTCCCACACGTACTTGATCACGCGAAGGTCGTCTTCGATACCCTTGAGGACCATCATGGTTGGCTCCATGATCTCAGCGAACTCGAACATGTCAGCCAGGCGGTACTTCTCAGTGGCTTCCTCGTGGAAGCCAGAGAGGTCGCGCGTCACCTCATCCATGCCGCGATACGAGGCCTGGGCCCCGTTGGCGTAATCGAAGAACTGCTTCGCAGCAAAGTCCTTCTTGTAACCGTCGACCTCTGTGGCGAACTCCTGGATCTCGCGCCGGATACGCTCGCCCTCGACGTCGACTGCGCTCTGGATCTTGGCCTTCACATCAGGGGCGGACTCGATCAGTTGCTCCCACAAAGTCTGGACGGTCTGCAATTGGCTCTCCTTCGCCGACACGCTCGTCTTGTTCTTAGCGAGTACCGAAAAGATCTCCCACAGCTGATCTACGAGGAGGTTCTTCGCTTCCAGCTTGGTCCGGATCTGGTATAGCGCATCGATGACCTTGAGTAGCTTCGTGATGTCCTTCACCTCATTCGGGTCGGACGCCAAGGCGAGGGCCTCTTCGATCTGGCCCGCCCATACCTCCATATCATCTAGCAGCTCGCCGCTCTTCTTGTTCATGCACATGTTGAAGCTGAACTTACTGTTGATCGAGTGCAGGTCGATCAGGGTTGCGTTCTCAAGCAGGCCCTTGTTGTTGGCACTCATGGCGAGCATCTCGGTATCCAGGAACGTGGCCAAGATGCCGGTGGATGGAAGGGCCGATGACTCGCCCCGGTAGGTGGACGTGAAGGTAGCCGTCTCCGGGTCGAAGAAGTAAGCGTCGTTGAGCGGCCTACCCTCGGCGTCGATACCACCGTAGAAGAGGTACTTGTCCCGGCCGTACTTGATGAACTTCGCGCTGTACCGGGGGCAGGGGACATCGCCATTGGGTGTCTGTTCGGCGCACTCCCAGGACTCTTTGCCAACAGTGATCACGTGGAAGTCCCCGAGCACTTCGTCGCCCTCGTCTTCCTTGCCAAGCTTGATCCCACCGAAAATGAACACTTTGGCTTTCGCCCCGGAGGTGGCAATCATGGACGGGCAGGTGCGGTTGCTGGGAATGCTGCCCTTGCTTACCTCAGGCGTCGTCCACTCGGCCGTGGCCTTGCTGATGTCCAGCTTGAGCAGCGCGAAGTCGTCCACGATGTCGCCCTGCTGCTCGCCGCCCAGGACGAAGAGGTCTTTGCCGATGAGACAGGCCCCGTTGTTGAACCTTGGGGTGGGCCCAGGCCCGACCACAGCCGGCTCAGGCGCAGGAGCGGGGGCCTGCTTTGAGGCAGGGGTTTCGGCCGGGGTAGGCGCGCTTTCTGTGGCGGCCTTCTCATCGCCCTCGGCGGCCTCGGAGCCCCCTTCGCCTTCAGCCTCCCCCTCCACCGGCTTGTCTTCAGCGTCCTCTGCAGGGGGCAGCTCCTCGATAGTGGGAGCCTCCTGCTCCACGGGGGCTCCCGCGAGGCTGATAGAAAGCCAAGAGTAGCCGTCAGGGCTCTTCTTCAGGACGTGGAAGTCGTTCAGCTCCATGCCATTCTCGTCTTTCCCGCCAAAGACCACAATGTTCTGCACTGAGGATAGGGCAGTGTGGTGGGTGCGGGCTGCCGGGGGCTTCCCGGCAACTTCAGGCACCGACCACTCCCAGTCGATTCCCTTCTTAGAGAGAACGTCGAAGGTACTGTGCCCGCCCATCAGTACGAAGGAGGTACCGACAGTCACGAAGCTGGAGCCCTCCACGAAGGAGGGCGCCTTGCCTGTGATCTTCGGGTACGAGAGGGGATCCTGGCACATGATGGTGAACGGGCTGCCACGGACGGGGATGAGGTCGATATTGCCGGAGGCCGTGTCCTCATCCAGATCGTCGTGCATTACCTCGATCTTGTACTTGCCCGGCTTGGGCACCGAGTAGTCCACCTGGTAGTGCCCCATCTCGAGGTCCTTGATGCTGAAGGCACCCTTCAGGGCGGGGTCGTCGACCGATTCGACGTTAACAATAAAATCGTCCCCACCCGAGATCCGCTTGGCGTTGCAGGTGTCCTTCGACTGAATAAGGAAGGGCATCGTGGCCCCGCAGATTCCATCGGAGAGGATCCCGGGGCCGATGCAGAAGCAGTTCTTGGCAGCGGTGTTGGCGAAGAAGTCAAACCGCACGCGGTTGACAGTCCAGCCCTCCTTGCTGATGGACACTCGGATGTCAACGTTCATGGCCCCGAACTCCTCATAATTCGGGGTCTTGCACGTCAGCGTCTCGCTGTCCACGAAGTCAGCGTTGACGGTGACCTCGTTTTTGCCGCTACCAAAGCGCACCTCTATCTTGCCTGAGTTGCGGAAGCCCAGGCCCTTGATCTTGATTAACGTGTCCCCGAAGACGGGACCGACCTTGGGCTCGACGCTCATGCAGGCGTAGGGCGGACCGATAACGGGCGACACGTTGAGGGCCCAGGTATCCCCGAGCCAGCGATTGGCCCAGCCGCCGAACATCACGAGGCGGCAGGTCTTGTTGTCGTAGACCCAGGCCGTGTCTTCGCGGGCGCAGGGCGGCTTGCCGTGCACGCTGGGCGACGACCAGACAAGGCTTCCACAGTCCATCACATCAACCTTGTCCAGATACTGCATCATGCCGGCCTTTCCCCCGAAAGTGAAGAGCTTGTAGTTGGGCACCGACTCGATGGCGTCCGACACGTGGTTGCACACGTCGCTGCTGAAGTCTGGCATGATGACGTTGTTCTCCCAGGTCAGCGTCTCGAGGTCGAAAAGATGCATCGATTTGAAAATCCGCGAGTTGTCCCGCCCGCCGAAGATGACCATTTTGTTCGGGTAACACGACACAGTGTGGTCGAAGCACGGCGCGGGCGCCTTGCCCTTGATGGCCGGCTGCACCCACCGCATGGGTGTGTCCTCGTCGCCAAGGTCCAGGATCCAGAGGTCGTTGTAAACCTTCCCATGGCCGCCGTAGCCGCCGAAGAAAAACACCTGGTTCTTGATAAGAACCGCCGAGTGGTGCGCCCGCGGCGGGGGAGGCTAGCCCTCGATCTCGAGGCGCTCCCAGGAGCCGTCTTTGCCAGAGGAGTCAAACATCCACGCATCGTTGTAGCGCTCACGGTGGTTCAGGCCACCGAAGACTAGCAGCTTCTTCCCCACGGGAGTCGCGGTGTGCCGCGAGCGCGGGGCCGGCGCCTTCCCCTCGGGCTGCAGTTCCTTCCACCGCAGCAGGTCAGGATTAGAGAAGTCAAGGTTCCAGACGTCGCCAAAAGTCTCCGCCTTGCCCTCCGGCGTCCGCCCGCAGCCCCCGAACACGATGTTCTTCATGCCCACCGTGCTGAAGGTGTGGCCCGAGCGCGCAGCGGGGGCTTCCCCCTTGAGCTCGGGCTTGGTCCATGTCACCGACTACGCCGCCCGCGAAAGTCGTCATCGGGGGGG
>Ga0209404_10001585_pt1 | contig 15128 bp, 10 predicted proteins | sample TroAtlMetagenome_2_FD_187447 | JGI IMG/M metagenome (GOLD analysis project Ga0209404, IMG submission 187447) | Marine eukaryotic phytoplankton communities from Atlantic Ocean - Tropical Atlantic ANT8 Metagenome (SPAdes) (version 2) | ecosystem: Environmental > Aquatic > Marine > Oceanic...
AGAAGGATGCCAAAATGGACTCAGTTTCCCCCATCCCGATCCACTCAGCGGCTGAGAAGGACAAGAATGAGCTACCATTCCAGAATGAGTGCCCGGCTATGGATAGGGCCAATGCCGGGATTATCTGCCGTGGAGTGTGAATGCCTCTGTGTGATTGGATGAAGAGATTCTTCTCATAAGTCAGAGAGAATTCCTCTACCCCTAGTTTCGTATCATTTGCAATTTCCTCGCCTTTTTCATCGCCAAGAATCATCCATGGCTTGCTTTCCTCAGTTTCTTCGGATGCTCTGATCACTGCCTCTTCCAAGGTGGGGCGGGATCCATCAAACCCTGATAGGTCCCCGTCCCCATCAGTGTCAATTCCGATCCCCTCAACGATGTCGATTGCAGAAATTGCTACTGATCGGGCCTTCCAAGAAAGTTTTGCCTTGAATTCCCGGTCAGTGGCCATCCAACCAATGGCCGTTCCGGAAATTGCTGTCCATACTGCATGACCCGGGATTGAGCCAATCCCCCTCACCAGGATTGTGAAGCTCAATCCAACAGGCCCTCCAAGTAGAGAGACCCCGATATACTGGAAATTCTCAATTAATGCGAAACCCAAGCCCACTGTGAAACCAACTTGGAATCCATGCTTAGGACCTTTGATGTAGGGGAGGAAAATTGCTACTGCCATCGCTTTGAAAATCTCCTCGCACAATGGGGCACCGACGGCAAGAAGTGAGAACTCGGTCCAATAATCAGAATCGAATGGAATTAGTTCTGGGGCAATTATTGAGTTGAAGATGAAGGCCGGGAATGCTGATGCCATCCCCGCCATTAGCCACGCCTCGGCATCCCTTCGTCTGGTTGGCAATCCCAGCAACTTGTTCGAAGTCCCCCACCATGCGAGGACAGGGAGGGAGAATCCGACAAACCAAATCGGTATCCCCACCAGGATAAATGCCAGAACAGCAATGACTTCTAGAGACTCAATCTCCGAGTACAGCATTACGCTCAGTGAGGCTCCCAGAAGTATTACGGCGGAGAAAATCCCCCAAAGTTGCCTATTAGGTGGGACGTCCAAGATTGAGTCGTCCTTGACTAAAAATCGTGAGAACTTGGTCCTCATAGGGGTCCTCAATGAAACTCCCCGGGAAATAGCGTGGGCTTCTGAACCCATTTCATCGGGAACGGCTAGTTGGACATGAACAAGACGTGGTTTATGCAGACTAAGGATGAAGAATACAAGTGGTGCGCTGCAGAGTCCTGAAATCAGGACAATTCCGGGTTCGAGACTGATCAAACCAATTACAAGGAATAGGAGTACGTACATCAGGAAAAATGCAGGGATGACCGTACCGAGCATTCTGAGATAAGTCGACCATGGTTTGCTAGTTCTGGCGATTCTTAGATTCACTGGAGGTTCGCTAAGGGGGACTGGTTCCTTTATTCTGTACATACGTCCAATATCGTCCATGTACACCCTCTGGTCTTCCATTTTCTCACCCGGTGCCACTCAGATCGCCCATCACTCGCGATGCCCGAAGCACCCGGTGCGGTTCCTCATCACTGTGGCGTTTCATGGAAGTAGGGTTTCGATATTGGGGTTTGCTATCTGCCAATTACACCACAAGATGTACAGAAAGTCTCACTCCTAGATTCGTCCCTCTTCATGCTCCATTGGCCGCAAGACGGACACCTAGGTAGTCTCCTTTTCTTCTGGCTGCTTGATCTTGTGGGCCTGGTCCTACGGATCTTTGGGGCGGCCCACCCCTTCTTCGGGCGTCGGACCTTAGGCATAACCTTGGAAGGGGGGGTTGACTCAAGAAATTGACTGAAGGAAGGTGGAGTTGGTTGCTGGAGTTTAATCATAAGCCAGACGTGTATCGGACCATGCATTGTACAATAGTAGGAGCAGGGGTGTCCGGCCTATCTTCCGGAATTAGGCTCCTAGAGAGCGGGCATGATGTTCGTATCGTTTCGGACAAGTTCAGCCCCGAAACAGTGTCAGATGTAGCTGCAGCAATTTGGTATCCATTTCTAGTGAAGCCTGCGGATAGGGCCGACACCTGGGGGCTAGTGACTTACAATGTTCTCGAGTCGCTTTGCGATAGTTCACCTGAGGCGGGCGTGAGAATGATTGACGGGCGAGAGTATCTTAGGGACGTTGTTGAATCACCCCCTTGGAACGATGACATAGCCGCGTTCAGAATTCTAGAAGACGGCGAGATACCCGATGAATATGTGCATGGTTGGGAATTCAGAGCGCCGGTAATCGACATGCAACTGTACATGCCTTGGCTCATGAGTAGGTTCGAAGAACTTGGTGGAAAGGCAGAAGAGGGATTTGTAGAAAGTCTGCAAGAACTGGAAGGCGATGTCATCGTCAATTGCGTTGGCCTAGGGGCTAGAGAACTGTGTGATGACGAAGAAGTGAGGCCCGCTAGAGGGCAAATTATCTTCATCGAGCAGGATCCTGGAATTGGCCATTTCGATCAACAGCCGGAGACTCTGACGTACACCATCCCAAGGACCAATGTCACAGTACTTGGGGGGACGGCCCAGGTTGGAGATTGGGGGCTAGAAATTAGGGATGAGGACAACGACCTGATTCTAGAAAAGGTAGAGGCGATTTGGCCTGACTTGGATAGAAGCAAGATTGTTGGCGGAACAGTGGGGCTGAGGCCATCAAGATCGGAGGTTCGCCTGGAAGAGGAGGAAATTGAGGGAATGAGGATAATCCACAACTACGGGCATGGAGGTGCAGGCGTGACTTTGTCATGGGGATGCGCGGATGAAGTAGTTTCAATTGCCATGAGTAGAAAGGAATCCTGATGGTTGAGGAAACCTTAGGCATCGCAGATAATTCCGATTCGGTTGTAGGAAGTTAAACCAGTCTTGAAGATCAATTCCTGATTTCACACACTAGCTAAACTGACGGATTCAGAATCGGCGCCTATTTGGGGGCCCTCGTAAGCGGACTTGGTGGTGCTAATTACTACGGCACCAATTTTGTATGGGTCGCCATTAGATGATGGTCTTCGATCTTCCAGGCGCCCGCACCATCCGTCTTCTACTGTTCCGATTGGGATCCTGATTGATGCGCCCCTATCAGAAACTCCGTAGGAGAACTCGTGGATTGATTGAGTCTCGTGAAGACCTGTGAGCCTCTGTTCATTATGGGCTCCGTAGACGTCCATGTGCTTCTTGACGTTCCTGCCGAACTCCTCGCAGACCTGGGAGAAAACATTCTCATCGCCACAAGTCCTCAATTTTGTGTCAGAGAAATTGACGTGCATCCCAGATCCATTCCAGTCAGTTGCCCCCAATGGCTTTGGATGCCATTCGATCGTTAGGCCGTACTTCTCTGCATTTCTTTCTGCTAGATACCTAGCGACCCATACCTCATCTCCGGCGTTTTTTGCACCCTTGGAGAAAATTTGGAACTCCCACTGGCCTACTGCCACTTCTGCGTTGATTCCTTCGACATTTATTCCAGCTTCCAGGCACATATCAAGATGAGTCTCGACTACCTCTCTTCCGTAGGCATTCTCTGCGCCCACGGAGCAGTAGAACTGGCCCTGTCCCGTAGCGTCATTAGGGAACCCCAGGGGAAGATTGGTTTCGGGATCCCACAGGAAGTATTCTTGCTCGTATCCGAACCAGAAGTCATCATCGTCTTCCTCAATCGTCGCACGGCCGTTAGTTGGATGAGGGGTGCCATCGGCATTGTATACCTCGCACATCACGAGAAACCCATTCAATCGATCTGGATCTGGGTAAATCGCTACTGGCTTCAGGAGGCAGTCCGATGCACCTCCCTCGGCTTGCTTTGTCGAGCTACCATCGAACGACCACATTTTGCAATCTTCGAGATTTCCGGAGAAATCAGTTTCAATCATCGTCTTGCTTCTCATGCTCTGCGTTGGTTCGAATCCATCGAGCCAGATGTATTCCAATTTGGACTTAGTTGCCATACCCCTTGGCCGGGAAAAGACAGTATATAATCTGAACGATTGAGTAATAATCTGTTAGTAATGTGATTAAAATATTCATATAAGTTTAATTTATTATACAGATGTACTAATTTTTTATTTATTACTTATTATTTGTTCAACTTTTACATGAGATGTGATAATTTTCTAATTCAAATGAACACCCGCATTACCGACTTTTTCGCTTCAAGGATAACGAATGGAATTGAATAGGACGAGTCGCGGCAATCATCCCATGACCATGGCGGAGGCATGGAGAATAGACGGCTTCAGGAGGCTTGTCATTGGGAACGGCATCAACATGCTCGGGACTGCGATTTTCTTCATCGGGATGGGATGGACAGTTGCACAAATTGGAGGTCCTAAGGAATACGGTTTGATTTTCACTTCGTATTTTCTTGGTCACCTACCTTTGCTCCTCTATGGTGGGATGATTGTTGATCGGATGCCGAGAAGAACGGTAGCCCTGGTAGCTGACGTAGCGCAGGCTCTTATGGTGACCATAGCCGTGATCTTTCTGACTCTTGGTTTTGGAGAAATAAAAACCCTGCTTGTTGTCGCATTCTTCACGGGGGGTGCGGGGGCATTCTCAATTCCGGCCATTGGGGCCTTGGTTCCAGACCTTGTGGAGGAGGATTTGCTGCCTCAAGCCAATGCCATCAGAGGCGTGGCAATGACTGGTGCATGGATGCTGGGGCCCCTGATTGGTGGCTTTTCTGTCGCTACATCGGGGATCGAGGTTTGTCTTATCCTGGACGTGCTCACCTTCGCTTTCAGTGCGTTGGTCCTGTGGACCATTCCCGAGATCCCAATTGAAAGGGAGGAGGGGGGGAACCTCCGCGAAGAGGTCACTGAGGCTTGGTCCTTCGTTAAGACACAGCCATGGCTTTTCGCGGGAATAGCGATGTTCATGGTTTGGCACATTGGCGACTCAGCTATCGAAATTGGGATCCCCTTCATTATCGAGAACAATGGGCTTGGTGCCAAGGAGTTTGGAATCTTCGGGGCCGTGGGGGCGGCTGGTGCGATGATAGGATCCGTCGTAGGGGGGATCAGACCAGTTTCGAAGGAAATCAGGGGTTTGGTTTTCTATGTCCTAGTTGGGGGAATAGCATGGTGCATGCTGATGTGGGCTATGCCGATCCCCTTCCTGTTGATACTTGTTTTCGTACTGCTTGAGGGGGTTCTTGGGGGAACTCTTGGAGTAATATGGCGAACCACAATGTCTGATAGCGTAGATCAGCATCTGAGGGGACGAGTGAACTCCCTCGATGCAATAGGTTCACTGGTTTTCATCCCGCTTTCCCCCCTCTTGGGCGGTTGGATGATTGAGGAGACTAACGTCCTAACCACGTTCGCAGTAGCGGTCTCTTTCATGGTAATCACAACAATGGCAGGATTGATCGTACCCTCCTTCAGGAGATTCGAGAGGGTTGATTCGGACCTCTTTCCTATCGGGGGCGATTGAAGTCGATCTGACTTATGTCGACTGCGAACCAATCTGAATAGAGGCGCCTCTGTAATCTGATTGCAATTACGAGTATGAAGATGTAGACTAGCCATGAAAATGATGTCCTCCCCATCCTAACTGGTATCTCCGATAGCACCAGGCCATCGAAAAGAATGCATGTGGATATGTAGGTCACCCTTCCAAGAGTGGTGAACAGACCTTCTTCCTCTTGCGCCATCACCCTCTTCAGTCGATTCTCTCGCCATTCGTCAGATGCTCTTTTGAGCCTCCAGAAAGATGATTCTGCTTCTTCCCTACTGTCAAAGAATGGTGGCTTTTCCAAATCATCTGGAATGTCGGTCTTGTCGACCATTCAGTCCCCTCTTTCGCTTATCTTGGCTCCTGAGATGGGATCTATCCGATCCTCCTTTTCACCCTCTGGTTCTACCCAGGATGGGGGTTTAGAGCGTCCTTCCGGGCTGTCTCGGAAATCATCGGTACAACATGGACATGGCTGGACCCAATGGCCCGGGGAAACCTCCCTCAGCGAGAGATCCATCGTTATGCTCCTCTCCCATTCGGGATGTTTCAGACGGTGCCCGAAGGCACAACCCGGAGGTGGGTCTACTGGAGATGGGACGTCTCCCTCGACTGGCACCCTATCCCTCCTTGAACTGGGGTCTGGATTAGGGATTGCCGAGATGAGCACCTTGGTGTATGCGTGCCTTGGGTTTCGATAGATCTCGTCGGCATCTGCCAACTCGACAATCTTCCCGAGATACATCACTGCAACCCTGTCGGAAATATGCCTAACGACGGCCAAGTCGTGTGAAATGAATACGAATGTTAGATCCCTACTCTTCTGAATGCTCTCAAGGAGGTTGAGGACCTGAGCCTGGACAGAGACGTCCAATGCGCTTGTCGGCTCGTCGAGCAAAATGAATTCGGGATCCAGTGAAAGGGCGCGTGCCAGGGCTATCCTTTGTTTCTGCCCTCCGGAGAACTCGTGGGGGTAACGAGTCATGTGCTCGTTCTTCAGTCCGACTGAGTCCAGCAGTTCTGAGACCTTCTGCGTCAATTCAACGCCATCCATAAGCCCGTTCACCTGGAGTGGCTCACCAACAATTGAGCGAACTGACATCCTTGGGTTCATCGAACCACCTGGATCTTGGAAGACTATCTGCATCTTTCTTCTGATCTCCTTATTGGGGATATTCCTGATATCCTCGCCAGAATAACGAACTGATCCATCAGTAATCGGAATGAGGCCCATGAGAACCCTGCCCAGAGTTGTCTTGCCGCATCCGGACTCCCCCACAACCCCCAGGGTCTCGCCCCTCTTTATCTCCAGGCTGACGCCGTCAACGGCTCTAACGTACTTCTTCGTTTGTGATAGGAAACCCCCCTTGATTGGGAACCACTTCCTCAGGTTTTCGATTTCTATTAGCGGTTCTTCAGCCATTTTCTCACTCCCACTTGTCCTCTTCCTCGTCCAAACAAATCTGACATGCCTCCACCCAGTGACCGGGGCTTGACTCGATCATCTGTGGGCGGGTGGTTAACGTGCTTCCTTGCCTATCCATCCTCTGACAGAATCGGCATCCACTGACGAAGTCGGAAGGGTTCGCGACCTGCCCTGGAATTGCGGGCAGAATCGACTTCCTGGTTGATGCGATGTTTGGAGTGCATGCCATTAGCCCCCTAGTGTATGCATGCAATGGGTTGGCGAATAGCTCTTCCACCGGGGCCCTCTCGACAACTCTGCCAGCGTACATCACTGTCACATCGTCGCACATCTCTGCGATTACCCCGAGATCGTGGGTGATTAGCAGGATTGAGGTCCCCTTCTCGTCTCTGAGATCCATCATCAGTTTGAGTATCTGTGCCTGGATCGTTACATCGAGAGCAGTGGTTGGTTCGTCGGCTATCAGAAGCTTTGGTTCGCAGGACATCATCATCCCAATCATGACTCGTTGACGCATCCCCCCAGAGAGTTCGTGAGGGTACATCTTGACAACCGCCTCCGGATTTGGAATCCTCACATCTTCTAGAATCCCTTGGACCTGGCGGGAATGAGCTGGATCGAGCCTAAGGAAGTCGATGCCGATTATCACGGGCAGCGCCAGAAGGGAAGAGATGACGACCATCCCCATCAATGAAGAGAATGGCATCCACAGCATTAGGAATACCACTATGGTGATGGCTGATGCGGCTGGTAGTCCTTGAAGGGAGACTCCGAAACGATGTGCGAAAAGCCAGACGCGAGGGTTTAGGCCCCTGAGCCACAAGTCAAAAGCAGTCAGATCAGTCTCCATATGGCTGTATTCTGAGAACACCGTCCCCGTGCGAGGGTCTATCCTATCCATTGAGAAACCGGAACCTGAGAAGCTTGTCTCCATTGCCACCCTTTCCTCGAGTGACATTTCGTCTGTCAACATGTGCCTGACCCTCGAAATGTTGGAGATGGAGTACATCAAAGGAACTACCAGCATGAGTAACCATATCCAAGATTGTGCCTCGTCGGCGAATCCCTGCCGTGCTCCTATTCCGCGGTGAGCAATGATCACGAAAGCCATTACCGAAAGGAATGCAGCAGAGGACTGTGGCTTGGCTGCCAACGTTCGATAAATTAGTGAGAATGGACTGAATAGTGCCTCACCTATCCGATTGATTGTTGGAGTCTCTGGGTCCACGAGTCGGCCGTGCTCACGCATTACCTCGGAAATCTGCTTCTCAACGGAATAGAGCGGGTTCAATGCGGTCATTGGCTCCTGGAAAATCATGCTAATCTCGTTTCCTCGTACCCAACGCATGAATTTCTCATGTGCACGAGATTCCTTCGAAAAGAGGAAACCCACCCCCCATGAAACAGAGGAAACTAGTGCGAAACCAAGTAGTATGTTTCTACCCTGTATGGGGTCAATGAGGATGGTCCAGAATCCACCAAAAATTGAGAGCAGTACAGACATCACTACTATGTATCCAGAAATTTCTTTGATTTGACTGGTGGACTCCGAGTCTCTGAACAGGAGTTCTTCGCCCTCGTACTTGACGCTCCCCTCATCGACCTCGCATGTGGCAAGACCTATCGTGACCAGGGACGTTACTGATTTGCCGCACCCAGACTCTCCCACTAGCCCCATTATCTGACCCTTATTCACCTCCAAATCAACAGAGTTGAGTGCCTCTACTTGTCCGTCAAGAGTATCGAAATGAACCCTCAAACCGCTTATCTCTAGTAATTTTTCCGACATTCCATCACCTCCTGTTCTTTGGGTCCACGACGTCTCTGATCCCATCGCCGAGGAGATTGAATCCGAGAACGGTGACGGCGATAGCCAATCCAGGGTAGAGCATCAAGTGTGGATCGTTGAGGAAGTATCGTCGGCTCTCGGACACAAGGATGCCCCACTCTGCTGTCCCAGACTTTGCACCGAGTCCGATGAAAGATAGTCCTGATGCGGAAAGAATAGTGCCGCCGATATCCAGAGTGAATGCGACGAGTAGGGGAGCCCATGCATTTGGCAGAATGTGTCTGAACATTATCCTCCCAGAGGGGGCTCCGACGCTCCGGGCTGCCTCAACGAAGTTCATCTCCTTGACATAGAGGACCTGCCCGCGAATCAGCCGAGCGTATCCGGGCCACCCTGTGAAAATCAGCGCTGCCTGAATCTTCCAAAGCCTGTCGAAATCCTTGATCAGGGTGATTTCTCCCCCATCTGTTCCCGAAAATCGGAACAGGAGCACGATCGCGATGGATATTGCGACAGTCCTCATGGTCAGGTATCGCCATGGGTTTGTCCAATCGAGGGATTTAGTTATCCGGTCCCTGACGCCTTCGATTTTGGAATCCTCTAGGAACTTCCTGTCTGCGAATGTTAGGGCTCCTACGATAATTAGTATGGAAAGAGAGGCGATAATTCTCCATGCTCTGCTATCGTACTGTTCGAAGAAATCAACCCAAAGGGACCCTATGAATACGATGAAAAGTAAAGCGATTAGGAAATGTCTGTAGCGCATCATAATGCTCATTGTTCGCGCATTTATCCTGTCGTCGTCGAAGATGGTCGAACCGACATAAGATCGTGAAAATGAGGCGAGCAAGCCGATCGGAACGAGGATTCCCAGCCAAACCGGAATAGTCAGACTCGTCACAGAACCCATTGCGGCTACGAAGGCCATAGCCAGAATAAGGCCCGGGACAGCGAAGAAGATGTCGCATATCCTCATTATCACCTCGTCTGTCCTACCTCCATAGTATCCACTAATGCTCCCAACTATCGTTCCGATGGTCACGGTCAGTATAGCGACGGTGAATCCTATCTTCAATGAGACACGGGATCCGTAAAGCACCTTGCTGAATAGGTCCTGGCCCGTGTCTGTCGTTCCAAAGATGCAGACATCATATCCGTCAGGGAGCCACCAGTGGTGCATATCGCTATTGTCGAATTCATAGGTAACCCAGACACCAAGATTGAGGGAGGAGTTTTCGTAGAGTTCCGGAGTTAGTACGAGTATGGATGAGTTTTCGGGGTGTATGTATAGGAGAGATGAGTTCAGATCGTACCCCTTTGAGTCTTCAATTTTGATTATCTTGATCACTGAGAGAGTTTCGCGATAGTACCTATTGTCTTCGCCGACCCTATCATCGGACTCGGCGCCAACCTCTTCTGAGAATAATGCCGATCTGGTGTTCGTGATGATCTTCTGTTCGTGCCAATCGCAACCCTCGTCGAATGGTGCTAGCCTCCTTGGTTCGTAGTCAATGGACCACAGGTCCTCCGTATCCTGGAGATTCCTATATGGGTGCTCTACTGCTATACGGTCGGCGAAAATGGAAATCAGAGTTACGGAGACCACCATGAATAGTCCCAACATAGCTAGAAGAGAACGCCGGTAAATCTTCCAACTTCTCCTCAAGTCGCTACCAGTCTGACGGATTGCTAGCAGAAGCCTGCGTAGGCTCTCCTTCCGGTTCTCCTTCCCACCCTCCCACGAAACCGCGGTTTCGCTGGTGTTTGACTCCTGTTCATCGTATTCGCTTACCTTGACCCCTGAGATGGGATCTATCCGATCCGCCTTTCCACCCTCTGGACTCATTCTAACCTCACCCTTGGATCAATAATTGCATATGTGATGTCGACTATCAGATTGGAAAGCAGGAAAATTATCGATGTGATCAGAGTCACACCCATTATCACGGTGAAGTCCAGGTAGTTGATCGACTCTACAGCTACCCTGCCCATTCCGTTGAATGCGAAAATCGTCTCAGTCAACACTGCCCCGCCTATGGCACCACCGATGGAGAATCCAAGAATGGTGACTATGGGGACAAGTGCGTTCCTGCATGCGTGGACTAGTACCACCCTTGATTCAGAGAGTCCCTTCGCTCTGGCAGTCCGTACGTAGTCCTCATTCAGAACCTCGAGCAGACTGGCCCTCATGTATCTGAGTAGCGAGCCTGCCGAAGACACGCCAAGTGCAATGCATGGTAGGGCCAGATGCAATATTGTGTCCTTGAACAAGAGTCGCCTAGAATCGAAGTCCTCTGGGAGAGTGGAGAGTTTCGCTTCGGTCACAAACCAGCTATCTACCAAGTGGAAGCCTGTCCCCCCTGCGGGGTAAAACCACACAAATCCATCTTCTGGATAAGTGAAACTTGGATCGTGTCTTCCGTAAATAGGGAAGCAGCCGCCGTCAGTACCCAGGATGGGGTCGCATATGCCACCATTCTCAGTTCCTGTAGCGAAGTAAAGCTGGAGCATCATTGCGAACCAGAAAATTGGCAAGCTGACGAAAGCGATTCCGAAGAACCTCATTACATGGTCGAACATCTGATCTTGCCTCACGGCGCTTAGTATCCCCAGGGTTATCCCTACTGGATAGGCTATCATCAGCGCCATGAATGACATCTCGAGAGTAATCGGGGCGGCATCCTTGACCACATCTAACACTGGTCTGTGATACGTTATCGACTCCCCCCAGTCTCCGTCCAGTAGTCGAGTAATGTACTTCTCAAACTGGACACTTACTGGCTGGTTCATCCCTAGCCTCTCTCGATTTGCCTCATATGCCGAGATGGGTTCGCCTTCCTCCGTATAGTCGACAACGATTCCGCACTTGTCTCCGCATTGGGCAGCCGCTGGATCTGCAGGGATAAGATGGGCGATGGCGAACGTGAATACGACTACTCCAATAATCACGGGGATGAGTAGCAACAATCGACGTACGACGAACTCATGTAGCTTCATCTCGACCCCCCCCTTTCCCGGGCCGGACTCAGCCCTATGACAGTTGCCGCAGGCCGGACTCAGACCTTTCTTGTAGTGTTGAGTTGTTTCGGCTCGACGGCAGGCTCCGAGGAGCCTGCCGCCGGCCTTACGTTTTCCTAACTAGATACCTAGCAGGAGCCGACAAGTGCGCCGTCGACCATTGGCAGCTTGTCGTAGTCGAACCAGTGGGCCGACCCGATAGCAGCGTATGGTGGGCTGCAGATGTCGTCGTGCTTGACGCCGATTCCGTTGTATTGGCCGATGATGATCATGTTTGGATCAGCGGTCCATGCAGCGAAGGCGTCGACGTACGCCTGCTCGCGCGTGGCGTCGTCCTGAGAGGTCCTGCCTATTACGAGGGCGTCGTTGACTGCCGAGTTCTCGTATCCTGTTCCGTAGGCGTCTCCGCCGATGGAGTGGCCGCCCGCGAACGGTGACCAGTAGTTGTCAGGGTCTAGGTAGTCAGGAGCCCATCCGCTGAAGCGGATATCCCAAGTGCTGGTGTAGTACATGGTCAGGTACTCTGCCCATGGCTTTGCGTCACCAGCGGTGGCGACACCGATGGTTCCCAGCGCCTCTGCGATTTGGCCAGCCATAGCAATTCGGTAGTCGTTGCCCTCGTTGGCCATGATGCGCAGGACGTTTGGTAGGCGGCACTCGTCGCCAGTCCTATCGGCTTCAGCGACCACGGTAGCTGCGCCGCTAACGGATAGCGAAGCGCAGTCGTACTGGCGGATGAATCCTGCATTCTCCAGGATTGCCTCTGCATTGGTCAGATCGTACGTGAATGTCTCAGTCTGAGTATCAGCGTACAGGAAACCGGTTGGGATAGGCCCGTACTGGGGTGCCAACGAGTTGTCGTAGGTCTCCCTTCGGTGAGTCTCGTAGTCGAAAGCGTACGAGATTGCCTCACGAAGTGCAGCCGTCTCCATGACGTTCATGTCCATGGTTCCGTCTCCGTCGGAGTCGTGGTTCAGCACGAGTGACGAGTTTGCATCGGTGTTGGATGTGTCTTCTCCAGCGTCTAGGGCCTTCGGGTGCAGGTTGAAGGCGGCTAGGGTCGTTGTGAAGGTCTCCCTGTAGGAGCAGATGTATCCATCCTTGCTTGCTACATTCGGCTTGTCGTCTAGTGCGGCATCCTCTCCGGAGTCTAGTGCTCCGTTGCCGTTCTCGTCGATGTAGCAGAAGTTGACCAGATCCTCGATGTTGACGCTGCCGAAGTCGACCTCGCCATCGGTGAAGGCCAGTAGCCTCGTAGATGCCTCGGTGACTATGGAGACTGTGTGGCGGTTGATGTTGTAATCGCCATCCTCCCAGTAGATCCAGTTTGGCACTAGTACTAGCCTGTCCTCGCGGACCCAAGACTGTACCATGTATGCGTTGGTTCCGGCTCCGTATGGGCCCTCGTCCATCCAAGCGTGGCAGTAGTCATCGGAGGTGACGTTGCCGTCAGCATCCAACTCAATGACTCGGTTTGCCTCGCAAAGATCTGCGTTGATCACAGCGCCCACGGTGTAGGCGATAGTGGAGATAAACGCGGACGATGGTGCGAACAGAGTAACGCTGAACGTGTTTGCAGCGTTGTCGTAAGTGAAGCTAGCCCCACCCATGTCGTGGTGGTTGCCGTCTGCATCGTTGCAGTCGAAGCTCTGCTCAAGAATCCATCCAACGTGGCTGTCAGGGGAGCCGTATCCTAGAACGCGGCACCATGAGTACACTACGTCAGAGGCCTCCATCTTGTCTCCGTTGCTGAAGTAAACATCGTCACGAAGTGTGAAGGTGTAGGTTAGGCCATCAGCGCTGACGGTGTAACCCGTAGCGAGCCTCTCCTCGATGATGGCGTTTCCAGTACCATCACCAGCGTACCTGTATAGAGTGTCGTAGACTTGCTCGATCACGTCACCAGATGCTGAGTCGTAGGCGTCGTGTGGGTCGATTGTCGAGGCGTCCCCAATGGACATCTCAACGACCTCGCAAGGGTTGTTTGAACCCTGCTCACGGCACTTTCTGGACTTCTCTAGCTCGTATGTAGCGTTAACGAAGTCCATGGTTCCTGCGGCGTAGGCAGCCATGATGTCTGCCTGTGCCATTCCGTAGTCACAGGAGTTGTCGTCTTCCTCTGCGGCAGCATTGTAGTTGTTTGCTGCCATGTCGGTACATCCTGGAACCTTGTCCACAGTCTCCGTTACTGTCTCAGTAACAGTTTCGGTTACGGTCAGGACGCATGCGTTGTTATCGCTGTCTAGAACGTAACCGTCTCCGATTGCGTCGCAGTCAGCTTGTGCCAGCGTCCTTTCCACATCATCCCCAGCGCATCCCGCTAGGGCTGATGCAATCATCAGTGTGCATAATAGAAGAGCATTCGCTTTAGTCTTCATCGGCTCATTGAGGCTATGTAGTGTATTTAGTATCACCCGAAAAAACGGCTATTTTGGCCATTCTGAGGGGAAAAAGTCACAGAAAGTGGAGAAATGTGCCGAAAGAAAGTGATTATTCCGTGATTAGGGTTTGCTGGTGGACGTGCCGAGATTTGAACTCGGGGCCTCTTCCATGCCAAGGAAGCGCGCTTCCAAGCTGCGCCACACGCCCAGTGGCCTGACGAACTGCGGCGCCCATTTAAGGGGGACGTGGGGCAGGGGCTGCTGTGCCACCCGAGGTCGAGGACGGGGGACCGCCCCTGATTCCAGATGGACTGTTGGAAGATTTGGCCAAGGAACTGGAGGGAGAAGATGCCCCATTTGCCAGTAGCATGGAAAGAGGCTTGGAACTGAAGTGGTTAGATGAGGGCGAGTCGCGGCTTGGATTCACAAGATTCGAGTGCGACCACAACGAAATATACCGCAGACGTAGGCTTGGCGTACCCCCTGGACCGGTGACAATTGCCATTAATCCAATACTGAAAGGTGATCCCGCACTTTTCAGGCACACCATCGCTCACGAGCTTCTTCACGCTGCGGGTTTACTGGATCACGATGATTTGCACGCGCAGATAGTTAGCAGGGTTGCGCCGGCACCAAAACTTAGGGACTCACCGGTACTAATGAGGTTGCGAGAGCAAGTTCTCGAGGGCCTTCCCGAGGGGCAATGGATCTGTGGAAAGTGTGGGCACGCATGGGAAAGGAGGAGGGTGACTAGACCAACAAGGTGCCCTAAGTGTGCAAGCAGGTTCGAGGCGAAGTGAGGGTTCATCTAAGTGAGGCTCCCGGAGGGGGTCACGGGCGATTGGTGTAGTCTGGATATCATGCTGGCCTTCTAAGCCGGTGACACGGGTTCGAATCCTGTATTGCCCACCACAAATCTATGCAGGCATCACGAATCTCTTCATATACGCGAGGCAGGTCGGATGGACTCGCAAACTGGAGGATGATTCACAGTGAAGAGAGGTTCCCGTGCTTGGAAAAAGCAAGGGAAGCAACGCTGGAAGTGGCG
>Ga0209404_10001587_pt1 | contig 15126 bp, 20 predicted proteins | sample TroAtlMetagenome_2_FD_187447 | JGI IMG/M metagenome (GOLD analysis project Ga0209404, IMG submission 187447) | Marine eukaryotic phytoplankton communities from Atlantic Ocean - Tropical Atlantic ANT8 Metagenome (SPAdes) (version 2) | ecosystem: Environmental > Aquatic > Marine > Oceanic...
AGGCAAGAGCTGATCTGTTTGAATACATCGAGCGGTTCCATAACCCCAGGATGCGACGTAGAGTTGCTGCTCAGGATCGGAAGCTCACAGCCGTTTTATAACCGTCCGTGGAAACGGGGTAGAACCCAACCAGTCAGATTCGTTCATTGAGTTGATGGAAGAGGAGTTGCGAACCACCCGAGAGAACCCGTTCGACGACGAGGAAATCATCACGGACTGCGGTAGGTGCGGCGCTCCGATGTTCGATCTATCCGAAGGGCATTGCCATCTCTGTGGCTACACTTATCAGCCGCCGAAGTGCTCCGGGTGCCACACCTCCCTAGAGGGCTACGAAGCGGAGAGTGGGACTCTATGTGATAGGTGCTCGGAGTACGCACACTACGATGATGAGTACGAGCCTCACATAAGCTAGCCATTGTTTCGCACTAAAGCGCTTCTGAGTTTCCTCTGGCGAGAGCCGCTTTGGGTGAAAAGCTGTCACCAGAGATATGCTGGAGTGGGATGGAAGCTCACTCATTAGCACAGAGAGGCCTGTCACTTATGAATGAATGAATGCGTGCGGACAATCGTGAAATTCCAGGGCCCAGGTGACAATGCGTCGGTTGCAGCCGTTCACGACTGAGCGCTATCGGCCAAAAGCGGACGCGCGCTTAGCTTTTAGCTTTACTTAATTGTGCTCTTATCTGCGACAATGTGATGACGCGCTCTGTAACACCCTACGTATACCACAGCACCGCGGAGGCAGCTTTTTCTGCTTCAGTGTCAAACCTGGAATTTGATTGGAGAAGAAATGGAATTTGTATTCGGGAAGAAGAAAAACCCTCAGGCAGTGCAGGACTTGGTTAGTGCGCTACGTGACTTCGAAGTCACCGGCAGCCTGTACATCGGCTATCCTATTTTTGATATTAATGACGACGCCCTCCTTACCGATGCCTTACTGGTCTCGGAAGAGTTCGGCGTCATCGCATTCGACCTAAGCAATGCAGCTGTCGACGATCCCAAGGTGGCACAGGCATGGGCTGCTGCCGAGCGCGTCGGCCTGAATCTCGAGCAGGCCCGCCAGGATATGCACGCACCTGGCGTCAACGCCGTGCTGGAAACAGATATGCAGGACGTCATGGCTGTTGGGGTTCGTGGCACCCCGACCTTTTTTGTCAATGGTCGTGCGCTCAGCGAGTTCGGCCCCGAGCCGCTGCGCCAGTTGGTGAGCAGCGAAGTAGCCAAGACATCACTATAACAATGAAACATATACTAATTCGCCAAAAAACCACCGAGCATGGTCGCTATCCTCGTAGCCCTCGGGCGGCGTGTAAACGGTCATGATCTCGTCCTTGCGCAGCACGCGGCCTCGATCTCTGCATCGATGTCAACACTGCCACGCGCATGGGTGAATAGATGCACCGCACCGCCACCGATAATGAAGACATTGAGCTAGCCTGGTGGGTTGCCGTCCAGTAGCGGCAAGGCCTGGGCGAACAGATTACCAATGGCCCGGCCCAGCGGCGTAGCTAAACGGACAGGGTCTGCGGCCCCCTCATTGGCAGTCTCGAGAGTGTCATCTTCACTTCCACTCAGCTCATCTGGTAGTTCGATGCTGCATAGTGGAAACCTCATTCATGGCACAATGGATTCGTTTAGGCCGGGCTTCACCCGTGGCCCATTCGCCGCTTGCTCATCTTCAAGGACAAATTTCTAAGAGTCTTCGTAGCTGCGGCTGCTCGCCCATTCCAAGTCATACTGCACTTCAAGGTGAAAAGCCTCATAGAGTCGCCAGGCCTTCTGGCTGGCGTGCTCCAAGGCCTTCTCCACCCCGGCTTCTGTGAGGGCTGGGAGCTGCTCACGAAGCGACGCGAGCTTCACATAGACGGCATAAGCTGCATCGCGACTCTGGGCGGCATTCCCTTCGGCAATTTTTCTGTTCAATCCAGCCATCAACTGTTCTATCTCAGTCGTCTTAACGTCAGTCATAAGCTACGCGCCTCTGTTTGGGTAAATGGGAGTGGCTGTCGATCCGGTTGGCCAGGCTTTCAATGCCAGGATTCGGCGCGGACCGTTGAGTACGATGAGGCCAGCGACCGTACCAATCACCAAATCTGGATAGGAAGAAGCCAAGTGATTCTAGCTTGGTCGCGATCTGGTCAACCGAACCGTCATGCAAAGCGCGCACCTGTCAGCTGCTTAGATCAAAGGCCAACGAATTGAGCTCAGGAAAGCCATTCAGCGCGAGCCGAATCATTCGTTCTTCTGAAGAGCAACCCATTTTGGGCACTGCTGATCCATGCTCCTTCATTCAAAGGCGCGGTTGCCGCTTCAGTGGTTGCCGACACGGGGCCACAGCCACTGGGTTTCTCACAGGAATTCATGATCAGCTTCTCCTATAGAACTTGATCCTGCCGATTAAAAACCATGTAGCAGGCATAGGGTCAAGCCTGGATATACTGGCTTTTTACCAAGGGACAGACTATTCGCATCGGCCAACTTGCACATCAGGCGGGGGTGGACATTCAGACGATTCGTTTTTATGAACGTCAGGGACTGCTTCCACCGCCTAATCGCGAAGACACTGGCTATCGAACCTATAAAGCAGACCATGCGGACAAACTGCTGGCCTGCTGGGGGGCGACAAACCTCTTTTATGATTTCGGCTTCAAGTCATTTTTCGCGTCGCCTGAATCCATAGCGCTTGACCCTATAGCTGCTATAGGGTGTTCACTTAGGCAATCTGCTGCGTAAGTGAGATCCAGATGAATACCGCTCTCCGCATTGCCATCGATGAGGCCTTTTTCCAAGCTAGGAAAGCACTCAGTGAAAAGGCGCCAACCGAGGCTTTCTCTTGGCTGGAGCGAGCCCACATATTGAGCCAGCGAATGGCTATTCTTCATGCTCAGAGCCATTGGCTGATGCTAAGGGCTGGCTGGCAGTTGCGCGACTTTCGAGAGGTGCCCAGCCAAGTTCCGCGAATCATAGCGGCCCTGCTGTTCTCTAAGATCTGGGTGCCGCTCGGAAACAGCGGGCGCGCCAGGGTCAGTGCTTTTGCTCCGATGCCCATCTCACCGGAGCTGCAGCGACTTCTTCAAGGAGAAACGCGATGAGCTCGTCTCCTAGAAGGTCACTTCTCGCTGCTCCCTGGTTCTGGTGGATGCTATCGCTGGCCATTGCCTCGGCCGACCTAGCGATGAAAAGCGCAGTTACGGGTTCGCTCCCGGTCGGCACCGTGATTCCTTTCACCCCGTTCTTCAATCTGGTTCATTTCTGGAATACCGGTGCAGCGTTCAGCTTCCTGGCTGACGCGGGCGGTTGGCAGCGTTACTTCTTCATCGTCATAGCTTTGGTCATTTCAATCGTGCTGGCTCTGGTATTGCGTAAGCCCAGAGTCAACAGTGAAGCGCTAGGCTATAGCCTTATCTTGGGCGGGGCAGTTGGGAATCTGATCGATCGCGCATTTCGAGGCCATGTAATCGACTACCTGGATTTTTACTGGCAGTCCTGGCATTGGCCTGCGTTTAACCTGGCGGATATTGGTATCGTCGTCGGCGCCGCCATGTTGATCCTGGGCAGTTTGCTGAGCCCAAAGGCGGAAGCCGGCCGAGTCAAAGAATGAAAGGCTGACCCTCAACAGTTACGGTGCGCTGGGCAGGCAATCCCGCAAGGACCAGGCGACCCGCATGTTAACCATCGCTGTCCGGGAGAAGGCGTTGCCGGCGCCTTGATGAGCGTTGCAGCCCGTTTTCTGGCTCGCTCGCTCCAATACGAGATTCCCCAACAAGATTTATCGATTATCTGGGACAGGATGCCGACACTTCCCCGAAGCCACTTCATCATGCGGAATGTGCGAATTACAATGTAAGTTTGCCGTTTAACGAAGCGAGTCTCGCCCATCTCTAGACATGAACTCTGGCATGGCCTTGAGCTGCCAAGAGCAACCACGGCAATCGGGATACTCTGAATAAGCTGTTCACAGTCATTCCCCAGTTGCGTCACTTCCAAAGTGCGTTCTGACTTATTGTCGGCTGGTATCGTCCAGATTCAGCGCAACAGGCATGTCAGTCGGTGCCAGGCAGACGCCCTCGTCACTGCAGGCCTGCGCCCGTACAATCATTTCGAGCCTGCCTACCTTTTCCAGCACGGCAATCTGTTTTCCGTCGGGCCGCAGCCGAATACTCGCACCATCGTCATACACCTCAAGGGCGGTGTCACCCAGCACAATGTCACTGACCCGGCCGCGCGGGTACTGCGTCGGGATTTCAAGCGCTTGGCCGTTGACTGAAGAATTGACGACAGTGGGAATCAGGAACTCCATAGAGGCCGGATTGGCATTCACGTGCCAGCCCGGTTCAATGTTCAATGTCAGAACGAATTCACCAGGCTTTCCCGCCAATGCTGCGTCGCCTTTCGCAAGAGTGAGGCGTACCTTATCAGCGGAATTCGCCAATCCTGTTCGGGCCGAAACCGGGACTTCAAGAGCGGCTCGTTCAGTCTGGACAGCGTCGGGGTTGTTTCCGTTGGTGTCGATCAACATGAACGCAGCGATCGCGAGGAGAAAAGCCACTACACCAGCCAGCAATCCTTTATGTCGAATCACCATGATTCATCTCCAGTATCTAAGGTTGTAGGTTTTCGGTACGACTGATAGCTTCGACCAAGCTGTCGGCGTCAAAAAGCCCCGTGAAACGGGCGATAACGGTGCCGTCACCGTCAATAACCACTGCGAAGGGTAAGGCCTGCCCACCGGTCGCAGTTAATAGCGCATCTTTTTCGGGGTTGCTCGCTGTCACGTCCACTTGTATAGGCACCATCTTGGTGCGCCGCACGGCTTTGGCCACGGAGGGCTCTTGGTAGACCGTGCGCTCAAGTATCTTACAGTTGATGCACCAGTCGGCGGTGAACTCCAGCAAATAGGGTGTGCCCCGGGCTTTTGTCTCCGTCAGTAACTTTGCGGAGTAGGGTTGCCAGACGAGTTCGTCTCCGTTGCTGTCCAGCGGGGATGCAAATCCCATAGTCATCGCAAGGGCAAGGCCTGCCGCCGTTGTGGTGATCACACGCACGGTACCATTACCCTGGACGAAACGGCGAGCACCCCAGGCCAGCACCAGTGCCAGCCAAGACCACCATAGCCAGGGATAAACCGCTTTGGGCATCAGGCTCGCGCTGAAGAAGACGGCTGCGGCCAGCAAGACCAGCGCGAGCCCTTCTCGAATGGCCAGAGTCCAGGGCCCCGCCTTGGGCAACCGGCTCAGCCACTTGGGTTTGAGGATCAGTGCCGCGTAGGGCAGCGACAACCCCAGCCCGATACTGCCGAATATCCCCATAGTTACCGGCGCCGGCTGGGTAACGGCAAAGGCTAGGACTCCACCCAGGAAAGGACCAGCACAAGGTGCAGCCAAAACCGCACTCAATAACCCCGATAAGAATGCTTCAGAGTAACGCCGGCCATGGGCCGAGGCGGCGAACGACGGGATCGGAATGGGCAAATCCAGCCACGTGACCACCGCAAACCCGACCAGCAAGGCAACAAGGATACCAACGAACACCGCGGACTGAAACAAAGTGCCCCAGCTCCACTGAAGAAATGCGGTCAATCCGCCCAGCGTCAAGAAAAACGCGAGTGTTCCTGCGGTGAACGCCAATGCGGCCAGCACGCGGTGCGATCGTTGGCTGCCCGCCTCTCGTAAGATAGTCCGGACCTTAATAGGAATCGCGGGCAAAACGCAGGGCGTCAGGTTGAGCAGCAAACCTGCCACTGTCGCCATTAAGAGCTGGCTGGCGATGAGTAAAGAGGGAATGTGATCGATCATTCAGCTATTCCAGCCCTTCCCACGATTCCCGACTGAAACGTCCGGTCTGACCCCGCCATTGGCCGCTTGCATCCTTAAACAGAAGGTTGTTTGAGTGCTCATATCTCTTCTCCATATAGACGCCGCCAACATTAACAGGAGCGAGAGCCACAGCAACGCATCGCTTTCCCGGCTTGTGAGCTTTTTTCTTGATAGCCAATTGCCACATGTAGACAAATCCCTTCCTCCTCATCCGATTTAAAATCTGCTCGCTGTCATGTACCCAAGCGATGATACTGCCGAATTCGACGAAGCAGGAGCAAGCCGAGTCCGAGTGCGATCACGCCAAGGACAGGCCAATCCCGCCAGCGCACATAAGGGGTTGCGCCAGTTCTGGGGGTCACTTCGGCACTGAGGGTGGCTACGCGGAATTGAGGAGCGCGTGTAAGAACCTTTCCCTCGTAGCTGACAGCTGCTGTGATACCCGTGTTCGTGGCTCGCAGTAGGTCACGTCCGGTTTCGATGGCACGCATGCGGACCATCTGAAAGTGCTGGAAAGGGCCGAGCGAGCTGCCGAACCAGGCATCGTTACTGACATTCACCAGCAACTGCGCTTCGGGCAGAAACTCCGTGACTTCAGCACCAAAGACCGCCTCGTAGCAGATGAGTGCCCCTACAGGCACCCCTGCTGCCTTCAGGACGTGCGCTTCCCGTCCCGGTGTGAAATCGGACATGGGCGCCCCGAGCACGTCGAGGGACGAACCCAAAAACTCCCGAAACGGAACATACTCACCGAAGGGCACCAGGTGACGTTTGTAGTAGAAGCCTGAGGGATCGGAGAGGCTTGTCACCGCGTTGTAGGTGCGACCGTCCTCCTCGCGTATCGGGACGCCAATCATCAACGAGGTGCCGGCCTGATCGGCTAACGCCTTAAGCTCAGCAAGATATTCTCTAGCCTCGTCATGCCACATCGGGATTGCCGTTTCTGGCCAAATCACAATGTCGGCCCCGAGATGCTGCTTCGTAAGCGCCTGATAACGGTCCAGCGTGATTCCCCGTGAATCCGGGTCCCATTTTCTGTCTTGCGCGATGTTTCCTTGCAAGAGGGCAATATTGATAGGATCAGCGGCTGGCTGCGTCCACTCATGATCCAGGAGCTGCAAGCTGGCAAGAGTAGCGGTTAACACGGCACCGGCTACCGCTGCACGGCGCAGGCTTGGATTTAAAACAACCCAAGCCAGGCCGCCAGCGAGCAAGGCCACCAGAAAACTCACGCCAAGCACACCAAAGACAGGCGCGATAGTGGCGAGTGTGGTGTCGGTCTGGCTGTAGCCGACAAAGAGCCAGGGAAAGCCGGTTAAGAACCAGGTGCGCATCCATTCACTCAACACCCATGTCGCTGGTAGCCCTAGCCAGAGGGCCGTCGCATCCATCTCAGGGTGCAGGCGGCGTACGAGGTACGCGACGCCCCATGGAAAGAGGGCAAGCAGCGAGACAAAGGCCGCTGTAGCTAACATCCCCACCACGGGGCCATTGCCGTACTGGCTGATGCTGACGAAGACCCAGGAGACACCTACACCGAAGTAACCAAGGCCAAAGAAGTAAGCCGACCATAACGCCTGACGCTTTGAAGGTTGCGCGGTCAGGACAAACAATGCGGCCAGAGCGACCACCGCAAGCCATGCCCAACCAAAAGGGGCAAAGGCAAGCGGCATGGCGCCTCCGGCAAGCAAAGCCATCACCCTCGTTACAAGAGTCTTGTAGCGCATTCCCGTGGATAGGTCGAAGAGTAGCGCGCACTTATCACCCAATGCTCTCGCCTCCGAAATCAAGATCAATCCTGTGGCTCATGCTTTCTTGCTCCGCTCAATTCAATCCCATCACCCCATTCCTCGGGCTCACCAGGGTGGCAAAGTGAATGTTTCTGGACTCGACTCGGTGCGCCGCAAGCTGGGAGCTGCTGCTTCGTATTCAGCCAGCAAGACAATGGCGGCGTGGATGGGATAGGTTCATTCCGTTCCTTGTCTTCCCGCCTGCCATACGAAAGGTATTCTGGTTGGCGCTACGTAATATCACTGCCAACTGGGGTAGTGCGGCGCATGACTGGAAACCGCTATGACTCAGTTCGTGATCCTGTACGAAGATCGTTTCACCAAGCCAACCTGGTAAGTGAGGGCCTACCTGATGGCAGGCCATTAACAGCCCGAACACAAAAAATCTGACAGTCCCACTGAGGTGACCAAGTGGTTCAAGGCTTACATGGTCTGCTTTTCCTTCCGAAGCCGTGGAATGACATCTATCACCCGTATAAGCAGTAGGCTGCGATCAGCCCTGTCAGGAGGTCTCCCGCGGTGTCCTCTAAGGCTGTCGACTGGAAGAAAAGTACGACACTGGGCAACTCGGAAAGCATGTCAGATTGCCCATGGTGCCACCGAGGATAAGACGGTATGCAATGAATTCTCTTTTATGACGATTTTTAAAAAAGTAGCGCTGCCAGCCCCCACCATGCGCAAAAAGACTGAATGCGGCACGGGTGCTCCATAGATGCACCCAGTTAAAGAGCAGGATCACTTAAACAGATTCGCCCTAGACCATTGATTGCTGCACCAGCCACTTTACAGCCTGATCAGACGCTGCCAGCAGGCTTGATATGGGCAACAGGGCATACGGCGAGAGTTTTGCCAATGATGGGCATTACTTCAACGCCAGAATGCGCCTGGCACCGTTAAGTACAATGACCCCCGAGACTGTGCCGATAATCAGATCCGGATAATTGGATCCTGTCCAGGCAACCAAAGCTCCGGCAATGATAACCCCCAGGTTGATCACTACGTCATTGGCCGAGAATATCCAGCTTGCCTTCATGTGCGCCCCGCCCTCACGGTGCTTGGATATGAGCAGCAAACAACTGGTATTGGCAATCAATGCGACAAATGCGATAGCCATCATCACCAGCGATTCAGGCTCACTACCGAATACAAAGCGTCTCACCACCTCCACAAGTACGCCTATAGCCAGAATTAGCTGCAGCCAGCCTGCTAGATGCGCGGCGCGTACCTGCATTTTTACGCTATGCCCGACCGCATAAAGGGCAAGGCCATAGACGGCTGCATCTGCAAAATTGTCCAGGGATTCTCCAATCAGCCCGGTGGACTGGGCGATTAGACCGGCAGTCATTTCCACCCCGAACAGAAGTGCATTGATGCCGAGCAACCAACGCAGGGTCCTGGATTCTTGCTTAGCAGAAGCTGGCGAGAACTCAGCGGCCTTGATGGTCTCCGGATTTGCAGCGACGGTTTCCTGAAGCGAGGCTCCTAGCCTCAAGGTCTTCAGTTTCGAGGTGATGGGCTCGACTTCGCCGTCATGCACGACCTTGAGCCGGCGGTTCGACAAGTCGAAGGACAGCGCCCGAATCTCCTCAAAGCCGTCCAGGGCCAGGCGAATCATTCGCTCTTCTGATGGGCAGTCCATCTTCGGCACGGCATAAACGCTGACCCAGTTCCCTGACGCTTCGGAGGAGGCATGCATATTGCTATCCACTGCGGACGTTGCGTCACCGTCACAGGCGCTACCACAGGATTTTCTCATGCTACTATTCCACTTGACAAATGTTGTGGTACCATTTAAAACCATAAAGCCACTACAAGGTCAACAGGGGAGAAGACTGATGCGTATTGGTCAGTTGGCGCAGCTGGTAGGGGTCGAAACGCAGACGATCCGCTTCTATGAACAGCAGGGCTTGTTGCCGCCGCCTGATCGGCAGAACAACGGTTATCGTGTCTATACCGAGAAGCATAGTGAGCGGCTTGCCTTCATCCGTCGCTGCAGAATCCTAGACCTGTCACTGGCTGAGATTCACGAACTACAGAGCTATCAAGACGAGCCTCATCAGCCTTGCACCGCCGTCAACGCCTTGCTCGATGATCACATCTCTCAAGTGCGGTCACAGATAACCGGTCTGCAAGCGCTTGAGAAACAACTCGTTTCATTAAGAGCGAGCTGCAACGATGATCGGGAAATTGAGGTTTGTGGGGTTCTTGCTGGAATTAGCGAAGGAAGTGTGCATCAGCAGGAGGTTGGAGCACTAACCAGATAATCCGATAAAATATCGGCTTGCTTCACTCTCTCTCTCATGCAAAGGTAAGATCAACCATTTAATCCGCGTACCCGGAAGAGCAAGTACTCTCTAACTCTCCCCCAGCCACAGCGGGCGGTGGTCCACCGTTGAACTGATATGGCCGTTGCAAGTTGTACCCTGGCATCAGAAACCGACTGATATCCTGCTGTGCCCGCGATGCACTCATGTAGCCCACGGTCAGCCCCATTCTGCTTCCAGACTGCGAAACAGCCGCTCCATTGGCGCATTGTCATGGCATAGGTACCCTGGTCCGAATGAACAGCACGTCCTGGGGTCGGTCACGCTGTTCGTACGTAAGCGTCCGGTGATCCCGTCTTGAGCTGAGCACTGGGGCCGTCAGGATAGTGTCCACTTATTTTCTAGTGGACACTTAATATGAGCACTGCAAGCGTAACCAGGCCCTACCAGAAACGCCGTCGCCATTCCCGAGAGTTCAAAGCCGGTATCGTCGCTACCTGCCGCGAACCGGGCGCTTCCGTTTCACGCATTGCCCTGGATAACGGCCTCAACGCCAATCTGGTGCGACGCTGGATTAGCGAGTCGCGACGAAGCGATAACACGCTAACGTCGGTTCCAGCATTCGTCCCTGTTAATCTGCCAGCCCCGTCGACCGCTGCAAACAGTAAGCCGCACAAAAACATCCGCATCGAGATCCCCATGTCAGTGGTGCCGTTCCCTATGCCTACCTGAAAGATGTGCTGACCCGGCTGCCAAGGCATAAGAACGCCATAGAAGAGCTGCTGCCACACAACTGGAAACCTGCCACCAAGGTGTGATTGCCGAATGCTTACAACTGGCAAGCCAAGATGAATGGCCAAAATTAACCTGGCCAATTTAACCCCGGATAATAATTTCTTAACCAGCCAACACCTGTCATTTTCAGAAGGTGACTGCACGGAATATCAAGAGTCGGCTGCACAGTCTTTTCTGATCTGTGGTCGTCTCAGAAAACGGAAAATAAAGCACGCTAAGCTGTGGAAGCCCCTGCCAAGCTCGTTCCACCTTGCAACGACGCAATCAGCGGACACGAAACATTCCCCTGCCGCGAATGGCAGGCGCACACCAGGTCAGACAGCACAGCCTCCATGCGCGCCAAATCGGCCATCTTCTCACGCACGTCTTGGAGCGTGTGCTCGGCCAGGCTGCTGGCCTCCTCGCAGTGGGTGCCATCGTCGAGCCGCAGCAACTCGGCGATTTCATCCAGGCTGAAGCCCAACCGCTGGGCCGATTTCACGAATCGCACCCGTGTCACGTCCGCCGCGCCATAGCGGCGAATGCTGCCATAGGGCTTGTCCGGCTCGGGCAACAAGCCCTTGCGCTGATAGAACCGGATGGTCTCCACGTTGACGCCGGCTGCCTTGGCAAAAACGCCAATGGTCAGGTTCTCCAAATTATTTTCCATACCGCTTGACTCCGTACATGAGTACGGAAGTAAGGTTACGCTATCCAATTCAAATTCGAAAGGACAAGCGCATGTTTGAACCACAAACCGGGCGCGGCGCGCTCTTCACTGGCGGGCTGGCCGCCATCCTCGCCTCGGCCTGCTGCCTCGGGCCGCTGGTCTTGGTCGCCTTGGGATTCAGCGGGGCATGGATCGGCAACCTGACCGTGCTGGAGCCGTATCGCCCGATTTTCATCGGTGCAGCGTTGGTCGCGTTGTTCTTCGCCTGGCGGCGCATCTACCGCCCTACGCAAGCCTGCAAACCGGGTGAGGTCTGCGCGATTCCCCAAGTGCGAGCTACTTACAAGCTCATTTTCTGGGTCGTGGCCGTGCTGGTCCTGGTCGCCCTCGGATTTCCCTACGTCATGCCATTTTTCTACTGATCGGAGTTCACCATGAAAAAACTGTTTGCCTCCCTCGCGCTCGCCGCCATTGTTGCCCCGGTGTGGGCCGCCACTCAGACCGTCACGCTGTCTGTACCGGGCATGACCTGCTCCGCCTGCCCGATCACCGTCAAGAAGGCGATTTCCAAGGTCGAAGGCGTCAGCAAGGTTGACGTGACCTTCGAGACCCGCGAAGCGGTTGTCACTTTCGATGATGCCAAGACCAGCGTGCAGAAGCTGACCAAGGCCACCACCGATGCGGGCTATCCCTCCAGCATCAAGCAGTGAACCACTGAACCCGAACCTGGGGCGATCATGGGACTGATCACACGCATTGCCGACAAGGCTGGCGCGCTTGGCAGCGTTGTTTCCGCGATGGGCTGCGCCGTGTGCTTCCCGGCCATCGCCAGCTTGGGCGCGGCCTTCGACCTCGGTTTTCTACAGGAATACGAAGGATTGTTCATCTCCAAGCTGCTGCCGCTGTTCGCTGTCGTGGCTTTGCTGGCGAACGCATTGGGCTGGCTCAGTCATCGCCAATGGCACCGCAGTCTGCTCGGCATGATCGGGCCAGCCATCGTGTTCGCTGGAACTGTCTGGCTGCTTGGCAACTGGTGGGCAGCACACCTCGTATACACCGGCCTGGCGCTGATGGTCGGCGTGTCGATCTGGGACTTGGTTTCGCCGGCACATCGCCGTTGCGGCCCGGACGGTTGCGAACTCCCCACGAAACAAGGCTGACGGCGGAAGTCGGCAGCCAACACAGAAAAGGAACGATGAATGACCACCCTCAAAATTACCGGCATGACCTGCGACTCCTGCGCGGTTCACGTCAAGGAAGCTCTGGAGAAAGTGCCTGGCGTGCAATCAGCGGAGGTTTCCTATGCCAAGGGCAGCGCCAGGCTCGCCATCGAGGCCGACACATCGCCGGATACGCTGACCGCTGCCGTGGCCGGACTCGGCTATCGGGCTACGCTCGCCGATGCGCCCGTGGCTCCGGCGGGCGGCGGATTGCTCGGCAAGGTGCGCGAATGGCTGGGCAGTGATGACAAGGCTGGCGGGGATGCTGGCAAGCTCCATATCGCCGTGATCGGCAGCGGCGGCGCCGCGATGGCGGCAGCGCTGAAGGCCGTCGAACAAGGCGCGCACGTCACGCTGATCGAGCGCGGCACCATCGGCGGCACCTGCGTGAATGTCGGCTGCGTGCCGTCCAAGATCATGATCCGCGCCGCCCACGTCGCCCACTTGCGTCGCGAAAGCCCGTTCGATGGCGGCATGCCGCCCACGCCGCCGACGATCTTGCGTGAGCGGTTGCTGGTCCAGCAGCAGGCGCGCGTCGACGAACTGCGTCATGCTAAGTATGAGGGCATCCTGGACGGGAATCCGGCCATCACCGTTCTGCACGGCGAAGCGCGTTTCAAGGACGGCCAGAGCCTTGTCGTTCGTTTGAACGATGGTAACGAGCGCGCTGTGGCCTTCGACCGTTGCCTGGTTGCCACGGGTGCCAGTCCGGCCGTGCCGCCGATCCCGGGCTTGAAAGAGTCACCCTACTGGACTTCGACCGAGGCCCTGGTCAGCGACACGATTCCCGAACGCCTGGCCGTGATCGGCTCGTCAGTGGTGGCGCTGGAACTGGCGCAAGCCTTTGCCCGACTCGGCAGCAAGGTGACGATCCTGGCACGCAGCACGCTGTTCTTCCGCGAAGACCCGGCCATCGGCGAAGCCGTCACGGCCGCGTTTCGCATGGAGGGCATCGAGGTACTGGATCACACGCAGGCCAGCCAGGTCGCGCATGAAGGCGGCGAATTCGTGCTGACCACGGGGCACGGCGAAATACGCGCCGACAAGCTGCTGGTCGCTACCGGCCGAGCGCCGAACACGCGCAGCCTGAATCTGGAAGCGGCGGGCGTCACGCTCAACCCGCAAGGCGCGATCGTCATCGACCCCGGCATGCGCACCAGCGTGGAACACATCTACGCCGCCGGCGACTGCACCGACCAGCCGCAGTTCGTCTATGTGGCGGCGGCGGCCGGCACCCGTGCCGCCATCAACATGACCGGCGGTGACACGGCCCTGAACCTGACCGCGATGCCGGCCGTGGTGTTTACCGATCCGCAGGTAGCGACCGTGGGCTACAGCGAGGCGGAAGCACACCATGACGGCATCGAAACCGACAGTCGCACGCTGACGCTGGACAACGTGCCGAGGGCGCTTGCCAACTTTGACACACGCGGCTTCATCAAGCTGGTCGTTGAAGAAGGTAGCGGAAGCCTGATCGGCGTGCAGGCGGTCGCGCCGGAAGCGGGCGAACTGATCCAGACCGCCGCGCTGGCGATTCGCAACCGGATGACGGTGCAGGAGCTGGCCGACCAGTTGTTCCCCTACCTGACGATGGTCGAGGGGCTGAAACTCGCGGCGCAGACCTTCAACAAGGACGTGAAGCAGCTTTCCTGCTGCGCCGGGTGAGGAAAAGGAGGTGTTCGATGAACGCCTACACGGTGTCCCGGCTGGCCCTTGATGCCGGGGTGAGCGTGCATATCGTGCGCGACTTCCTGCTGCGCGGCTTGTTGCGGCCGGTGGCGTGCACGCCAGGCGGCTACGGCCTGTTCGACGAGGCGGCTAATCCATTCGATCCTGTAAACGCGAAGTGGCGAGATTGAAACCCACTCTCAACCTTCACTGTCACTAGCGGGTAGAGGGTGACTTCGTTAATTGGGCTAAAAAGCGAAGAACGAAGCAACGTTTCAGATAGTGCTGCGATCCCTTCCGGGGAGGTCTGCTGAGCCAATGAAACGCCTGTTTCTAACTTCAGACGCCCGTTAGATATGTAGTAGTAATGTTTGGTCACAAAGCTGGTAACGATCGACCGTAACGAGCTAATCGAGATGTCTCGGAGGTGACGTGCTCCATTTCGCCTAAGAAAGATCAGGGCTTCGATGTATTGACGTTCTTTGACGAAGATATTGGCAACTAACCCGAAATGCGTTACCGGCCTCCCTGGCATGGTAACTATAAATGAACTTAGCTGTTGATCCCCATCGGGATAGAGACTATCGAGAATGCGAATGAGGGCTTGCTCACACAGCTGCTCTCTACTTTCCATGGCAGCCCCCTAGCAAAAATAACGCCAGCCCCCTGAGTCTGTTGTTTTGCAGCCATTTGTGTAGTCGCATACCTTTCTTGCTTCCTTCAAGAGTTTCCGAGCAGATATAAAGACAGAGATAATCGGGGCAGACCACCGTATTGATACTCGGAGAGCTGCTTTTGGCCGATTCTGTTGAAAAAGTCGTACTTTCAGTTCGGCGGCACTGAGACACCGCAACCACCGGAGGACCTATTCATCACACTCAGTGGTTTCTCGGCCCTTCGTTGACTCTTGCTGCTCTGTTATTG
>Ga0209404_10001588_pt1 | contig 15121 bp, 9 predicted proteins | sample TroAtlMetagenome_2_FD_187447 | JGI IMG/M metagenome (GOLD analysis project Ga0209404, IMG submission 187447) | Marine eukaryotic phytoplankton communities from Atlantic Ocean - Tropical Atlantic ANT8 Metagenome (SPAdes) (version 2) | ecosystem: Environmental > Aquatic > Marine > Oceanic | place...
TGATATATGCGGAGCCGTCCGATGGGTACGTTGAGGTTGAGGGGCTTAGGGGCGAGGTAGGCGCAGAGATTTCCACACCAGAAGGTTTACGTGAGTTTGTATTTCTTGGGGATGGATGGCAGAAGTCTTGTGAGGTCGAGGTAAACGCTGGACTGGCTACGATCAAGTTCAACAGAGATGGCGATGGCTGTATAAAGACTTTCCGCTAGAGTCCTTCGTTGGCTTACTCTGGGTAGTTGATGGTGATTCCTGCCCCTACGTTTGCCGATACATCAACTATATTTATGCCTTGCATTGGCCTAGTCAAAGAGATCCTCTGAACTTGGGCTGAACCGACACCAATGTGAGCCTGTGGCGGCATTGACGCGGCAAAACCTGGGCCGCCAGTAACTACTGCGGTGTGAAGACCAGCGTCTGTTGTTACTTTTACTATAGTGCCCTCTGGGCCATTGACTCGCACCCACCCGTCAGCAGTACACCCGTCAGACATAAAGAGCCATGGTGGGCGCATAAAATCTGCTACCACAAAATCAGATATTCCATCGCCGTTAAGGTCTCTCGATAATAGCGCTCTCCCACCTGTCTCTTGTGGTAGCCCTAGAGTCTCGCCGATCTCCGTGAAGTTACCATCATTGGATTGCCTTAGGAGTTGAAGCGGGTAGAGCTCTGCATCTGGTTCAGTAAAATCACTTGTCGACACCAAAATGTCGTTGAGCCCGTCGTTATCGTAGTCGGTAACTTGGCTGCCCCAGCCCATCTGATTTCCCGTCATTCCAGCACCACTTATTGAGCTGTTGAACTCATAGAAACCTCCGTCACTATCAATCAAAATATGGTGGTTACCTGTGGCTGTTGCGAATACATCCAGCCTTCCATCTCCATTTAGATCCCCTGTGGAACTGCCCATACAGTCTATGACTATATCAGCCCCTCTAGGCTCACCAGACTCAAAAGAGCAGTCTCCGTTGTTAATTAGCACACCGTTTCCACCAGCTACGGCGCCAAAGTCATTGCATATATATAGGTCTAGATCTCCGTCTGAGTCCCAGTCGATGGGCATAATGTCAAAGACTCTCCCCCACTCGGGAGCGCCTGGAGCGATTGCTATAGTTTCACCAGTTAGGCCTTCGTCTGATCCAATAAATACTTGACCTCCCGAGCCAGGGTCTTCCTCTTGTGAAGCGTGAACTACCATAAGATCAGTGTTGTCATCGCCACAGAAGTCAAGGGCTATCGCTTCTCGGTGTGTCTTGAAACCAGCTGGCTCAATCAACCGAACCGCTTCGACACCATTGTCATATAGTATGTCAACGGCCTCGCCCATTACTAGGAAGTCACTCACCTGGTTGTTGTTTACGTCCACAGCCGTCACTCTCTGGATGGGATTTGGCCACTCTATCTCAAAAGGCTCAATGGCTGGCCCCCAATGGTGTGTACGCCATGTTCCTACGATATGGACAGCTACCCAGTCATCTTGCCCAGATGACATGGCGATTGGTCCATTGAGTGCCCAGTCATCATAAATATCCAAGGGGAAAAACAACTCAGATTGGTCAGTATACGTAACGCTCTCTAATGGCGAATTACATTCTGACTGGGTGACAGTGATCTGAGCCTCTGTAATTGTACCTGTGTCATATGTAGGAGTACCAGTCTCCTCTGTAGGAGTACCAGTTTCAATAACTTGGGAGTCATCTGTAATTTTGTTTGTGCAAGCCAGTAACAATAAGATCATGTTCTTATCATAACAGTCATCTGTGAGACCAAATCAAATTTTGGATTTATCTGCATCTCTCGATGGTATGGTTGGGAGTAAAACCGTCGGCTATTAGAGTCGATAATACAGTGAACGGTCGAGGAGTGGATCGTCAAAAACAATATCATCAGGTAGTAGGCCGCCATTACCCGCTTCAACAGCGACGATCCCGATAGGGTGTCTGCCCCCATTAAAGTAATTACCTGTAGCGAACCGAAGACTGGGTAGCATCCCAGCAGGATCTAATACAGACAACGCTAGTATGTATGATCCGAGAGGGACATCCAATTCGAACCTCTCTTCTACATAATGTTGGGGAGGAGCTTGGCCCCAAGCGGGTACATCCGATGTCCAATTTAGTTCTGGGTAGTAGACGGACCAGGTGTCAGTTTCGGTCCAATCAGGGTCTGTCCACTGGCTTCCCCCAGTCCAGGAGCGTATATCTACACTCTGGAAGGTGGCTGACCATACAACCTCTCTCGATTCATAATCTAGAAGAGATAGCTCTAGAGGCCAGTTGTAATAGAATGGTGCTGAACCTTCGTTTCTGACAGTCATTGTGACATCTAGGTACCCATCTTGTACTAGGGGGGTAAAACCCACATCATCTAGTACAAATCGATAGCCCAGAGCTCGCTGTATCTCCTCAGCCCCCTCTTGTGCTGTTGGATCTTGTTCATCATAGCCATCAATCCACCTTAGCTGTGTCCCGTGTAACCATTTGATTGTGTTGACCACAAAGTTCCGATGGATGGGGTCTGACACCGAATCAGTTGGGTCCGAGCCTGGCTGAAGCTGCCAATTGCCCCAATTATATGCCGTTTCACCGCCGATATAATGGTCCAGATATCTATCAGTCTCCTCATTCATTGTTCGAACACTCGCTCCGTGTACCCAGTGTTGGTCATAGTGTGCGAATGAATCCCAGTACTCTCCAAACGGCTGCTCTGTAAATTCGTTCCATGCGTGGCGCACTGAGACCTGCTTGTCTGGGAAGGCTGAGCTAAAAAGGTTGGCCGCGAATGTCTGCATCTCACTGTCTGGGGATGGGGAGTGGTGCTCACCCCACTTGCCAAAGATTCCCATCTCTATAAAGGCTACCCTTGGGTCATCATTCCAGACAGTTCCAAGTCTCTGAACAAGTCGCTCCAGTCTGCTCTGAAATTGTGAGCTGGTGTAGTCATCAGTTGTCATGTCCAGGGGCCAGTATTTTTGGTCTTCACCAGACCAATGAAGGTAGACTCTTGGGATAACTTTGACGTTGTTTTCTTCTACACCTGAGAATTTCTCATCAATGACCGATATTATCTTATCTAATCCGTCAGACTCATCATTTTCGAGCTCGTTCCATCGAATATAAACATGGCTAAGTGTCGCCCATTCATGCTCGTATAGGCCATTTGTGGTGAACCCTTTTAGTGGGTTTCGGAGCGCCATTTCATATGGTGTAGGGGTAACGTGAACAGGTTCGACAGGGGTAACCGAGGTGTCAACAGAGGTGTCAACAGAGGTGTCATCTGTTGTGATTTCTTGGGCACATGCCAGTAACAATAAGAACATGACGTCATAATATCAGGAAGAGCGTCAACTAAACTAATTTCCTTTTAATCCGATCATATGTGATACTGGGTAAGTTGCTATTGTCACGTCAAGAGTTTAAGAGAAGCTAATGATTCGAAGGTTAATAATTTTGCTGCCTATAATTGCGCTGTCAATAGGCTGTGCATCGCGCGGTATGAGTTACCCAGGAACAACTCGATACCTACATGGGGTTCCCACGGCAGATATTCCATCTCTCCCTAGCGACCGCCCCACAGTAGGACCCACAGATAGTGACAACGGCAGAAATAGACTTGCCAATGACATATCTCGTGCCGCCGCCAACCACCTAGGTGACTCTAGGTTGAGAGTTGGGGGAACCACTTATAGATATGATTGCTCTGGGTTTGTTAACGCTGCTCATGCAAGAGCAGGAGCGGACCTTGCTAACAGAAATACAGCAGGCATGGTGGAGTATGCACGAAGCTTGGGGCTTTTTGAGCGAAGAGGTCACCCTTCAGTTGGTGATACAGTTTTCTTTTCGAATACTCATGATCGAAACAGTAATCGTCGCTTAGATGATGACTGGACACATGTAGCTGTTGTGGAGATGGTTGATTCCGACGATACGCTGCACCTCATACATCTAGGCAATCAAGGTGTTGTCAGGATGGTCATGAATATTACCAGACCAGGCGACCACCGCGACTCGAGCGGCAAAGAGATAAACAGCTTCTTACGTCGCCGTACTAATCGAGACCCTAGTGGTACAGTATACCTTTCGGGGCAGCTGTATAGCGGAGTGGCGAGTTTTTCTCGACTCCCGAGCTCAGCTCTTAGCGCTTACTATCCAATCTCCGATGGCCAAGAGGTCCAGGTTGCCTTGGCAGAAAGCGCGGGTTGCGTCGTCAGGTGAGCAGACAATAGGCTCTTCGTGAATGTTGAAGCTGGTATTTACGATCGCAGGCAACCCCGTCAGGGCCTTAAATTCACTTATGATATTATGAATTCTAGGGTTCTCTGATTTATGAATTACCTGTGGTCTAGCTGTACCATCGGTGTGAACGACCCCAGGACACAGCTCTTTCATTTTGTCGGTACAGTCAAAACACACAGTCATAAACTTTGCCGATTCAGTCGCTTTTTCAAGCCCGACAAAAAGGCTGGGGGCATCCTCAGCCAAGACCATCGGTGCAAATGGCATGAACTCTGTTCGGCCTAGGCGCTTGTTTAACCAGTCGTTTACTGATGGATCGTCGGGTCTAAAAAGTACGGACCTAGCGCCTAGCGCTCTGGGGCCCCACTCCATCTTTCCATCGAAGTGAGCCACTACTTTTCCGTTTGCGAGGTGTTTAGCTATAGACTTTGCTATGTCACGAGGTTTAGTCTTTGAGAGGTTGGCGCGACCGATCGCTCTAGAGATATCGCTGCTTGAAAAGTCTTGTCCCAACAACCGACTCTCTGTAGCTTCTGGTGGAGCACCCGCACCAAACAATGCGGCGCCAGAGGGTAAACCACCATCACCCATATGAGGTGTTACCCATAGGCTTTGAACACTCTCTAGCTCAGCTATTCTCTGATTTAGCTTTACATTGGCAAATATTCCACCAGCTACAGCTACGTCTCTCACCCCCAACCTTTTTACCCAGCCGTCTATAAATTTTGTCACCTCTACCTCAAGGTTCTTTTGAAGTGCAGCAGCGATCTCTTCACTAGAATATCGGTTTAACTCTATATAAAAGCTGTCATCCTTTGACTGGCGTTTCCAATAGGGCATCATGTTGAAGCCCATATCTTTTGAGTGTAGGATTTTTGAGAAATGCTCGACAAGTTCTTTTGGGGGAGCGACGGCTGCAGCCAACCCAGTGATCTTGCCTTCGTGTCTATTCGGTCTGTACCCTAGCCACTCAGTGACTCTAGAGTAATAAGTGTTTATTCCAGCGAATCCGGACTGAGAAAATACCCTCTCAAGGCTTCCCCCTTCGCCAGTAGAGACCGTTACAGAGGTTCCGTCTCCCATGGCGTCTAAGGTAAAGACTAGGACTCTATCGCGACCTTGAGTTCTGTATGCTGCTTCGGCGTGAGCTGTGTGGTGGTCCATAAGGATCAACTCTGCTTCAGAGAAGTGCCTTGCTTTAAGGCGCCGTCGTAAGACTGCTCTACAGGCAGCAACCTCTGCACCGGCCAAACCAGCTCTCTGCAAGAGACTCTGGTAAACTATGTAACCGTTGAGGCTAGGAGAGAATTGTGAGCTACTGTCCTTTGTCGATTTGTGAAAGCCTGGCAGTAGCCTGAGTAAAAAAGAAGGTGTGAAGCTACTACCTACTACAATTCTCTCAATATCTGACTCTCTCACGCCTGCAGTAAACAATACAGCGTCGATTGCCCCCCAAGGAAAGGCGCCGCTGTTCTTGACCCGATCGATCCGCTCCTGACCCACTGCAGCGATTAATCCGTTTTCACTAGCCAGTGCTGCTCCCGCGTCGTGGTTGTCTGCAATACCTAGTGTCAGCATCGGGCTATGCTATGACCTCCATACCCGTCTCGTCTTCTCCCAAATCAGACTGACGAACCATAGTCCATGCTGTTTGCAACGTCCTTTTCAATTCTGCTACTGATTTGATTCCACGGAGTTGTCTAGCGATCATCTCTGGTCGGTAATAGAACCTTAGATAAGCGAGCCTAGTTAGTTTTTGGATCTCAGAATCAGTCATATTACAGCGCGGTCTAGGAACTAGTTTATCGTGGGGCTTGAGCACAAATTCTCGCCAGTAATCGACCCCTGTATCCTCTAGCAGCATCTCATAGAGTTCAGTGTCTGGCATAGGGGTTACTTTTGAGAACTGAGCGTAGTCTAGGTCAAGGTCGATAGCTAACCGTATAGATTGCCTAACAGTTGCGGGGGTCTCGTAGGGGTTACCAACCATGAAGTATCCAAACGTGTCGATGCCCTCCTCTTTAGTCTCTCGAACCACTCGCTTCATCTGATCTATCGACGCGCTCTTCCTGAGGACCTTTAGGATTTCTCGATTACCCGACTCTATTCCGTAATAGATACGGCTGCACCCAGCAGAACTCATCGCCTTGAGAACATCGCGATTGATACAGTCTACTCTAGTTCTTGCCGCCCAGGTAAGGGGCAGCTTTCTTCGTTTGATTTCATCACAGATGGCTATTACGCGATCCTTTCTTATAGTGAAAGAACTGTCGAAGAAGTCTAGCTCTCGGATCCCTAGCTCGTGGTAGCAGATCTCGAGCTCATCAACTACATTTTTAGGGCTCCTAGCTCTGAACTTTTTGGTCCCTTGCTCACAGAAGATGCATTTGTATGGACATCCTCTACTAGTCATAAAGCAACTGAAGTTTTTGTACTTTGAGATGAATGAATAGTAGATAGAATTGTCGATAAGGTGCCGGGCGGGGAATGGCGATTCATCTACGTCTATAGACTTTGGGTGACCAGTGACAATGACTTCATCTTGTTTGTTTCTGAAGGCAATACCCAGAACATCGCTCAGCTCTTTCTTCCCGACTATAGCTTGAAGGAGCTCGGGGAGTGCGTTTTCTGCCTCGTGAGTCACAGCATAGTCTATCTCTTTGTGAGTCAGGGTCTCCCTTGGGTATATGGATAGGTGAACCCCTCCTACTATACTTGGCACCCCAGTGCGCTCCTTGATTGCTCTAATCCAATCAAGCGTCTGGAAGAAGAGATAGGTCGTGATGGTGTAACCTATGAAGGCTGGGCCAAATGCGTCCAAGCGCGCCACGGTCTCGTCAATCGTGAGCTCTTCGGCGTGGGAGTCTATAAACAACACTTCACATCCAGCAGCTTCCAGTATCCCAGCTACGTAGAGCAGTGAAAGTGACGGGAATATGCCGTAGTTCTCTTTTACGGCTTTTATTCCAGGCTCATTTTTCACCGCTCCGTAGGGCGGGTACACCAGGGCGACTTTTATACCTCGTAACGATTCGTATGTTTTCTGTGTCATAGGTTGGGATAATAGCTTGAAACGGAGCCATTGTGCGAGAACAGTTACTGATAATCACAAGAAAAGTTCGCAGACACTCAGTGTTATTGTTGGCGCTACTTGTGATGTCAATCCTGTTTTTGATGGTTTTGAGGTGGCATAGTAACAATGGTTTAATGAATGGACGCCAGAATGAAATCTGGCATGTGGGGAACGCTTTAGACCTCTGGGGGGCGCTTAAGGATAGAGACACCTGGCATTTAGACTATTTTTTCTGGGGTAATTATTGGCCTCCTGGATTCTACGTCTGGCCATGGCCTGTATTTGCCCTTTTAGGGGCGACACACTGGGCCATGGTGGTGTCTAATTTCGGGCATCTAGCAGTTTTGTTGTGGGCAACTTACTCCTTGGGCGTAGAGGCCCGCAGTAGGCGAGTGGGGCTACTGTCAATGATGTTTATTGCTTGTTACCCAGGGGTTGTCGGTAACATGGTTCGGTACGAGCCGAGTGTAGCTGTGACAGCGTGGGTAACAGTCGCCGCATTAGCTCTAGTTCGTTCCCACGCCTTTCTAATTAGACGCTGGAGTCTGTTGTTCGCAGCGGCATGTGCCGTAGGGCTTATGATGGATCGCCTATCCTTGGCCTTATTTATTGCTATACCTGCATTGATTGAGTGTCTGGTTGGTATGCGGGTTGGACAGCACCGTAGAAGGTACATCAATATTGGTTTAGCGTCCCTGTTGCTGTTGGTTTTGGTTGGGTATTGGCACTGGGAGTTTGTACAGCTACACTGGCAGGAGATAGCTTCGCAAGGAGCTGGAGAGATAGACTCTAATGGCGACTACACTGAGCTGAGAGACCCCCTGTCTCTATTTTCATTGTTCTTTGTGTTTGGTGTGCTGCTTGACGGACAGGCAGGCCTGATCTTGGGTTTTACTGGGATTCTAGCCATCTGCAATGCGCTATTTGAACTCAGCCCTGTTGGTCGTCAGCGACGGGTGAGGCAGGCAGGATTGAGAATCTCTTTGTCCGTAGTCGCCACAAGCCTGCTCGTATTTTCTTTAATTCAGAAAAAACAGGTTTACTATACGCTGCCAATGCTCGGGTGCCTTGCAGTGGTGACGGCAGAATTTATCTGTAGGGCAAAACACTATAGATTACTAGGGTTTATTCTTCTGTTGTCTGGTTTTCATCAGGTTAGTTATCGCATGTTTGGTACTGGCTTGCCCATGCCAGCCGTCATGGCAGAGGCTGTCGGTGGTCACTCAATTACGGGGGCTATTGGAGACGGACGTTACCCTCAGGCCCATGAACCAGAGGGGCTAATGCTACCTTTAGCAGAGTTAGGCGAAGCTTTGCCCAGAGGCGATATCATTACATTTTCCGATGACCCCACATGGTTTGAGGGCTATTTGACGCTACATCTAAGAGAGCGAGCTGTGGGTAGTCAGGTCCGGGGGATTATTGGTGATCCAGCGGGCAGTTGGGAGTGGTTTAGGGCTGTTAGTTCTGTTGTCGTTGTGCGGACTGGTCCTAGCAGAGAGTGGCCTAGCGCAGCAGAAATAGACTCTGGTTTGGAGAATCAGGGGTATGATCTCTCAGAATTTCCAGATGTGGCTGAGCTGATCGGTGGCGACACACCAGAGAGACGTAGGTTTGAGCTGTCTGATGCGTGGGAGTGGAGTGGCGGCGTTGTCACTCTATGGCAAAACGGCGAGGTTGTTAGATAGAAAATTTAAACTCGGGCGTTTTCATCCATTCGCTTAAGGCCCTCGAGTAAGAGGAACTCAGTTTTACTACTGATCCTACTCTGGGGTAGCTCTTCTCCAACCCTTACTCGGAAATCACCTTGATTAAGGGCGACCATTTCGAACAGGGCGTCATCGCCGAACACATTTTCCAACTGCGCATCATATATGTTTCCATGGCGCATCCCGATGAAACCCTTGGAGTTGATAGAGTCTACTGAAACTACACAGGTCTTACCAGATAGGTGTAGAGTCTGAAGTAGCTCACCTATGGATACCTCTGAGAGATCTCCCATCAACGACGCCCGACTGGATGACGAATAGCTCTTTCCTATAAGTTTTCGAATCCTAGCTACCATAGCCCCTAGGTTTACTGGCTTCTCCAGCACATCATCGGCCCCTATTTCCAGGCCCCTTTCAACATCGATAGCGCTGCTTCTGTTAGTTAGAAGAATGATTGGAATGTCCTTGGTCTCCGCATCGCTGTTGAGCTCCAACACTAATGATAGCCCGTCTTTCTTTGGCATACGCATGTTTGCAATAACAGCGGCGGGCTTAAGAGAGCGCACCTGATTTAGGGCTGCGATCCCATCGCCCACAACGATAGTCTCAAACCCCGCCTGGCCGAGCCGTATCTCAAGGCCAGTAATTAGAGCAGCCTCTCGTTCGGCTATTACAATAGTGGCTGTAGTGAGGCTGTTGCCTACCCCCGCAGTTACAAGCTGTCCCTTTAGGCTCTCCCTTTTTAGTACTCTCGCCAGTGCACTGAGCACTTCGGGATCGTGTAGCTCCGCCCTTTCACCCATGGCCTTTAGAGGGTCCGAATCACCAGGACTCGCGTTCTCCACGAACGCTCTAACCGAGAAAATAATCTCAGCGGCTCTGTTTCCAGAGGTTGTTTCCCTGCCCATACGCCGCTCTTCCAGCTCGCTGAATATTTCGTCGAAGTTCCATGTTCCACCAATCGGCATTAGCACAGCCCTAGCTAATTCATACCTTCGAGAGCCGCCTCTAGAAGTTGTGTCGTCAGCTACGATGCCTTGAACAAGTGAGAGCTTGTCTAGCTCGGTCATCATTCCAGCTATAACGGCAGCCGTTTCAATGAAAGGTCTCACCCCCAATTCCTTCGCCACGGATTTAGTCAGCCTGGCTGTTCTTCGAGTCCTCGCCCTAGCGTCCATGTTTCTAGACTCAGAGGTTAGAAGGATGAACTCGATGAGGTTGAGCAGAAAATCGAACCCAGATTCATTATTTTGTCCTGAGTTACTAGGTGAGAAACCTTTGACGACAGATACCTCTAAGCCAGCAACGATTCGTCTCCAGCCTGGGAGATATGGGGTCACGAGTTCACTAAGCTCTTTTCGGTAGATAACTCTGTCCACGTCTCCTTCTTGAAGTAGGGGAGTCATCTGCTCGGGATCGTGAATATACTCTGTATTTCCTCCCTCTTGCTTTTCAATTACTCTCAATGCAGCCAAGCGGTCAAAGTCTGTCTCAAGAACCACAGTCTTTGTTACTTTGGGAGTGAACTGCTCATCAAGGAGCGCCTTAACTGCCGCAACCTCGGAAGTTTCGGGCAAGATGCCTTTAATCATGTTTGAGAGAGCTGTTGATGGTGCGACGAACAATCTTAATTGTTTAGCTCCAGTCGTCTTTTGGACTGTCGTTAGCGTCGGCAAATCTGTAGGATCACTTGTCAATAGAGACAACATTCCAGTAGACTTATCATAGAAAGTGGGGACAACAAGCTTGCTTCTAATGAGCTCTTCTGGGAGTAATTTCACGACCTGTTCTGGTATTGATAGTCGCCCGATTCTCTCGGTTGGAACGTGCCTTAATTTGAATTGAGAGGCGAGCCCTTTTGATAAGCCTTCATGGTCCAATAGGTCGAGATATATCGCTGTTTCACCGAACCGACCGCTCTCAGACTCTCTCATTTTCTTGAGTATTTGCTCAACCTCTGCTGGTGTGAGCAGACGAAGGTCTAAAAGGATCTGTCCTAATGGTGGTCTATGCATTCTCTCTCCAGCCACTCTTTTTATCACATTGTGTGTGAGAGGTGTTCGAAAAACAGTCTAAGTCGTGCCGAGATGATGTAGGATAACGTTGTAAAATATGAGAGGGGCATGTGTCAGGAGAAAAGATAGGTGGTGGCGAGGAGCTACTAGATGAGGTCGACCAGGCCACTGATCATCAAGACTATCTCCTAGCCCAAACGTCCGTTAGAGAGCTGTTCCAGAGCTTGGTAAAACACGGCCGAACAGCGAGGCTGTATGGTCGTGGCCACCACCATACCCGCAGTTTTTTGGAACAATTTATAGAGCATGTTCAGACTTTCTTGCAGTCAAACGAACTAATGATGGTCACAATTGAGCCAGAACAGGTGATCTTTAGAGGTCACCCTGTTCTGAGTGTAGATGCACAGGGTGAACACCTTATCTATGGCCTTTATTCTGAGGGGTGTAGAGCAATAGGAATAGAGCAAGGTGCGACCCTCGAAGAGGTAACAGGACTAGCAGAGTTACTTAGCAATGATTGGTCAAAGCGCTCAGAATTCGAAGATGACCTTATAGCGGCAGCATGGCGTATGGAATTCGAGAGAATTCATATAGATGTCGCTGACAGGTTCTCGGACGAGGATGAGTTAGGGGATGCGACAACCCGTGAAGATATAATGCTCGGGAGATCCAGTGGGTCAGACAAGAACCACTTGAGAGGCGACTCTGTAATGGTCCCTGAAATTCAGGGTTTGTTGGCAGAATTAGAGGCAGAGGCGAGTGTCTCAGAGGTCTCAGTTAAGCTCAAACAGGATGAAGCAGCGATGTTCTTAGCGCTTCAAGATGAGATTGAGGACTCTCTTGGTGAGTCTTGGGCTGGCGATGTTGAGTTGCTTCAAATGGACCCAGCTACAAAAGCATCAATCGAGGAAGAGGTTAAGCATATAGACACGGCTAAAGATATCACCCCAGATCTCTTCGGACAGGTTTTGTTCGAGGTGATTAGGGAGGAGACGACAGAGTCTTCTGCACTACTGTTTGGGAAGAATCTCGCCCGTCACCTAGTCCTCATGATCTCGAGTGGTGAGGTGCATTATGCTGCTGCTGTCGTTAGGCGGTTGAATTGCCTGTGTGATCCAACAATGTTTCCAGGCTTTAGGTTCGCGGAAACTTTGAGAATGCAGATGGGTACGATGGTCTTAGAGTCGAACCGTCGTCGCCTGATGGAGTCTCTTCGCAGGGTTTGTAGAGGCGTCCGAGAAAAAGCAGCCCTCTTCACGGTGTTGTCTATAATCCCTCGCAGCAGAATACCTGAGCTGGTGTTGTTGGGTTCAGGTGTAACTCGAGGCAGTATTAGACAGGTTATCGCTGATGTTGTGCTGTTGCTTACAGACTATGATGATGAGGCTATCCTAACCCTGTTGGTCACAGGTGAGGACGATGAGGCCCCAGTGCCTCTTTTAGCCCTTTCAAGAATGGGTTCTAACCTGGGTGTAAGTGAGTACATTAGATTAGCTAGTCACGAACGGGTGGAGGTTCGAACGTCTGCTTTAAAGGCCTTGCGTGGAACCAAGTCGCCTAAGGCAAGAGTTGTTATTAGGGCTGCGCTAAAGGACGGCGAGCAAGAGGTTAGGGTTGAGGCTCTCAGGTATCTGTCAGTACACAAGGATAGGCTTGACCTGCCGTTGATCGAGTCTCATCTAAAATCTCAAAGTTTCGGTCAGTTAGAGCCCGATGAAGTGAAGGCGTGGATTATGGCCTACGGTCACATCGGTGGTCTTGATGCGGTATCAACTCTTAGATCGATCGTGTTGGGTCAATCTGAGCTAGTTGGAAACCAGAGTTGGATAAAGGAGAACTCACTCAGAAGCTTGGCGATCATGGGGACGTCCGAGGCCAAGGGAGCGCTTGACCTGGCGGCGAGGAAGAATCCAGAGTTGAAGGCTCATATAAAGTCGCTTCGTTCAAAGGGGGTAGGGGTATGACAGGTGGCTCAACAGGGATGAGCGGTATCGATCTCCGTCGACTAAACAACTCTGGAAAGAGGCTGTGCTATCGCATCGCGACTATTATTCGCACAGCAAAAATTCACGCTATGGATAACAAGGCGATGGATTATTCATTAAAAGTCGCGGTCTCTGCATCCAATGAAATGATCGAGGATGTAGGCGAATTGACCCTTTATGGAGAAGATGAGACGGTTCACATTAACGATTTTAGGATTAGATTTGAACTGTCTCTCGTCAGCCAGATTTCTGCAATGAATAACTACCTCCACCAAAGGGGCGTAGGTGGTATCAAAATAATGAACGAGACTACAATGTTTGACTGGCGCTCTGTTGTTATTGTGCTGGGATCCGCCGTTGTTCTACAGGAGGATGTTTCAGACCAAGAGAGTGTAGTGGATGGGTCTGCAAAACTGAACGCTGCTCTTGGCGATGCAGGTGTCGATAGTATTCGCTTCTCTCAGGTGATGTTTCTTAGGCAAGGTACTCTTGGGGGAATGTATGGGGGCGAGGGAGAGTCTGTTCGAATAGCCGCGAGTAGAGCCCTGCAATTATACCTTCGGGCTTTGAGGGTCGTTGAGTCTATGCACTCAAATGTAGGTAGCAAGCGAATTCACCTCGGGGTATCGAGAATTGTTCAATATTTAGTAGACCAAGCCTATGATGATCCGCGTCAACATCTCGCCTTGGTGAACCTAAAAAGCGACACGGCGTACGAACTTAGGCACCCTGTTAACACTCTAGTGCTTTCAATAGGGCTCGGCCGGAGAATGGGCTTAAGCAGGGCATCGTTGCTAGACCTGGGGTTGTCGGCATTAACCTGTGATTTAGGTATGTCTTCAATACCGGAAGAGATCAGGAATAAGCCAGGAGTGCTCGATGAAGATGAATTGCAGTTTTTGCATCGCCACCCTTCAAAGTCAGTAATGGCGCTTCTCGAAGGGGCGAGGATTGATCAATCGGCACGCAGGTGGATGACTGTTGCGTTTGAACATCACATAGGCTTTGACCATGGGGGTTACCCCAAGACATTAAGGTGGCCATCTCAGCACCTGTTCTCTAGAATTATTTCCACCGCAGAGACATATGATGCTTTAACGACGACGACTCCATGGCGAGACGGGTTGCTTCCTGATGAGGCGCTAGAGGTGATGATGCGTGACGCAGGAATGGACCTAGACCCAGGGATAGTCACCTCTCTAGTAAACATGCTGGGTCGTTTCCCTCTGGGGTCAGCACTCTTGTTGTCTACAGGTGAGGTGGGAGTGGTATATTCGACACCATCGGAGCCAGAGCACGTATTGCGGCCAGTTGTAAGACTGGTCCTCGACACACGCGGCGATCGTATGGCTGGTGTTGAAATAGCAGACCTTAGGGAGCGCACAGAGTCAGGTACTTATAAGCGAAATATAGTCAGAACAGTAGATCCACATACATTGGGTGTTGATGCTACACGAGCCATTTACCGCTGAGAGTCTGATTTCGAGTTATGGGAGACCTCATGACGACCAACAGTTCTATCATAGTTGACTCACCCGAATCAATACCGGAGTCTATACAGCCACTAGATAGGCTGAGGTCCGTCCTAGAGGAGGCTGGTGATGCCTTGGTGGTTTTCTCTGGGGGAGTTGATTCAGCCCTTTTGTTGACAGTAGCCGTTGAGGTTTTGGGTGACAAAGTAGTCGCCTTGACTGCAGATTCTCCCACGTTTCCACCCGAAGAGAGAGACGCCGCCGTAGACTTTGCTAAGAACTTGGGTGTAAGGCACCTCGTAGTAGATGCGCTTGAGTTGGAGAGGGAGGGGTACCGGGCTAACGCTGGTGATCGCTGCTACCACTGTAAAACAGAGCTCTTCGAGTTAGCCTCATTATGGGCAGATAGGGTTGGCTTGACTTGGGTGATGGATGGAACAATAGTTGATGATTTAGGTGATGATCGACCAGGCCTACAGGCTGCAAAAGAACAGAGAGTCCGCCACCCTCTATTGGAGGCGGGCTTCACAAAGAAAGATATAAGAAGTACTTCCAAAAGCTTGGGTGTTAGTGTTTGGAATAAGCCAGCATTTGCCTGTTTGGGTAGCCGGTTCCCCGTTGGGACAGAGGTGACT
>Ga0209404_10001589_pt1 | contig 15120 bp, 25 predicted proteins | sample TroAtlMetagenome_2_FD_187447 | JGI IMG/M metagenome (GOLD analysis project Ga0209404, IMG submission 187447) | Marine eukaryotic phytoplankton communities from Atlantic Ocean - Tropical Atlantic ANT8 Metagenome (SPAdes) (version 2) | ecosystem: Environmental > Aquatic > Marine > Oceanic...
GATTCACACATTCAAAGTATTCTATTCTATTCCCAACTATCGGATAATGGATGAGTTTGCTTTCTGGGTCTTGTTGAGTAGATGGGGCTTACGGACGAGTTTATTTGGAGATCAGGACGTGAGTCAGACTTTCCTTGAGAAAAAACATGAGGCCCATTTTAATCCGTTGATTCTCCACTATACTACTAAAGACGAGGAGAAATTTGCGGACTGGGCTCCTAAGTTCTTTTGTCTGAGTAGGTCGGGAGAGGACCGAGAAGACTCTGATCTGGCGGCGGGTGGAATCTATAATGTGAATCCTATGATGAGAGAAGAATTGGCTATGTCTATGTGGTGAAAAATTTGCTAAATTGAAAAAAGAAATAAATACTATGACTAACTGAAAGTTTATATAAATATTAGAAGAAATTATAAGAGTATTATTAAAGAATAAGGAAAAGAATGGCAACATTAGCTGGCTTAGTAAATGCGGGAATGTATATGGAGACAGAAGGTCGTACTGCTAGTTTTCAGGCCCCTGGAACCCTAATTTTTGATCTGGACGCCGGTCCTTTTTGGACCATAGACTTTTCTGGCGTATCAGGTGGTATAAATGTATTGACAATGAGTAATGTACCTTCAACTTCTGGTATCATAACATCCTTTATTCTAAAAATTATCCAAGGTAGTACTGCTCGACAATTCGACTGGGGTTTAATCGGAGCAAAATGGGCGGATAATCATAATTCAGCTCCAACTATAACAACTACAGACAATGCAATAGATATTTTAGCTTTTACTACTTGGGATAATGGTACTACATGGTACGGAACAGTAGTTGGTCAAGATATTAAATAAGGAAAAATTATGGCATTTCTACCACTAGCAACAACAATTAATGGTCCACACGTTGATAAAAAAGGAACTGCTTCATGTTCAGGAACCACATTAACTATTGATTTAATGTCTGGTACATTTTTTGAAGTTGATCTACAATCTTTGGGTGGTGATATTGCTACCTTTGCTTTTACAAACTATAACTCTGGGTTGTTGGGAGCGAGCTATGGTTGTAGTAGCTTTGTCTTAAAAACTACTCAAGCTAGTACTGCACGACAATTTAACTGGGGTTCTTTAACAATAACCGGAGTATCAGGTTCACCTGCTTATAACTTTAGACATATTGGTGGTGTTCATCCACAGTTGTCTCTTACAGATAATGCCATAGATATGTTAAGTTTTACTTATTGGTATGGTAATGCAGAGAATGCATGGTATGTATCTATGGTAGGATGGGACTTTCAATAATAATAATAATAATAATATCTTCTTATGAAAAATTCTGAAAAAGGTGAAATTATAGCATCATCAAATTTACCTTCCGTTGATGCTCTACAATCAAAAATATTAGAACTTACCAAAAGTATTCCCGAATTCAAACATAGTAAAAAAATGTTCGGGAGACAAAATTCACAATATACTTCTCAGTTAATGTCACTAACAATGTTGGGTGATGGACCATTTCATTTCATGAAACAATGTTCTGCTCAAATTAGTAATAAAGTTGCGGCATTACAAGGTGTTTATTTTAATATGAAGAAGACAACATATAAGATTAAAAGATGGGAAGAAAAGGGTGACGAATATTCTTTAATTTGTGCAGAAGAAGCAAGAGTGAACTTGATGGAAGTTGAAGATGGTGTAAGTCACTCTCTACGAGAAATACAAATGTATAAAGATGCGTATGAAGATATTCGTGAAAAATATGGAATAGATGAAGATTGGGATGAGGCAGACTTTAATAAGTTAGAAGAAGAGAATCATATACGAATGGCTTTCAGATTGGCTGTCAGACAATTAATGGAGTCTGGCCGGATAGAACGTTCTTGTTCTGAATATATGGAATCAAATGGTATTCACCCTATGTCTGGCGAGAGAGTGGCAAGACAATATCATGAAGAAGTTACAAAACTACTCGATGAAGGTAAAGCACCGTCTCTTAAACATTTTTATAATTTTTTAGATAATATGGTAGAGATGTTTAAAGGTTCACATAAAGATACTATGGATCGGATCGGTATTAAACAGATTATTAGAGAAAATTCTGTTTTATTAACACACGATCATAAAGATTTGGATTACTTTTTAGAAGATCATGGATTTGAAAAGAGAGAAGAAAAACTGATAAGTGATAAATAGTATTAAATAAGTTAATAAGGGAGAAACGCAGTCATGTTAGTAAGATCAACAATTCAAAATCGGCCACAGAATTTTACATATCCCAAGTCTTGGGATAATGGTGAACGAGGAGTATATGCTGGCGGAGGAAAAAATGACAGTAATTACTGTGGTGATTCACGTTATATTAATATATCAACACCAAGTAATGGTATTGCGTTTGGATCTACTAGGAATCAAACTCACATGGAAGGTGCTTCCGGAAGAGGCCGAGGTTTGATAATGGGAGGGCGAGCTGGTTCATCCGTGTATGCGACTATTGATTATGTTACTATTGCTACCCCGGGAAACGTTACAAACTTTGGAAATTTAATTCAAGCTAAAAATGAAGGAGCAGCATGTTCAAATGGAACCAGAACTCTTTATATTTCGGGTCTTGTCCTTTCTCCGTGGGCTTGGCGGCAAAATGTAGATTATGTCACAATAGCAACAGCAGGTAATGCAGCAGACTTTGGAGATTTGATTGCTCCTTACAATAATGGTACACACGCAGCAACAGGTGATGGAGTAGTTGGTGTTTGTTTATCTTCAGACGGTAGTACTGCAGACTACCTTTATTTCACTATTGCTACACCCGGTAATGCAACAAAATGGGGAGATGCTAGGTCAGGAAGCGGAGAGTGGGGAGGAGTAAATACAGAAGAGGGTGTCGTCGCTGCTTCAAATGGTAGCCGCGGTGTTTATGGAGGAGGATATAGTGGTAGTGTAAACCTAACTATAGATTATATAACTTTTGCTACTCCAAGTAATGCTTTACAATGGGGTAAATGGTATCAAAACTACAGCCACATATTCGATTTACAGGAAGGAACGTGCGTCAGCGGCCCTGGTTCAAGAGCAGTTTATTGTGAGGCATGGGATAATGATAGCTCGCCTACATACTTGAAGTATTTTAATATAGCTACTGCTGCATCTACTAGTACACAGCATGGGACCAATTTTGGAACTATGGCGACCGGCGCCACCACAAGGCGAAATAACGCCGCCGGCTTTGCAGGTGATTAATAATGTTATAGGATAATAATGAATTTTGGTGAACAATACATATCAATACCACCAGTTGAAAAAAATAAGAATGAAGAATTCCGTTGGATGTCTAATGATGAATGGGATTCTTCTGTACAGAAAAAAACTTATTTCTTTTTATCTGGTCTTCCACGAGCAGGCACAACATTACTAGGTGCTATACTAGAACAAAATCCAGATATTTATGTTGGTGCAACATCACCTGTACTTGAATTATTATTAAACTTTAATAATTCATTTAACTTAAATAAAACATATCACGCATTCCCCAAAGAAGATTTTAGAGTCAGAACAATATCAAGAATTCCCGATGATTGGTATTCTGATGTTGACAAGCCTATCATTATAGATAAGAATCATGGTTGGACAGGTGCAATGTCTTATGCGGAATTACTTTCGGGTAATGTAAAAATTATTTGTACTGTTCGTTCTATTCTAGAAATTCTTTCATCTTGGATTCTTCTGAATAGAAAATCTACAAATTCATTTATAGATGAAGATTTAAAAAGATTTAATTTATCTCTTACAGATGATAACCGATGTGAGTTACTTATGAAAGAGGAATATGGAAATGTTGAACAGTCATTATATGCCCTAAAGAAAGGTTTTACTGAATACCCAAACTGTTTACATCTTATTGAATATGATGATTTAATTAATGATACAGAAAATATAATAAATGGAATTTATAACTTTCTTGAACTACCTACCTATAAACATAACTATAATAATATTGAACATATAAATTTAGAAAATGATTTATCTCATGGAATGCCAGAAATGCACAAAGTGAAATCTACTATATCAAGAAGTGAAAATAATCCCGTAGATATTTTAAGCAATAATATTATAAACAAATATAATGATTTAGAATTTTGGAGAAAAAAATAAAATGGACACAGAAGATCAACAACATCCGCAACAACCACAAGCATTAGATCCACACTCCGAATTACTCATGAGAGGTCATCATGTATTCATGTCGGATGTGACACAAGAGACAATGAAGCCTTTGATAGATTGGATCATTGCCGAAAACTTTAATCAAAAAGATAAAAAGAGAGAATTGACTTTGGGTATATGTTCTCCCGGTGGTGATCTTAATGCCTGCTTTGCTCTTGTAGATGTAATGAAAGGATCACAGATTCCAATAAGAACTATCGGCATGGGAATGATAGCATCTTGTGGACTACTGATGTTTATTTCAGGAACAAAAGGCAGGCGAATACTCACACCAAATACCTCTATACTATCTCACCAATATTCGTGGGGATCATACGGAAAAGAACACGAACTATTTGCTCAAGTTAAAGAGTATGATTTAACCACAGAACGAATAGTCAATCATTATGAAAAATGTACAGGCTTATCAGAAAAAGATATTCGTAAATATCTCTTACCACCACATGATGTTTGGCTCTCAGCCAAAGAAGCAAAGAAACTAGGACTTTGTGATTCAATTAAAGCGACATATTAATGATACAATCTACAGATAAAAAAATCTGGCTTCCTGATGGAGACACTTGGTATAAATGGAGTGATAATTGGGAGTTAGATGAATATAATGAAGTTATGCAACACATATCTGAAAAGAATGTGGCGATTGACATTGGTGCACATGTAGGTATTTGGTCTATGAGATTGGCAGAACAATTTAAAAAAGTATATGCCTTTGAACCTGTTCCTAAACATATTGAATGTTGGAAGCAGAATATGTTAAGATATACCGATTCAAGAAATTATCCAGAAAAGACTATTACATTAGAAACAGTAGCACTTTCTAATATTGAAGGTACTAATAAATTAAATGTTTGCACTATAAATTCTGGCATGTCTACATTTACTCCTAAAGAATATACAAATGTTGGAGAGTGGAGTAAAGTAGAAGTTAAAACTAAACCTTTAGATAGTTATGATTTTGATAAAATAGATTTCATAAAAATTGATGTAGAAGATCACGAATATAAATTATTACTAGGTGCCAAAGAGACAATAAAAAAACATAAACCAGTTTTATATATTGAAATCACAGATCACGAAGCTATTCGATTTTTAGAATCTCTGAAACTAGGTTACAAATTGATATACGGAACAAGCATGAATCGTTTATACAAAAGTAATACAGTAGTTGAAGATTTACAAGAATTATTGAAAACTCAAAAATAATATATAGGTTATATTATGTTCCCCAGGCGATGACCTTATATCATGTTCCTTTTTAATCCCAGTAGAAAGGAGAACCCTTTAAATCCCAATGAGAAAATTTGAGGTTGAATACACAACCACCCTTCCGCCATGGCGATTTGGTCATGAGAAGATTGAGGCGGAGGACCTAGATTCTGTGAAAAGGAAGTTTCACAGTAAACATGAAGCGGCCAAACTCAGAAAAATTTCTGAGGTAGTTTATCAAGTGCCTATGGGATATGTCCCAGACGCAGGCCAGATTTGACCTAAAAAATGATGAAGTCATTTAAGTTCGGGCGCTCTCTTTGAGGGCGCCTTCTATGTTAATCACATTTTCATTAGAAAGAACATATGCATACGGTAACACTACCCAATTACCAAATAGAGACAAAAGACGATATTCACATTTTACACGACAAACAAGAAGCAACAAAATTATTTCATACATATGTTGTGCAACGAATTCCCTGTGAATTCTTTAAAGACGGCATAAAACAAAATGAATTTAAAATCCAATAAACACTTGACTTATTTCCATGATTGTGTTACCATATAAGTGAACAATGAGAAAAGAGAGAGATTATGGAAGTCAAAGTCAACGCAAGAAATATAGATAGCAGACTCAAAATTGCACTCTATGCAATGACTGAGTTTGCTATGTCTAAATTAGTATCCTCCAAACGATTGAGAGATAATGTTTCCATCAACATTCACCTGAAGCATCATTGCGAAGGTGGAGAAGCCAAGTTGGAAGATTATGCCAATCCCTACCGACCAAGAAATTTCAAAGTTATCATAGATCATCATCGTGCAGAGATAGATGATTATGGTAGAGAGCGTGATGCTACTGAATGGGCACACGAACTTCTCAAGACACTAGCACACGAATTAGTCCATGTAAAACAATATCTCACAGGAGAACTACAGATGAGAGCAAAGGGGCTCTGTTGGAGAAAAGATGTTTTGACAAGTGATTCTACAACCTACGAAGAATACTTTGAACTACCCTACGAAATTGAAGCCTACGGCAGAGAAAAAGGACTGCTAGCAATGTTCCTAATTAGATGGAAAGAAATCGAAGAAGAACTTGGAATTATTTACTAAAAAAATTGAATAAACACTTGACTTTCCGGCCCAGTTTTGATATAATAGTAGTGAAAGATGAGAGAAGATTAATCACTTTGGAGAAATATTATGGGTATGATGAAAGAAGAATTTAACGAAATGAAAATTGGTGTGGAAGAAGTTGAGGCCGGAATTGCTCACTTGATGAAGTGGGGTAAGAAGTCTTTCAAAGACCATACTGGTAATTGGGTTGAGGTTCGTACTTCTGGACAGTTGAATTTGTTTTCAGATGAAATTGAACCTATTGCACATTTAACTGAATTTGAATAAAGGTAATATGACAGAGAGAGAACGAGTTGAAGGAATGTTGATCGAAAATCGGTTGGAAGAACTCAAAGAAAACGCTGCTAATTTAGCAGCTATGGAGACTGCAGTAGAACTCTGTAGAGATCGTAAATGGAAACTGGTTGAAGAACTCAAGGAACTAGGCCACGATTTCACAGCAACTACTGAGGGTATGGATGTGGTATTATCTGCTCCACCTTCTATGAGATTCTAAAAAAAGTTTGAATAAACACTTGACTTTCCGGCGAGGATTTGATATAATAGTCCTGTAACAATGAGAGAGGAAATAATTATGGAAAATAACGAAACATACTTTGTGGCAAAATTGTTCAAGAAGGGAGAATTTCTTTCTTCTGAAATTTTTGAATCACTTGAAGAGGCCAGAATTTGGGCAATGAAAGAAGCTAAACTTTTAATATCACATATTGAAATGTTAAGGATGACCAATGTCGGTGATATTTGTGTGAAAATTGATAAACATTTTTTCGCATACGAATTAGATTCTGAAGAGTTAATTAAAAATAGTGTGAGAGTAATATGAGTAATTTGATAGTAGCAGAAACGATTTTAAAACAACTTGGCGGAAACAAATTCCGTATGATGACAGGAGCCAAGAATCTCGCAGGAGATGAAAACTCTTTGTCAATGAGAATTGGAAGAAACAGTTCAAATTCAAACTATCTGAAAATCACATTGAATTCAATGGACACTTACGATATGAAATTTTGTAAGTTCACTAGGAAGTTTGAAGAGAAGTCAGTTAAAGAATATAATGGTGTGTACAATGATTCGTTAGTAGAAGTATTTGAGAGACACACCGGAATGTACACGAAATTATTTTGAGAGAATATTATGGAAAGATTTGATTTAAGTTTAAACAGAAGTTTAGAAGAACTAATAAGTTCTTATTTTGAGGCTCACGGAGCCGGAATAGAGTTGGATGAAGATACTCGTCCTGAAGATATTGATGCTTATTTCGCATTAGAAAATTATCTTGCAGATATGGGTGCAATATAAAAAAGTTTGAATAAACACTTGACATTTTGACGGAAGTTTGATATAATAGTATTAAACAATGAGAGATAACCTTAATGAGAGAAATATTATGAGAAAAGAAATCGAAAAAGTTTTAGAAGCAATGAGAGAAGATTATATGAGATGGTCTGATAGGTGTGCTAAACCCGATTCATACGCACATTATTCAGATGTCAAAAAGGAAATGGAACGAAATTATTGTGAAGGACTTGAAGTTACTGAAGGAAGCCGTTACTGGAAGATTATTGGTACAAGTGGTAGTGGAGCTCAAAGATCAGTTAAAGGTTTTATTGCAAAAGCCGGAGATAAAAAATTCCGAGAAGGTGATATGTTGAAAGCCGCCGGATGGAACGCACCAGCGAGAAACTTTGCCAGAGGTAATGTTTTTGAAAGTATTGGAAATGTTCGTTGGACCGGAATTGGATAATATGATATTGAGATTATTAGATTTAAGATTATGGGTTTTATTAATTATAATGTATTCTTACATTTCTTTTTTTGATAAGTGGAATGCATATATTATGAGACTCTTATAAAATGTGAAAAAGCCTAAACATTCTGAGTTGGTGGCTGGAGTAGGTCAGAGATATGGTGGAGGTTCGTTAACCGAAGCTGTAGGGTAACATCCCCTTCAATGACTCTGAAGTAAGAATGTTATGTATGTGAGTTGCGATTAAGTCCCTGTCATTTCAGAGATGATATTCAATTGCACACGCTAGAATGGCGATGACGATTCGTGAGAAGTTCGCAGGCCCAAGATTCTAGGTGTCGAAGTACAAGGATGAGCATATGGTTTTTTCACACTTCACTTTATTATAGAGAGAGATCATGGCAAGAAAAAAAATTACAATTGAAAGAACACCAATTAAACCAGCAAAGAAAACTCGTAAACTTTCAGAAGAACATAAAGAGAAGTTACGAACAAGACTTGCTGAAATGAGAGCAAAGAAAAAACCGGCAGAGTATAAAAATATAGCGAAGTCTGTTTTAGCAAAACCGGATGAAGATAAACTCTCAATGAAAAATGTTAAACTATGGATTAAAGAGGCGAAAGATATGGCTTCTGCCCACGCCAGAAATTCTCGTGGTCGTGGTATAACTCCTAATGTACGACAACATGAAATGAATTTAGCAGATTCTAAGAAGGCTTATATTCGGCAAATGGAACATTATTTGAAGACTGGTGATTGGATTGCAGATTTTATGGGACCTCAAGAAAATGAGAAAACTCAATGGACTTGTACGGCAATGGCATATCATCCAGATGGAACACCTAAACGTTCTGCTGGTGTATATTATAAAGATATTAAGATGATATGGAAACAAGATATGATTGAAGCAGATTATGTACCGGTGGAAACTATATCTCAAACAGTTGCAATTACAGATAAACAATTTACCGCAAACTTATGATTTGTTCATATTGTTATAAATCACAAATTAGACCAAAACATAATGTTGGACATTGGTGGAACAATGAACGGGATTCTGTTGTTGTATGTTCAGATGAATGTCATACTAAACTTAAAAAACTAGTCAAAGATGGAACATGGATGTATCATAAACCGGAAGCCATCTTTGGTAAGAAGAAACATAAACCTAGTCCAAATTTTGATGGACCACAATCTATAACTGATAAGCAATTTACAGAAAAGTTATGAGTAAACATCACACGAAGAAGAGAATAAAAAATAAACATCAACATCATGAAGATATGTTGAGACAAAAAATTACAGAAGAGTTATTTTCTGAAGCTTCAGAACAAATGACCAGATATGTAAACCGTATTGATTATCTGGTGGGAGCTAACAATGAACTTGCATCTATGTTGAAAAGTGCAGAAGCTAAAGTTCGTGAGTTAGAAGAGAATCGGGAAGGTTGTGTACCTATTCCTAATGTAGCCGCAGATTGTATATTGTTGGAAAATACTGAAGAGGGATTTGAAAACTTTTAGTAGATACTTGACAATTCAAATATACATGTTATAATAGAATAAAAATTAAAAATACCACAGGAGTAATCGTAGGGGTTTTCTCCGCCTGGTTCGAACTTTACTAGGTACATAGACCCGCTCTCTCACTACGATAGCAATATTGCTCTCCTGTGGTATTACTATATAATACAGTAATTTAAAATATGGAGATATATGGTTAAAGCAGTGAACGTTGATGAAAGCCCCAATACTTTAGGAAAACCCCCAAAAAAATCTAATTCAGAAGAAGTATCAATAATAAATCCCGATGATGATGTGGAGTTTAATATTGATTTTAGTGGTGAAGATGAAACATGGGATGCAGTATCTGAAAAGGCAATAGGTGGTACAGAGCTTATGAGAAATTGGCTCTTTAAAGAAGTAGAAGAACTTGAACCGGGATTGATAGATAAGTTTCAATTTATTAGTACAAGAGTTAGAAATTTAGAACCTGATAAACAGAGAATTCTTTGGATACATGATCTTGCAAATGATCCAGAAGTACAACATTTAAAAGATAAAGAAAACTGGAAACAATTTGAACGAATAGTTTTTGTCAGTCATTGGCAACAACATCAATTTAAAACTTATCTTGGTTTTCCTTATGAAAAAGGTGTAGTAATTCAAAATGCAATCTATCCTATTCCAGAACATGAAAAGCCAAAAGATGGTAAGATAAATGTTTGTTATTTTTCTACACCTCATCGAGGATTAGAATTACTTCTAAATTCTTGGGAATTCATGAGAGAAAAACTTGGAGAAGGAAATAATGCCGAATTAAACATTTATTCAAGTTTTAAGATTTATGATCGTGGACATTTAGATGAACAATTTCGTCACATATACAAACGTGCGGAAGATATGGATGGTGTTAATTATCATGGTACAGTTTCAAATGATGAAATACGTGAGATGTTACCTAATCAACATATCATGGCATATCCAAGTATTTACGAAGAAACTAGTTGTCTTACTTTACTTGAATCATTGAGTGCCGCATGTTTATGTGTAATACCTAATCTAGGTGCGTTACCAGAAACAGGAGCTAATTTTCCATGGATGTATGGTTATGAAGAAGATCATGAAAAACACGCACAGGTAATGGGTCATATTTTAGGTCGTGCTATTTCACATTTTTGGGATGAAGATGTACAAAATCTTTTGAAGATACAACGAAGTTATTTTGATATGTTTTATAACTGGAGATTAAGAGGTGGACAATGGCAACAATTTTTACATGCAATAGAGGATTCACCCGAAGTGAAAAAACAAAAAGCCGCTATTAGAAAAGAAGTAGAAGAAGAAGCTGAATTTGAGGTGATAAACGAAGATGGCACTACTAGTTGATTTTTCACAAATAGTTATTGGGTCATATATGATGGCCGCCAAATTTTCTGATGCAGATATAGATACAGTTAGGCCTGCAGTATTAAATGCTTTACGCATCTACAGAACAAAATTTGTAGGAGAATATGGAGAATTAATTCTATGTTGTGATGACCGGAAGACTTGGCGTAAAGATATATTTCCTAATTACAAGGCGTCTAGAAAAAAGACAAGAGCCGCCACTTCAATAGATTGGGAAAATCTTTATGTATGTTTAAATCAATTGAAAGAAGAATTGACGGAATGGTTTCCTTATAAATTGATTCAAGTGGAAAAGGCTGAGGCGGATGATATTATTGCCGTTTTGGTGAGACTAGCAAATGAAAGAACTTTGATATTATCAAGTGATAAAGATTTTGTTCAATTACATACATTTAATGTTAGACAATATTCTCCTATGCAAAAGAAGTTTGTTGACGGGGATCCAAAATGGTCATTACATGAAAAAATTATAAAAGGTGATGTAGGTGATGGTGTTCCTAATATTATGTCTGATGATAATGTATTTGTAGATGAGGGGAGACGCCAGAAGCCTATAACCAAGAAGAAAGTGGATGCTTGGTATGAGATAGATCCAGACATGTATTGTAGTAGTGAAATGTTAAGAAATTATAATAGAAACAAACAGTTAGTTGATTTGGGTGAAGTACCTGAGTCAATTTGTATAAATATAACTAAACAATTTGAAACAACCGTGGTTGGTGATCGTAAGAGACTACTTACATATTTTATAAATCATAGATTGAAAAACCTTACAGAAAGTTTATCGGAGTTTTAATTTATGGCGACAAGAAGTATTCCATTAATTTTTGAAGATGTAGCAGCTGCGAATTCCATTGGGGCTAGAAAGAAAGTCTTATTGGAAAATGAATCAAATCCTCTAAAGGACTTATTAAGATATGCCTTTCATCCAGATATAAAATTTGCTCTACCTTCTGGGGCACCACCATACAAATGTGTTGGTTCTCCTGATGAGTATAATCCCACATATCTATATCCCAATGTTAAGAAATTTTATTTATATATTGAAGGGGGTCATGACGGACTTACTCAATTACGAAGAGAGCAACTTTTTGTCAATATGTTAGAAGGTCTACATCCTAAAGAGGCTGAAGTTGTTATTCAGGTTAAGGATAAAAAGTTAAAGTATAGAGGTTTAACTTACAAATTAGTTAAAGAAACTTTTCCGGAAATATTACCATAAATGATTGATATAAACAAATTTGAAAATAGGATAGTAAATTTTAAGCGTATATCCGAAGGACGAGAAGATACAGTTAAAGTGGCCGAAATTAGGCGGCTTGTATATGATCGAACATCGGCTATGCCCCGTTCTGTAACGGCAAGATTTGTTGAACCATTAAATGCGGTGATGACTTTAAATTATGATCAAAATCTAAAAAAATTTAGAGGGGCTTTAGGACCCGATACTTTAGAATCAGATTTTGATATTGACGATTTTATTAAGTCATCCCCAATGGGTTCAGAAAATACTGTTATAAGAAGTCCTAGAAAAAATAGGGCTAAGTTCTAAAAGAACGGTTAACCTAATCAAAAGAGGGATATGAAGAAATATCTTTTATTTCTAATTATATTCTGTGCTTCTTTACTTATGGGAGGAAGTACTGGCGGGAATTCAGCTACAGTAGTTGAAAATGATTTTTATTATATACATCCATCGAACACAACACCGAGTGGATTAATAGAAATCGCAGAAAATGTTATTAGTAAAAGTCTAGTAGTAGACGACAATGAAGTTACATGCATGGCAAAGAATATATTTTTTGAAGCGGCAATTGAAAGTACCGCAGGAAAATTAGCAGTTGCACATGTAACATTAAATAGAGTTGAACATAAACGATTTCCAAATACTGTTTGTGAAGTAGTTTATGAAGGACAACATTATACCAATTCGGCAGGAGAATTACATCCGGTAAGGAACAGATGTCAGTTTTCATGGTATTGTGATGGCAAGGGTGATGATCCTAGACCTGGATCAGGCTTATGGGAAGACGCGCAAGAGTTAGCGAAATATGTACTCTTAAGACAAGAAGAATTGCCTGACATTACAGATGGCGCGCTTCACTATCATGCTAGTTATATTAAGGCACCAAGATGGGCCAAAAAGAAAAAAGTAACCACAACAATAGATACACATATTTTTTATAGGTCATCTTATAGTAATTTATAATGAATATATTTTTTTTGGATGAAGATCCTAAGATGTGTGCTCAAGCACATTGTGATAAACATGTAGTGAAAATGATTTTAGAGTATGCTCAACTGATGAGTACTGCTCACCGTGTACTTGATCAGCCAAGTGATCTTATGGAGTCTATGTATAAACCCACACACAAGAATCATCCATCAGCGGTGTGGGTTAGGGAAACAGCTGGCAATTACCAATGGACACATGATTTATGGTTTTGGTTGTGTAAAGAATATTGGTGGAGATATAATAAAATTCATAAGACATGGGAAAAATTATACAACAAGTTAAGTCATGTTCCATTGAATATTACAAGTGGTGGAACTACATCACCACCATTGTGTATGCCTGATGAATATAAAATTGATACTGGAAATTTGGTTCAAGATACTGTTGAATCATATAGAAAATATTACTTAGAAGATAAATCTAGTTTTGCTAAATGGGGTGGAAATGTCGAAGGTATGAGACAACCACCAGAATGGTGGAAAAATGCCAACTTATGATTATAGATGTGAGAAGTGTGAAAACGAATTTGAGGAAATGCTTCCCATCTCAAAAAGAGATGAACCCACAAAAGAACCATGTAAAGAATGTGGTGGAGAAATAAAACAAGTTATGTTTGCTCCATATTTTGGTTACGATAATATCAAAACTAGACATTCTACTAACAACAAAGAGCCTGGTTGGTTTAGTGATAAAATCAAAGATATGAAAAGGAATATTCCAGGTAATACATTATGAAAAAATTTGTACATCTAGCCAATAGACCAGAATTGTCTTTTGGTATGAGAACTGAAAACATTAATGGTAAAAGAAATTATGTTACTCCATCCGGTGAATTATATCCATCAATCACAACAATTCTTGGCGAGTTCTCCAAAGCTTCAATACAGGCTTGGCGAAAACGTGTTGGAGAAGAAGAGGCAAATAAAGTTTCAGGAAAAGCCTCGCGTAGAGGAACCAGATTACATTCTATCTGTGAAGAGTATATCAAAAACAACGAAGGATTTTTACAGGGAGAATTGCCGTACATCGCAGAACTATTCCACACGATTGAACCGTTCTTTGAGAGAATAGATAATATTCATGGAGTTGAACTTGGACTATACTCAGATCATTTCGGTGTTGCTGGTAGGACAGATTTAATTGCCGAGTTTGATGGTACGTTATCTATAATAGATTACAAGACTAGTAACAGAACAAAGAAGAAAGAATGGTGTGAAAGTTATTTTGCTCAAGGTGCTTTCTATGCAGTAGCATACGAAGAACTTACAAAGATACCTGTACCACAAGTAGTAATAATTATGGCAGTAGATAATGATCACCCCCAATTATTTGTAGAAAAAAGAGATGATTGGATCGATAAGATTTGGGAAGCCAAAAAATTGTATGAACTAAATAGTATTGAGACTGTTGATGTTTCTGAATAGCAGTTAAGACATCGGTGCGATTCCGATCAACTCCACCAAGGGATTATATGGATAAGGTAATAACATGGTTTTTTACTCTGACAATATTAGGAATGGGTATAGCGTGGGTTTATCTTAATTATACTATGTAATTCGTTGATGGGGTTGTAATAGAATTCGATTGGTTGTGATGTCAGAGAAAGAGGTTTCAATTAAACGTAATCGCAAATAATAATGATTACACACCCGCATATGCATACGCACTCGCTGCG
>Ga0209404_10001592_pt1 | contig 15108 bp, 25 predicted proteins | sample TroAtlMetagenome_2_FD_187447 | JGI IMG/M metagenome (GOLD analysis project Ga0209404, IMG submission 187447) | Marine eukaryotic phytoplankton communities from Atlantic Ocean - Tropical Atlantic ANT8 Metagenome (SPAdes) (version 2) | ecosystem: Environmental > Aquatic > Marine > Oceanic...
GCTACATTTAATAATGAATTATATATACCTAATTATATTTATCATGTAGGTGACGCTGACACAAAAATTGGTTTTAACACTAATGACAATGTTGAGATAAGAGTTGGAGGTAACTTACAAATAAGCGCAAGCTCAAGTCGTGCTTATTTAAGGTATCAAGGTAGTAATAAAATACAAACTGATAGCACCGGCGTTAATATTACTGGTGGACTTACAACTACAGCATCTTCAGATATGGCGGGTCTAAACATGACCTCTAATATCGCAATGAATGATAATAATATTAGCGGGGTAGGAGATTTTACAGTTGGTGGAGCAATGTCTGTAGAAGCAGGTGGAGATACCACTATAGATGGAGAATTAAAAGCAGAAGGTGGATTAGCGGTAACAGGGAATACAACGGCGTCGGGAAATATAGTATTAAACGGTGATTCTAATATAGTATTAGATACTTCAGTTTCTTCCACACAAAGTTCAGGTACTATAATAAAAATTGGATCACACATGTCTGCGTTAGTAGCAGGAAATATTTATTATGCAGGTAATTCAATGGGTAATTTATACTGGTACGGAGCAGATGCAGATTCATCGTCAACTGAGAACATGCTAGCGCTATCTGTAGGAACTGATGCTGATGTTGATGGTATGTTATTAAATGGTATTTATCATAAAGCATCTCATGGATTAACAGTTGGTGAACCTATTTATTTATCAACAACCACTTCAGCAATGACAAATACAGCTCCAAGTGGCGCTAACGATTATGTAAGAGTGTTAGGATATGCAATAGATTCTAATCATATATACTTCTGCCCAGATAATACATGGGTGAAAATTAGTTCGTAATGCCTACAATAAACGCTGGAAAATATGGAACTTTACGTTCAGATTCAACAAGCTCGTGGAGCGCAGTAAGAAACGCTACTACAGCTACTAGTACTATTTCAAATCAGCCTACTAGTAGTACTGGTATAACCGCAAACGTAACTTATTTAACTGGAGGTAAAGGAAGTGAATGGGGTCTTTATCGTGCTTATTTTGCATTTGATGTAACAAGTTATCAAACAGGTTATAATATTACTAATTTAGAATTAGAAATTGATCCTTCAAATCTTACTAGTAGTAATTTTCCATATGCTATTATAAAATCAACAGCACAAGGAAATGCTAATTCAGATTTAGTAGCTGGTGATTGGGATAGTCTAGATTTCAGCACTTTGTACGCTGGAGGTTCTATGACATACTGGCCTGACACAAATAGTGTAAGTCAAATAAGTTTAAATTCAAGCGCAATATCTGCATTTAGTACAGGTTATTTGAAACTTTGTATTGTGTGGTATTCGGATTATAGTAATACAGCTCCTATATCAACAGGAAATTACTATGCAAGACAAAATTTTAGCTATGTACCAAGAATTAACTTTACAGCTACAGCTTCAGGATATTCAAATGATATTATAGGAGTTGATAGTAGTAATATAGGTTCTGTAACAACAGTCGCAAGTGCAGATATAGGTACAATTATAGGAGTTTAACAATAAAATTAAATAATATGGCAAACAAGTACGAATTACAAATAAAAGATATAATAAAAGAAGAAGGTAAAATAACACGTGTAGATTATAAATATATAGCACACGATGAATTTAACAAAATGGCTTTTATAAAAGGAAGTAAAAATTTAACTGAAAAAGACAAATTAGAAGACTTGTCTTTAGAAGAATGGTTACTTAAAAAAATTAAAACAAAAGGACAAAAAAACCTAAAAGAATTACTTGGTCAAAAGACAAACGCATCTAAATAGTAAATTGCGCTTAAAACCAGTGATAATAGTAATACACCCGGCTCGGGAAGAGCAATAAACCAATGTCTAACTTAAAACCAAAACCAATGACATTTTATTACCAGACTCAATCGTGGACTAGTCGACCACAAATTTCAGAAGAAACCCTTAACCTTTGGAAACATCTCTCAGAAAAGAAAAACTGGAGAATAACCCAACTACCTAACGGTTTTTATCAAACTGAATACCAAGATCCAAATGAAGATACTTGGAACGACGTTACGAGACGTGAAACTATTGAAGGAGCAGAGAGCGCTATTGATGGATCAGTAGAGCATTATGCTAAAAAAATAGAATTCTTAAAAGGTCCTAAAGTCGTGAAAACTTTTAAATAAACATTTAAATTAAATTAAATTATGTCTAATGCAATCGTAAAAAACCTTAACTTCGGTGACGAAGCTAGGGAAAATGTATTTAAAGGTATAACTAAACTTACACAAGCTGTTAGCTCCACTTTAGGAGCTAGCGGTAAGTGTGTAATGTTAGAGGATTCAACAGGTAAACCTATTATAACTAAAGATGGTGTTACTGTAGCTGATTCAATTATACTTAGAGATCCAGTAGAAAACATGGGCGCTACTTTATTAAAAGAAGCAGCTCGTAAAACAGTTAAAGAAGCGGGTGATGGAACTACCACCGCTACATTATTAGCTTATGCTATTTTGCAAGAAGCTTATAAAGTTGCTGATAAAAATAATTCCAGACAACTTAAAAATGGAATTAACAGCGCTGTTGAAAAAGTAGTTAAATATTTAGAATCTATTAGCGTTCCAGTTAAAGGAAACATGATAGATCAAATAGCTACTATATCAACAAATAATGATAAAAAATTAGGAGAAATTATTGCTAATGCTTTTAGATCCGTAGATAACACAGGTGTTGTTATGATGGAAGTTTCAGCTTCAGGTAAAACAGAAGTTGAAGTTGTTGAAGGAGTTCAATATGATAAAGGATTAACAAATTCTCATTTTATAACCAACAAGCAGAATAAAACTGCTGAATTAGAAAACCCATTAGTATTATTGGTTGAATCACCTATTGAAACAATAAGACAAATTCAATCAGTGCTAGAGTACGTAATAAAAAACAACAAACCTTTGCTTATTATAGGCGATTTAGAACAAGGTGTTTTATCAGCTCTAGCCATGAATAAAATGAAGGGTAATATAAAGATAAATGTTATTGATGCTCCAACATACGGTATTAATAAGAAACAAACATTAGATGATTTATCTTTATTAACAGGCGCTACTATTATAAACGAAGATCTAGGTGATGACATGGATTTAATACAAGTAGAATACTTAGGTTCGTGCTTAAAAACTGTTACATCACACTCTGAAACTATTATTCAAGTAAAAGAGACTTCAAAAGAAGTAGAAGAAGTAATAAATAGTATAAAAGAAAAATTAAAACAAGATAACCCTTCTCACGAGGTTATAAAATTAGAGAAGAGATTAGCTATGTTAGCCGCTAAAATAGCTGTAGTAAAAGTAGGCGCTAATTCTGATATAGAATTAAAAGAAAAACAAGATAGAGTAGAAGATGCTATATGTGCTACTAAAGCTGCTATAAAAGAAGGAATTGTTCCAGGAGGAGGAGTTGCATTATTAAATGCTGCTTTAAAAATGGAAGAAGAAAATGAAGGTGAAAGAGTTTTAGGTAAAGCTATAATATCACCTTATAAAACAATTTTACAAAACGCGGGTATTGAAGCAATTACTATACCTGCTAAAAATGGAGACGGAATTAATGTAGTTACAGGAAATATGGTAGATATGATTGAAGCTGGAATTATAGATCCATTGTTGGTTACAAAAAGCGCATTAAAAAATGCAGCAAGTGTAGCAACAACTATATTGTCAACAGATTGTGTAATTAATAATTTAAGAATCGATGAAGGCAGTAGGTAGAAATTTAATCATACAAAAAACAAAAGAAGGAACCACCAAAACAAAAGGTGGTTTACTTCTTGCAGAAACTCATAGAGATGATATTAGATACGTAGAAGCTGTTGTTGTATCTGTGGGTGAAGAAATTAAAGGAGTAAATGAAGGTTCAAAAATATTTTTTGATAAACACGCTGGTCATAAGATAGAAATAGAAAAACAAACCTATCATGTTATAAAAGCTCAGGATGTAGTTGTGGTATTATGAAAATAAATGCTAGCGATCTTAAAGATTTAAATATTCTTAAACATTATAGAATAATTAGAAAATGGGCTTGCAAAAACAATGATTTAACCGATGCTGATTTAGAGGTTTTAATCTATTTAGATTGCATGGATCTTTTTAGTAAACATGATTTTGAACAAGGTGTTTATTCTTATAGTTGGGATAATAGAAGATGGAATAGATTAATTCAAAATGGTTGGATAGTTGTATGGAGACATAGAAACAGAACAACTCAAAAATATAATATCTATAAAGTTTCTTTTAAATGTAAACAACTTATCATGAGAATGTATAGAATTATGTTAGGAGAAGATGATATACCAACTAGTGCAAGGAGAAATAAATTAATAAAAGGTAATAGCTACACAGATAAAGTACTTACAAAAGCTATATACAATGTAAACAAAGACAAAACAAGATAAGATGGGATTATTTAGTAAATTTATGAGAAATAGAATAGGTAAAAAACTTGGTATCAAGGGAATCAGCACAAAAGTTGATCAAATTGATAAAAAAGTAACTGGCATTGCTCAAAAATTAGGTCAAACTGGAGCTACCCCAACTAATCCTAATCAAGTAGCACAACCGGGTATGCCAGGAGCGCCGGGTGGTACTCTTACTATGTCTGGTCCTGGAATAGATTCAACAGAAGATGTAAGTCAAACAATGATTGATCCTACTCAAGTACAAGAAGGAATGATGGGTGAGCAAGATGAAATACTAGATGATTCTACTTCTGCGTTAGTTATGTTGAAAAAAATGGTAAGAAAATAAATAAAAATAAATAATTATGTCACATCACAAAAAATACGATCCTTCAATGGAAAGATTAAAGCCAGGAACTAAAGTTGGTATAGTAGGTGAGTCTCATGTTTGGGACGGACCTTTAAATCAAGAAGGTAGAGCTCACGGTATGGGTTCAAGTTCTGGTATAACAGGAATGGAAGTTTTAAAAGCACCTACAATGTATAAAGCTGGTCCAATAAGTCAAATAGCTAAAGGAAAATAATATGTATACACAATATAGCAGTCCTTTTTTAAAAGAAGGATTTCCAGAAATAAAAGAAGAAAACAAAGGTAAGTTTACAGCTTGGGCTAAAAAGAACGGTTTTAAAGACGCGTGTTCTGCAGCTTCAGCAGTAATGTCAAGTAAAGATAATTATAGCGAAGAGGTTGTTAAAATGGCTAATTATGCTAATAACTTTGGATGTTCAAAAAAATAAACTATGAGTTCACCGTTTCAAAAAACATTTAGCGCTAAAAGTCCTTTAAAAGATAATGGTGGTATAAAAACCCCTAGTATATTAGAAGAGAATCCAGGAGAGAATCCTACGTTTACACCTGGAACACCTTGGTCTAAATATAGTGATGAAGAGGTAAAAGCAAATGCTGGTTCAGGTAAACCACTTCCAACACAATATTATCAAGGAAGAAAAGTAAATCCTAATATTAATGATGCTTGGCAAACAGATAAGCAAGCTCAAGCAACAGAAGATTTAGAAAACACAAATAATTAATATGAAAAGTAATTCACCATTTCAACAAAACAGCTGTGCTAAAGCTAGGAAAGAGTTTAAAGCTGGTTATATGAATAGAACCCATAAAACTAAAGAAGAAAATTTAGCAGAATACAATAGAGAAAAAAATGAATTTTATTGTAGTAAAGATACTAACTTTAAAATGAAACTTAGACCTTCAGGTGATGATGACATTCCTCATACTGATAAACAAATTAGAAAAGCTAAAAAAGAAAAAAAGAAACAATCATGAGTTCACCTTTTCAAAAGAAATTTATAGGTAAAAGTCCATTAAATAATAAATCTGAGGACGACAAATTAATACATGCTACATCTTCTGTAAATGATAAATATGCTTTAGATATAACTGACAAGTATGATGAAGCTTACGATAAATATACTGATAAGCATGGGTATATAGATCCAGATGAATTTGATAAAATGCAAAACAAAAACAAAAAAACAAAATAAAATGAGTTCACCATTTCAAAAAGCCTTTTCGGCTAAGTCACCTCTTGGGAATCATAGAAAGATCCAAAGAAAAATAGATATGTTAAGAAACAACCCTGAAAAAGCTGAAAGAAAAGGATTAAGCTCTGAAAGCGGCGGTGGTATTGATTATGAAGCTATTTCAAAATTAGAATCTCAATTAGCGGAAGCAAAAGCATCTCACAACCAATCTAGGACAGAAGAAGGAGACGAGCAAGTTAGAGCAGACGAAGATGCTGCTCAAGGATCTGCTGCTGAAATGCGCAGTCCTTTAAAAAAAAACTCTCCACTAGAAGGTAGTTATGCTAGTCCAGCTGGTGAACCATATGTTTCTCATGTAGGTATGATTCAAGGAGCAGTTGCTGCTGTTCAAGGAGCTTTAAATTCTTACATGAACGAGAGCGATGAGAATAAAGCTAAAAGATTACAAGGTAGAGTTAATAGAAGAAAGAAAAGATTTGATCACGAAACTGATGACGAAGGTAATATAATGGGCACAGATACAAGTTTTATAAATGAAAAAACTCAAGAATTACAAGATAGAGCTGAGCAACATTTAGACGCTGCAAATACTAGTAAAAGTAATGAGCAGTTAAATAAATTAAAAGCTGCATTAACTGCAGGAACAATAACACAAGCACAATACAACGAATTAATAAAATAAACAATGGGACATAAAGGACACTGGGGCGAATATACTGGTAACGCAAAATGGTCAAAAGATCACGCTCACACAAAAGTTACTAAAGCTAATTATAAAGCTTCAGAAAGAGATGACGCTGCACATATAGATTATCTTAAAAGAGATATTAAAGATGATCAAAAATTTCATGTGAAAGATAAAGATGAAAAGCAAACTGCTGATGAAAAGCATATTTCTAAATTAGCAGGTGATATGAAGTATGATAAAGAACATCACGGTTCTCCAGCACACGGTAGTGGTGGTTTTAACGATCATGATATGGGAGCTAAATATTGGAAAGCTCATAAACAAACAACGCATGGTATAAGGGTTCACGGAGGACCAAACATGCAATCCCCAGCTAAAAACAAAGTAGAAGGGTTGTCTCATGACGAGTTAGCAAATAAAACCGATAGGGGTTATAAAAGACACATGCAAATGCATGATGCTTCAGGTGGAGCAGCAGCTGAAGGTGCGGCTAAAGCTTCTTTAGAAGAATACGGAAAATAATAATACTAAAATAACTAAACAATGAATTCACCATTAAAAAATCAAAACAAGGGTTACGAATCCCCAAAACAAGAAAAGTATGATTTAATGCATGACAATCCAGTAGCAAAAGATGCTAGTGGAGGAAGAGATAAATCTTTTATGTCTAAACATGCTACTAAATCAAGAATGTAACAGTACGAGAACTGTTTAAAACTCGAGTCAAACAATAACAATAACAACAACAAAAACAAAGCAAAATGGCAAAGTTTATTAAATTTAACGTACAAAATAGCTCAGATGCAGCTAATTTGTTATTATCAGGACCAAGACTAGTAAATGTAGATCATATCGGTGATATATCTTACAATGCTGTTACAGGTGATGTAACTATCGTTCTTACTGCTCCAGCAGGAGCTTTCGGTGAGGATACTGGTACTGCAGGTATTTCTGGAAGAATTATCACAGCAAGAGTAAGAACTAACACAACTGGTGCTGCGGGTGTTCCTACAATTACTAATGGTTCATATGACCCAGCTAGAGCAATTTACAAAGCAATGACAGCTAATCCAGGTGGAATAGTTTCTACAGCTCAATTAGGAAAAGATCAAGCGGCTACACCACTACAAATGTATTGGTCAACTTATGCGGTATCTACTAATGATCAAATTTAATACTTATAACTAAATAATGAAATCTAGAGGCTTAGGTGACAACATAGAGAAGTTTACAAAAGCTTCAGGTATCAAAAAGTTAGTTGATAATGTATCAAAAGGTTTAAACATTCCCTGCGGCTGTTCAGGTCGTAGGGATGCTTTAAACAAAATGTTTCCTTCAAGAAAATAATTATGGCTTTTAAATTAAATAACCCTCCTTATACTAAAAAAACTCCGGTATATCATGTACCTATGGAAGATGGCGTAATGGGTAAGGCTAATAATAATGGGACTATTATCATAAATAAAGATATAGCTAATGAGCAAGAAGAAAAGGTAATAGCTCATGAAGAAGTTCACATTGATCAAATGAAAAGAGGTGATTTAAATTATGATGATGAAAATGTGTATTGGAAAGGAAAGATATATCCAAGAAACGAAATGAATGAAGGTGATTCTGCTTTACCGTGGGAAGACGAAGCATATAGCGTATAAAAAAATAGTATGAGTAAAAAGAAATTCAAAGACACAACCGTTGGACAATTATTGTTTGGAGCAGCTTCTGTAATAAATCCTACTTTAGGAAATGTATTACAAGGCGTAACTTCACCAAAAGAGGCAATTGAAGCCATTACTAAAGCCGATGCTCCTGCAGAGGATAAAGTAAAATTACAACAGATAATATACGAACAACAAACAAAAGAAATTGAAGCTATCACATCTAGATGGAAAGCGGATTCTATGTCTGATTCATGGTTAAGTAAAAATGTACGTCCACTAGTATTAGTATGGTGTATTGTTATATTTTCAATGGCTGGAATTTTAGATAGTATAGAAACGTTACCATTTCATATAAATGAATTATGGAATGATACTTTCGAGAAGATAATGATGTCAGTCGTCTTAGCCTATTTCGGCGGACGCACAACAGAAAAAGCAAGTAATATATTTAAACAAAAATAAAAATTAAAATGGGATATTTTAGCAAAGCAATAGCTATAACAAAAAGCGATACAATAAATACTCTTCCAGCATGGGAATTTATGAATCAAACTGGAACTCTAGGTACTTACTTAGCAGGTTCTTTAATTTATGTTGGAGGTGCAGGAGATGTTAATGTTATCCCTGCGGGAACAGTAGGTGTACAAAATACAGTAGTAGCTTTAACAGTTTCTGCTGGAGGTACTGGTTATACTGGAGCAAATAATGTAGCAACAACAACAAGCGGAAGTGGTTCAGGTTTAACAGTAAATACAACTGTAGGTGCTGGAGCAGTAACATCAGTTGCTATAGGTAATAGTGCTGGTAGTGGATACAAAGTAGGAGATACAATAACAATTTCTGGTGGTGGTGGTAACGCTACTTTAACAGTAGATGAGGTAAAAAGTTTATTACCTGTTGTAGGAGATGGAGTTGAATTTTCTGGATTAGATGCAGGAGATATTGTACCTATTTACGTTGATTATGTATTAAGTACAAATACTAGCGCTACATTGTTAGTAGCGGGTAGAGAGTCAGCTATGTAAATAACTGATATATAGGTGACTATATAAATAAGAATAATAACAAATTAAATTAAATTAAAATTATGAGTGAAGAAATTAAAAAAATTACTGACGAGCAATTAGAAAAAGTAAACAAACAACAAACTGAACTTAGTGAGTTATTAAGATCATTAGGTGTATTAGATGTTCAAAAACATAATATACATCAAAAAATAAATGATATATCTAAAGCTGTTGAAGAAACTAAACAAGAATTAGAAGAACAATACGGAAAGGTAAATATTAATCTATCTGATGGTACTTATTCTAAAATAGAAGAGGAAAAAGAAGGTGACAAGTAATATTAGAAAAATCAGTATTGGATCTGATTATAAAAATGACGCCATGCATTACGCGATTGGACAACAGGTCTATGGTGGACATGATATAGCTTATATCATATATGATGAATCTGATAATTCTTATAATATTTATATAAAGAAAAACAACGAGGTATTGCCTTGGAAGAAATTTAATTCTAACATGGCAATATCTGTTGAGTATGATTTAGAATACTAATGAAAAGTTTATATGATTTTATTATACAACCTTTAGGTGATAAATATAGTAACACGGTAAAGATTGGAAACAAAGATATTGTTGTTAATACTAAAATTGAAAACTGGAAGTTTGTAAATAGATTAGCAATAGTAAAACAAACTCCTTTAGCTTTTAACACTAAAATAAAAGTAGGAGATATTGTAGTAATTCATCAAAATGTTTTTAGAACCTTTTATGATATGAGAGGTGAAAAAAAGAAAAGTAGATCTTACTTTAAAGATGATTTATATTTTTGCGCTATTGATCAGATATATTTATATAAAAATAAAAAAGGTTGGCATAGTTTTGGTGATAGATGTTTTATAATGCCTATTAAAGATACTGATGATCTAACACTAGATAAAGAAAGAAAGTTAATTGGCATATTAAAATATGGTAATAACTCATTAAACGCACTTAATATTAACCCAGGAGACCTAGTAGGTTATACTCCTAATGGAGAATGGGAGTTTTTAGTAGAAGGTAAGCGTTTATATTGTATGAAATCAAATGATATTGTTATAAAGTATGAGCGTAAAGGAAACGAAAAAGAATATAATCCAAGCTGGGCGAGTAGCAGTTAAAGAATTAATTAAAGTTGCTAAAGAACCTATTATAGATTTTGGACCAGATATTTCCGCAGATAGATTAAAGAATGCTGCAGCTACTAAAAAGTTAGCAATATTTGATGCTTTTGAGATTTTGAATAGAATACAAGAAGAGCAAGATATGTTAGAAAATAAACCTAAAGAAGTTAAGAAAGAAAGTACTTTTAAAGGTTTTGCAGAAGGGAGATCTAAGTAATGTACGAGCAAACTTTATATAAAGTATTACCTGATTATATTAAACCTAAAACTCTTAAAAAACAAAATAAATTTAAGAAATGGGAATATGGATATAATGAAGATCATGATATGGTAGTTATATCTAAAACAGGTGAAATAGGTGAAGTATATGAAATACAAAATTTAAAAATAGCTTTACCTAAAAAAGAAAAAGTTCATAAGTTTGAAAATGATAAATGGAATAAAACTGAGTATCCTAAAGCTTTAAACAAGATTAAAACAGTTTTTGATTGGAAACAATATCCTCAAGACTTTAAAGAAAAGTGGTTTGAATATATTGATGAAGAATTTAAAAGACGTGAAGAAGGTTTTTGGTTTTACAATAAGGGAAAAGCTACTTATATTACCGGAACTCATTACATGTATCTTCAGTGGTCTAAGATTGATGTTGGAGCACCAGATTATAGAGAAGCAAATAGATTATTCTTTTTATTTTGGGAAGCTTGTAAAGCTGATATAAGAGCATATGGGATGTGTTATCTTAAAAATAGACGTTCTGGATTTTCTTTTATGGCTTCAGGAGAAGTTGTAAACTTAGCTACAATATCAAGTGATTCAAGATATGGAATATTATCTAAAACTGGACCAGATGCTAAAAAGATGTTTACAGATAAAGTAGTTCCTATATCAGTTAATTATCCATTCTTTTTTAAGCCCATCCAAGATGGTATGGATCGACCTAAAACAGAATTAGCATATAGAGTACCAGCTTCTAAATTCACTAGGAAAAGTATAGAAGCAGGAAGCGAAGATTTAGAACTACAAGGACTTGATACAACAATTGACTGGAAAAATACAGGAGACAATAGTTATGATGGTGAAAAACTAAAACTATTAGTACATGATGAATCTGGTAAATGGGAAAGACCAAATAATATTTTAAATAACTGGAGGGTTACAAAAACCACTCTAAGACTTGGTAGTAGGATTATTGGTAAATGTATGATGGGATCAACATCTAACGCATTAGATAAAGGAGGTAGAAATTTTAAAAAACTATATGATGATTCAGATGTTACGAAAAGAAACAGCAATGGACAGACTCGCTCAGGACTATATTCTTTGTTCATTCCTATGGAATGGAATTACGAAGGATACATTGATTCTTACGGGATGCCTGTATTCGACACCCCACAAGGAAAAGTGCATGGACCTCATGGAGTACCAATTAAACTCGGAGTTATTGAATATTGGGAGAATGAGGTAGAAGGATTAAAAGAAGATCAAGATGGTTTAAATGAATTCTATAGACAATTCCCAAGAACTACTAAGCATGCTTTTAGAGATGAATCTAAATCATCTTTATTTAATCTTACAAAAATATATCAACAGATAGATTTTAATGAAGATTTAAAAAATACATTAGGTGTTACAAAAGGTAGTTTTCAATGGGAAAACGGTCATAAAGACACAAAGGTTATATTTGTTCCAAATAATCAAGGAAGGTTTTTAGTAACGTGGGTTCCACCCGTTGGACTTCAAAATAGAAGGTATTTAAAGAATGGAATTAATTATCCTGGTAACGAGCATTGTGGTGCTTTTGGATGTGACCCATACGATATATCAGGAACAGTAGATAAAAGAGGATCTAATGGATCTCTACACGGTTTAACAAAATTTAGCATGGAAGAAGTTCCACCTAATCATTTTTTCTTAGAATATATAGCTCGTCCACAAACTGCTGAAATATTTTTTGAAGATGTACTTATGGCTTGCGTATTTTATGGAATGCCAATATTAGCAGAAAACAACAAACCAAGATTACTTTATTATTTTAAACGTAGAGGTTATAGAGGTTTTGCTATGAACAGACCAGATAAAAAAAGAAATAAATTATCTGTTACAGAAAGAGAAATAGGTGGTATACCTAATTCAAGTGAAGACATTAAACAAGCTCACGCGTCTGCAATCGAAACTTACATAGAACATTTTGTAGGACTAAAAGAAGCAGGTTATGGAGACATGTATTTTCAGAGAACATTAGAGGATTGGTCTAGATTTAATATAAATAATAGAACAACGCATGATGCTTCAATTAGTTCAGGTTTAGCTTTAATGGCTTGTAACAAACACAGGTATTCGCCTGTTAACAAGAGAGAATTAAAAGCTGTTGATCTAGGTATAAAAAAATACAACAATAAAGGAACTTTATCAAAAATTATAAATTAATGAATATATATACTAATACCAATAGTGCTTTCCCTAGTCAAGTAGTGAGTGATGCTGAAAAAGCAAGTATTGAATATGGAAGTCAAGTTGCTATGGCCATAGAATATGAATGGTTTAAGACAGGAAGAACTAATGGAAATAGGTATTTAACTAATTGGAATCAATTTCATCAATTAAGACTTTATGCTCGTGGAGAACAAAGTATACAAAAATACAAAGATGAATTATCTATTAATGGTGATTTGTCTTATCTTAATTTAGACTGGAAACCAGTTCCTATATTATCTAAATTTGTAGATATTGTTGTTAATGGTATATCTGCTAAAACATATGATATTAAAGCTTACGCTCAAGATCCAGAGTCTATAAAGAAAAGAACTGAATACGCTGCTAAAATACAGGAAGATATGTTAGCTAGAGAATATCTTGATTCATTAAAACAATCATTAGGAATTGATTTATATCAAAGTAAAAACCCTGAGGTATTACCAGAAACTCCAGAAGAACTTGAACTTCATATGCAGTTGTCATATAAGCAAAGTGTAGAAATAGCTGAAGAAGAAGCTATATCTTCTGTTATGGACCACAACAAATATGACTTAACAAAACGTAGGTTAAACATGGATTTAACTGTTTGTGGAATTGCAGCTTGTAAAACAAACTTTAATACAGCTGAAGGTATAACAGTTGACTATGTAGATCCAGCTTATATGGTTTATTCATATACAGAAGATCCAAATTTCGAAGATATATATTATGTTGGAGAAATAAAGGCGATCACAATACCTGAACTTAAAAAAGAATTTCCTGATATATCTAATGAAGAATTAGAAAGAATACAAAAAATGCCTGGAAATAAAAATTATATTACAGGTTGGGGAGGTTATGATGAAAATACTGTTCAAATAATGTATTTTGATTATAAAACATATCATAACCAAGTGTTTAAAATAAAACAAACAGATCAAGGTTTAGAAAAAGCCTTAGAAAAAGACGATACTTTTAATCCTCCAAAAAATGATGGGTTCGAAAAAGTAAGTAGAAGTATAGAAGTTTTATATAGTGGTGCTAAAGTATTAGGAACTGATACTATGTTGAAATGGGAACTTGCTGAAAACATGTCTAGACCTACGTCAGATACTACAAAAGTAGAAATGAATTACGCAATATGCGCACCGCGTATATATAAAGGTAGAATAGAATCACTTGTAAGTAAGTGTGTTGGTTTTGCTGATATGATACAATTAACTCACTTAAAACTACAACAAGTATTAGCTAAAATGGTACCAGATGGTGTTTATTTAGATATGGATGGTTTGGCTGAAGTTGATCTAGGTAATGGAACTAATTATAATCCAGCAGAAGCATTAAACATGTATTTCCAAACTGGTAGTATTGTTGGTAGATCTCTTACTCAAGATGGTGATATGAATCCTGGAAAAGTTCCTATTCAAGAATTAACCGCTAGCTCTGGTCAAGGTAAAATACAAAGTTTAATCTCTACATATCAATATTATTTACAAATGATAAGAGATGTGACAGGATTAAATGAAGCGAGAGATGGTAGTACACCAGATAAACAAACGTTAGTTGGTTTACAAAAAATGGCAGCTAACGCATCTAATGTAGCTACTAGACACATCAAACAAGCTGGTTTATATATAACATTAAGGATAGCAGAAAATATTGCTTTAAAAATAGCAGACGCATTAGAATTTCCATTAACAGCTGAGTCTTTAGTTAATAATATTTCTAATTACAATGTAAACACTTTGATTGAAGTTCAAAATCTTAATCTTCATGACTTTGGTATATATTTAGAATTAGAACCAGACGAGGAGCAGCAAGCTCAATTAGAGCAAAATATTCAAATGGCTCTACAGCAAGGTGGTATTGATTTAGAAGACGCTATAGATTTAAGACAAATAAAAAATCTTAAATTAGCTAATCAATTATTAAAAGTAAAACGTAAAACTAAAGGTAAACAAGATCAAGAGAATGCTATGGCTCAAGCCAGAGCTCAATCTGAAGCTCAAGCTGATGCAGCTGAAAAAATAGGTTTAGCAGAAGTTCAAAAACAAGAAGCTATTTCTGGATCTAAAGTTCAATATGAACAAGCAAGATCTCAGATGGAGATTCAACGTATGCAAACAGCTGCA
>Ga0209404_10001595_pt1 | contig 15075 bp, 18 predicted proteins | sample TroAtlMetagenome_2_FD_187447 | JGI IMG/M metagenome (GOLD analysis project Ga0209404, IMG submission 187447) | Marine eukaryotic phytoplankton communities from Atlantic Ocean - Tropical Atlantic ANT8 Metagenome (SPAdes) (version 2) | ecosystem: Environmental > Aquatic > Marine > Oceanic...
TAATGGGTGCTTTCTGTGTCCAACCATTCATATCCAAATATGTTGGAGGACAATCAATATATCTCTTAGATTCCATTATTTGAATTCGCATTCAACCATTATTTCAGTCAAACAGGCAAGTAAGTTTATTTCTTGATCCGCCACAAATGCCACTTGATACTGATACTTAGCAATAATGAGCACAGCAGCAGCAATACCAGGCCCGTCCAAGGCACCATAACAACCATCATAAATGCGCCGCAGAAGTAGAGAAGAATCATTATCCAAGTTATCAACAACCCACTTCCTGACTTCCGGAAAATTCTTCGACTTAAGGTTTTTAAAAAGATCATTTGTCTTCACATCACTAAAAGTAGCCAATATACCACTATCTATCTTCCCACCAACAGAATACCTTTGACACTCATTAAGAACACGTCTCCAATCAGGAAAGTGTTTAGTAATAAGTTCTGCTATAACCTTTGAATCATATTCAACCTTCTCATTATCCAGAATTGATTGAAGCCTCTTAAAGAATAATCCAGCTAATAGAAGCTTCTGTTTACCCTTTATTGAAAAGTCAATGACCGCACAACGTGAATGGAGGGGCTCGATGATTTTGTTCTTGTAGTTGCAAGTGAAGATAAACCTACAATTTCCCACAAACTCTTCTGTAAAAGCGCGTAGACAAAGCTGTACATCTGGAGTTGTGTTATCTGCCTCATCAATGATAACGACCTTATGTTTGGCGCTAGACGAAAGCGAGAGGGTAGAGGCAAAGTTTTTGGCGTTATTTCTGACAGTATCCAGAAATCTTCCTTCATCCGATCCGTTAATAACATAAACATCTACTCCCAATTCATTACACAAAGCCTTTGCTACTGTTGTCTTACCACATCCTGGTGGTCCAGATAACAACAAATTAGGTATCTCACCCCTAGTCAGAAAATCCCTAAAGGTTTCCTTTATATTATCTGGTAAAATACAGTCATCAATGGTCTTTGGACGAAACTTCTCAGTCCAAATAAAATCATTTCTCATAATCAAAAAGTAATAAGTTTAGAAGTAGAAATAGCTAATAGAAATATCAACATTATAACTACATCCCAAGATTTTGTCCTAACAAAATAAGGAACGGAAATCGCATCAGCAATAAAATGAATAATAGCACCGTAAAAGGTGCTAACGTGTAAAACAATGAAATAAGCTGTAATAACCAAGAACGATCCAACAATTCTCGCAGGTATGTCAAGATGTTTTCTCATTTAGGTCCACAGTCTCCTCATAAAATACTTCACCATTCACTGATATCATTTGCTGTACCCAAACATCACCCGTTTTTAAATAGGCTTCAAGGATAGATTCATTGCCATAATCAGTACTCCACCTACGAGTCCATCTTTCACTAACAGAATTGGAGTATTCCATATTATAATGAAAACCCTTACGTTCTATTAGTAGAATAAACTTCTTTTCTACTTCAGTCAACTCAAAAGAATATGGACTAAGCAGAAGAGATTCCCGAAGTTTTTCCCAAATATCGACGGTCATCGAATAACACTTTTTATATAAGTATTTAATCAAAAGTAGAGTCTGGTTCTAGTGCCAGATAGTAAACTACATCACAATTCTGATTACTGAATCTTGATAGAAGTTTAGATGAGACTACAACATCATAAGTACCAGGAAGAATCTTCAAATTCTCCTCTTTATAATTAAAAATAAATTCCTTATCAGTCTCACCAACTACGATAGAGAAATCATTAGAAGTATCATTCTTCTTATCACGTGCAACCAACTTAACTACACCTGACCCACCAATGACAGAAATATCAGGTAGTTGATAGACAGATGCTGCCTTCTTCAATGAAAGAAGCTGTTGACTTGTAATAACAAACTCAACATCCTCACTGGGCAAACTAATCTCCTTTTCTGGTGGAGATACAATAACAGAAGGATCAGCAAAGAAGTACTTAGATCTCATCTTACCTTCTCTAATGACAACATAATCCTCATTAGAGAAGTCCAATTCAGGACTAGCATGAAGTGAATGTCCCTGTAGGAATTGATTCAAATCATAAACACCAAAATCCCGTGGAATTTCTTCTGTAATAGTAGCCTCAGCGAGAATGTTTTTCATCACAGAAATAGTCCTCAACTTATTCCCTTCCTTAAACAAAATAGATTGATTAATGGAAGAGAAGTTCTTTAGTAAATTGATAGTATTATCAGAAAGTTTCATAACCAGGTTCATTATTAGGGGTAGTTTGTCCGCTGAAATAGAATAGTAGAAGACAGTAATGGATAGCTTTTAGAATGTCATTTTTAGGAGTGCCCTTCTTATCATACCTACTCAAATACTTTAAAGCATTAGATCGACAAAAAGATGAGGCATCTCCAACTGATTCAATAAGATCAAGAGTCTGTGTGTTTGATCCTTTAGTAGTATAGTGTCCCTTATATGTTGAAGTTACATAATCCCTTGCCGCTTTAAGTGATACATCCTCATGATATTTAAATCTACCAGATTTGTCAAGAGAAGGAGTTGGGGCATTAAAGGTGATAGTATCTTGACTATCTCCTCCACCCATTCCACTCACATGATAATTGAACATATGATCGCTATCAAAACTGATGGTGTCACCAATCAGGCTGATGGTGTCTTCACACATTCCACCCAATAAACCACTACCAACTACAGATGCTGCACCAAATTCAGAAATTGAACCAAGATCTAAAGTATCCTGAGCTGGTAATGGATTTTCAAAATCATCATAAGATTCATTTTTTTCAGTCATTTTACCATCTCCATAAAGTTCATCATAAAGTAAACTCCAAGCATTAACCACAATTTGTTTTCTCCATTATAACATCTATTAACTACCTTCGTCAAGTGGATCGATCCACTCGACATCATCAAATGTAGATTTTTCAATATTCACATCAGCATCTACCTTATCATAAAGCTCCAAGAATGACTGTTTTGTCTCATCATCAAATCTGTTTATACAAACTTGAATTGCTTTTACTTTATCATTAAAGATAGAATATGCTTTTACAATATGAACCAACCTACGTGTACTAATAATTTCATCAATACCACCATCATAGAATGTTTTACGAATAATGTCACCCCAATCTACAACACGATTGATAAAATCTTCATCATGCTTACCGACAGAAGCAGCAACTCTAAGAAGAATTTTCTTCTCTATAGAAGGTGTAGGATACTCTTGCTCAAAGGTTACAGGGAATCTTTCAAGGAATGCTTCATTAAGAACATTAGTTCCAATAAACCTCCCATCATCAGAACCCTTACCCTTTGTATTAGCAGTAGCAACTACATTAAATCCAGAAGCAGGTTTTACAAACTTACCAATCTTCTTAAGGAAAACACCATTACCTTCCAAAATAGATTGTAGACAAAGAATCTTATTAGATGCCAAGTCAATCTCATCTAAAAGAAGGACAGCTCCCCTTTCCAGTGCTTCAACAACTGGTCCGTTATGCCATACAGTGCTCCCATCAACAAGACGGAACCCACCAAGAAGGTCATCTTCGTCGGTTTCAATTGTAATGTTTACCCTAATCAGCTCCCTATTTAGTTGAGCACATGCTTGCTCCACACTAAACGTTTTACCATTACCGGAAAGTCCTGTAATGAACGTAGGGTAGAAAATACCGGCTTTGAGAATGGACTTAATATCGTTAAAAGGACCAAACTTGACGAAGGTATCATCTTTTTCTGGGATAATATTTTGTTGTACTTGAGGCTCAACAGCAGGAGAATTAAAAGAATTTTCAATATCTTCAACCACCTTTGTTGTTACTTCTAGATTCCACTTACCACGACCAACTTTATATTGATCTAACCGTTTTGTAACAGTATGATAGGTAGTATTATTAGAAGCACAATACCCACGAACATCAGCTGCTGTGAACTCAGTTCCATATAATGATTGAAGAGATGAAATTAGTTGATTTGTGTTTAGTGCCATTATAAAGAGGTGGTTGTTTCAACTGAATATATTATAACCCCCATGAGGAGGTTATGGAGGAAAGGTGGACGGTTTCTTAACTGTTCAACACACCAGATCCATGAACTGACTCAATACCTTTTTATTCAAAGACTTTGATTTCAAAGACTTAGCAAAAGCAGTCCTGATCTTAGTTTTAGTAGCCTCTCCTTCAATTTCAAATTCAACATCATTAAAAAGAGCTGAAGAAATCATAGCAAAATATCTATCATATCCAGATTCTTTGATAGAATAACTCTTTTCTTTCTTTGCTTTACTCATATCTTTGTCAGAAATATATTCATACATTCTAATAAAACTTACAAAATCCCTTGGAGATGCCAATCTAATTCCTATCAAATTAACATCAGGATAAGTTTGCTTCAAATCCTTCAATAAAACATCTGTAAATTCATAATAAGAATAAGGGAGAGGGTAAACATAACCAGTTTTACGATTACGCAAATAGGAAGCCCGTACCCCTACCCTTGATAGATGTCTTGGGCCAATGGTTTCGTAGCCAGAACTTGTGTGATATTTCATATAACAAGGAAGAGGATTGGCTTCCCCATCAGTCAAAATAACACATTGAACCTTTTGAATACCATTTTCTTTTTTGAATTGTGGAATAATCTGATGGAGACATACAAGTGCTTCATTAAGAGGAGTTCCACCAAGATTAAATTGAGGAGGAATAGTATAGAGTAGATTAATACCATGTCCAGCATATAAAGCTAATCTCCACAAATTCAACATTTGAACATCTAACTCACGCTTATTAACTTTACTAGTAAGAATATTCAACAAACTAAAATCACAATTAACCACCAACCTTTTCTCTTCCTTTTTCATTCTTGGTGGTGGAATAATAGGAGTTCCATTTTCTTCATAAGTTACCCGTGAATAATTGTTAGTAAACGCATAAACCTCAAATGGAATATGAACCTTATTACAGAACCATATTAGATTATAAAGTTGCTTAATTGTATCCTCCAATATACCAGACATAGATCCAGACCAATCCAGAATAAAAATCAATCCATGATTCTTTCCATCTGGAACAATATTAACCTTCTTAAAGATGTCCTCACTGAATCTATAATTATGAATCTTGGTAGTATCCAAAACACCTGTCTTATCTACTCTTGATCTAGTATAAGAATCAGCTGCTTTCTTACATTCAAATTCCTTTACCAGATAATTGACCTCTTTCTGAGCAGACTTTTTAAACTCATTATATAACCCATCAGATTTTTCAAAAGAATCAATATTAAATATTTTTTTATCATTATTATTATCAGAATAGAGTTTGAAATGGTCTCCCAATTCAGTATGAATTTGACTATTAGAAGCAATAACAGCATCCAAATCTACTTCTGGAATTTCAGCGTAAGTACTTTGATAGGGTGACTCTTCTAAATTAGTTAATTCCTTTACATTATCCTGAAATGATTCATCAGTCTCAACTTTCAATTCATCATCATCTTCTGTAGATGGTTCTTTATATGATTCATCTGACTGATCTCCTGATTCATTAGATGGATTAGAAGGTTGTGAATCACTTTCACTATCTTCAGAATTTACTTCATTCTGTGAAGATTCTTCTACTTTTTGTTCCTTACAATATTGATATAAAACAAATGCGGCCTTCTTTACATCTTCAAAGGTTTCACACTTTCCAATCATATCAATAATCTCTTGCTCTTTTACAGTAAAATCAAGAGTAATATAATTACCAACTTTAAAAAATAGGTTGGCACGATCAGCAAGATTAAAAGTATTAATATCTTTATCTTCCAATTCAAAGAAGTCTTGATCATTTAACTCCTCATATCCCCTATAAAATGTCTTAGCAAGACCCATATATTTACGTTTTATTAATTTCTCAACACGAGCATCTTCTACTACATTAATAAACTGAAAAGGAACACTACCAAAATCTTCGTCTGGTGTGAATAGTGCGTGTCCCACTTCATGAGATACCAAAAGGTCATAAACCACTGATGATGCTTTATCCCACACAGGAAGAGTGAGTACCCTATCTCTTACATCAAACTTGGCTGTTTGAACTACATCATGTTCTATAATTACATTCTCAGTAGCCAACAACCTGGCCAGGTTCCCTTTGACTTCAAGATTAATAGACATGAGTTTTTTTCTGATGTCCCTATAATACAACAAAACCTGGGCTTGCGCCCAGGTAACCTACCAGTTATTGAAGTGTCACATACCCCCCTATGCTAGAATGTGTCTACAGAATCTTTTTGCGTCATGGTCTGATGTATCACATTCAGTTAGACATTCAAAATAGTCTGACATAAGTTCATAATCTGTTTCTACTTCTTTGTCTTCAGTGACTTTCCATTTAGATAATTCGTTATGGGATAGTAAGTTGTGCATAAGTTGCATCCTGTCAACTACCACTATTTAGTGTTGATATCCACATATTTGGATATATGGTAAAGAAAAATAAATACCTATTAATACTCACTCATGTGAGAGAATCCCTTCAACTTACTAAATTCAATAACACTATTAAATTTCTCTTCTAATCCTGGTTTGTGGGAGATGACAAAAACATTAGCATCACTGACAACATACTTAATAATCTTAAGAAATTCATCACTTCCAAAGCTATCAAGTGATGAATCAAATACTTCATCAAATATCATAAGATTAGTATTTACACTATTTTTAAATCTTGCTACTTCTCTCCATGTAAGAATTAATGCTAAATCTATCCTCGCCTTCTCTCCTTCACTGAAAGAAGGATAAGAAAAATCTTCATGTATTGGAGATTCTACTGTCTCATTAAATTCCTCATCAAGTTTAAAGTTGATGTAGAAATCCATCATTTGAAGATACTTATTGACCTGTTGATTAATCAGAGGAAGATATTTCTTAATTATCTTTGATTTTACTCCGCCGTCTTTTAAAAGACTATAGCTGAAGTCATAGTAAGAAATTTTCTCTTTTCTCTCAACGAGATGGTCATAAGTATATTGTAGGTTTCTATTGAAAGTTGTTAACTTGTCATGCTCAGTATTTCTGTTTGCAAGTTTATCGGTAATAGTTTGAATTTCCGATTCCAGATCTCTGATTTGTCGTTGACAGCCAGAAATCTCTGTATTGTTTTTAGAAATGCCATGCGTTAGATTAGTAATCTCCTTACTTAAATTTGTAAATTGACGCTCTCGTTCTTCTTCATCTTTAATTGCTTCTTCTAGTTCTTTATAACCAGATTGCAACTCCTTTGCTTTAGTTTTAGCGTCATCAATTTTATTTATTCTAAACTCCTCCTCGATTGGTTGGGTACATGTAGGACAAACCGTATTTTCTGTAAAGAACTTATGCTCTTTAGTAATGGTCGATACCTTATTAGAAATCTTACCTTTTAAGTTCCCAAGCTTACGAAGTTTATCTGTAGCACCTGTAACATCACTCACATGCTCCTGAAGAGTTTCCATCTTATAGTTTAAACTCTCATTATTCAAAATATACTCATTTTCCTCATCCAAAAGATTATCAATCTTATTATTCTTTTCTTCTATACTCTGCTTACCACGATTTTCTATCTCATCAATAAATTTAGATTGCATATTAACTTTATCTAAAAGAGATTCTTTCTTATACTCAAGTGTCCTAATTTCTTCCCTACACCCACGAATCCTTTCCTTCATTATAACATTCATAGAAGAGAAGATTTTAATATCCAATAAATCCTCTACAACTTCCCTTCTACTAGAAGAAGTCAATTGCATAAAGGGAATAAAAGAACTACTACCAAGAATTACAATCTGTGTAAATGACTTATAATTCATCTTCAATACATTCTGTTCCAACCACTTCTGTTGGTCAAGAGAATGAGAAGATTGATCTAATAATTTTCCGTCTCTATAGATGTTAAAAATATTTGGCTTAATCCCTCTTTCTATCTTCCAGTTGGTAGTATTGACAGTAAACTCAATCTCTACTACACAACCCTTTTCATTTGAAGTATTGATCAATTGAGACTTATTGATGCGACGAAATGCTTTACCATATAAGGAAAAACAAAGAGCATCAAGAATAGTACTCTTACCAGCACCATTAGTGCCTAAGATTAGAGTGGTAGAATTTTTATCTAACTCAACTTCAGTAAATTGGTTTCCGGTCGAAAGTAGATTCTTCCAGCGAACTTTTTCAAATAAAATCATGACTTACTTCATCTGGTGGTACTACAATATCATTAGGTGTAATTATTGCATACTTGTGTCCATGTATTTCACAAGTTTTAATCATCACATCATCCTCAATCTCAATAACATTCATTTCTGGATAATCCCTATCCTCTAAATGTAAAGCATATCTAGTGGCATCATCCTCCTCTTGGAAGATATAAAGAACTTGTTCATCATCATCATCCAATACAGAATAAGCGCCATCCTTTTCTTTACCCCTTTGAGCTAAAATATACATTATACCAACTCACACGCCTCCTGATATACCTCTCTTACTACACTCTGAATCATAGACTTATCTAGATTAGTTTCAAATTCCTCAATATAATTATCAAGAATAGAGAGAGTGTCTTCAGATTCTAGTGCTAATTCATCATCCTTATTATACCACCCACTAAAATCAAAATTCTCAATAATTTTTAATTCTGAAACATTAACAGAATATAGTTTATCAATAAACTTTTCAAATTGCTCAATATCTGTCTTTTTACGAACAATTACTTTAACAATTTTATTTTCATACTCTCTAGCATCAAATGTCTGATGGGGAGTATCTTCATAATAGATATTATAAAATATTCTATAAGGATTATTTACTGGTGTATGATCTAATGTTTCTGTATCAAAAATATGAAATCCTCTTTCATCCCCAATATCTGTCCAATACATTTCATAAGCATTACCTAGATAAAATATGACACCATTATCACTTCTGGTATGGAAGTGTCCCGAATAAGTACGTAAGAACTTCTCAAATCCTTTGCTGTCAAAACCTTGATCCATGATGATTTGTTTATTAACTCTAAATCCGCTGAGCTCAAGATGACCCATCGCAACTTTGCATAGAGTATTTTCAAGAAGTTTGACAGTCTTATCATGATTATCCTGATTTATCCATGGAACAAGGACCACATCCAAGTTATCTATGCGTATCTCAGTTGCTTCATTATAAGTAGCAACATTATCATATTCATTTAAGAGTAAATCAACAGCATTTACATCATTAGTATTCTTATAATAAGCATCATGATTACCTACTATAAGATGTAAAGAAATTCCTCTTTCTCTTAATGGGTCAAAGAATACTCTTTTAGCCCATGATAATGCAGAAAAATCTACCCCTTTACGGCTATCAAAACAATCACCCAAATGACATACCGTAGTAATACCTTCCTTATCTAAAGTAGGAAAGAAAACATTTTTATAAAACTCTTCAAAATAATCATGAAAGAGTTTAGAATTTTTACGGCACCCGAAATGTGTGTCAGTGATGAGAGCTACTTGCATCTGTCTTCCTATAAATCTACATACTTTTCATCTGTTGGAGGAATACTATCAGAAGCCCTTTCCCTATCCTTCCAATACTCTAGATGATATCTTGTTACATCCAAGCAAGATTTCTCTGTTGGTGCTAAAATAATTGCCTTTCCATCAATATCATATGACTCATAAAGTCCATTCAGTTTAGACTTAATTGAGAAGGTGTCATCATATAAATCTGTTTTCATTGATACCTCAACTTACTATGCACAGAATCTTTTATCTGATTGTAGTCTGAATAATTGGCCATGTCAAGGTCGTTAGCGTCCATGACCTCATCAAAGTTAGTCTTCTCCAAAATCTTATTCTTAATTTCCAGTTGCTTCTTCTCTTGGGAGATTCTTCTTAGAAATGCGTAGTAGATAATCTGAGTGAAATATGCAAAGGGGTTTTTGGATTTCTCTGGAGAGAAGTTGTGAATGTAGCGAACACAATTCTCAATCCCATCACAAATCATATCATCCTTAAACATATAATTTACAAAATTAGGCTTAAAAGATAAATGATTAGCAATCTTAAGAAAACACTCACCAATATATCTAGGAATGACAGGCTTAGGCTTTCCTTCTAACTTAGCTCTTTCAATTTCTGCGAAGTAATTCTCAAGAGCGTTAAGAAACTCTTTATTGTTTACATAGTGTTCTGATCTCTTTGCACGTCTCATTAAATTAACTTTTGTTATATATTAGTATACCATGATAACTAAAAGTTGACAAGCATCAAAAAAGACTATAGACTGGGTTTGTCCTTAAACATAAGGGTCACTGCGGCTTTATTACTTAGACTTATAAAGCTTCTCTAAAAGCTTCTTGGAATCATCTACAGATCCTATCCTACCCATCTTCCTATTTAACTTAGAGCGATTGCCTCTATTGACTCTACTAATATAATCTTGATAGTTAGCTATCATATCAATATCAGACGATTCAGATAAAGTAAGAACATCATCCATATTAATAATAAACATATCTTCTCTACTGGTTTTTAACCAGGGTTCAAATTTATAAGCTGCAAGAGATCCTCTACTTTTAACTTCCTCTATTACAATAGGATTAGAGACAATTAACATAGTTCTGTCTTCTTCTTCAGAAGCAGCTACCTTAGCGTAAACTTCCTCACCATTTTTAAATTTTATTGTTCCATAAAAATCTTCTTCGATTCCCATAAGTTTTGTCTCCTTTAGTCTTTTATGTTGATTGATATAATTTCATAGTTAAATTGTTCTTGAGCATATATTTTCACTCTTTCAATAAAATGATTTAGAGTGTAATTTCTTCTATGACCTTTAGTTAGGTCATCAGCTATATCATAAAGTTTTGCTTTAGTTTTAGAATTACCCTTTCTTAGTACTCTACCAATACTTTGTAAGTTTCTAATCCTAGATTTAGAGGGTGAAGCAAATATCAAATTGTGAAGGTTTTTAATATTAATTCCTGTACTGAATGTGCCGTAGGAAGCTACTATGATAGCGTTGGTTTCCTTTTCAGTAATATCTCTAACAGATTCTCTATTCTCAGCATCCACACCGCCATGAATGAAGAAAACTTTTCTACCACTTTTTACACCACTATTTATCATATCATAAAGTATTGCCCCATGGGTTTCTACCCTACTATACAATATAAGTGTATTACCTTTTAAGTCTATTGCCAAATTTTTAATAAAATTATTCCTTTTGGGATGGCCTATTAGGAATTGCAATTCATCCTCATAAGTGTCAAATTTTTGAGGAGTATATTTTAAAATTAAACATTGAATATCCAACTGAGAAAGATGTCCTTTCTCCATCAATTTACTTGTTTGAGTTACTTTGTATGATGGGCCAAACAATCCCTCTAACACCCACTTATGGGTCTGTGTGCCATCTAAAGTACCAGTAAACCCATATCTATACTTGGCATGGTGTAACTTGTCCATAATCCCTACAAGGGACTTACTCTTGAAGAGATGAGCTTCATCACCAATAACTACATCATAATCTTCAAAGAATCCCCTTTCCAAGTTATATACAGATTGCCACGTAGTAATAGTTACTTCATTTACATTAGTCCTATCTCTACCAGCATATATTCTATGGCAGTGATTTTTAGCATCCCACCCATAATCTTCAAAATCTTTAAACATCTGCTCTACAAGAGATGTAGTAGGGACTACTAATAATACTTTTTGATTTCTTTCTACAAAATATCTAACAATAGAATATATCATTAAAGATTTGCCAGATGCAGTTGGTGAGATAAGAAGTTTTCTATTATATCTCAGAGCATCATATACTGCATTAATCTGATAATCTCTTGGCTTGAATGATGTAATAGTTTTTATATAATCTTTTACACCTTCCCTAGAAATTCCTGGATTAATTTCAAATGGCAATCCATAATACTTATTATCTACAAATTCATAAGTATAAGAATGATTCTCACAGAATGCTACAATCTTATCAAGCAATCCTGCATATATTCTTTTGTTCTGTAAATTAAAAAGACGTATTTTACCATCCCAATACTTACTTCTATACTGAGGCATAAAATGCTTACCAGGAATTTCAAAGGTAAATCTATCTTGTAATTCCTTCTCAATATGAGGTTCTGTTTGGACTGTTAAATAAACTTCATTAATTTTTTGAATAGTAAGGTCAGCCATATCCTGCAGTAAATCTTAAAAATTCAATTGCATTCTTAATCTGATAAGTCCTGTTAGTTATCTGCTTAAGAATACTGTCCAAATAATTTAGCATAGTATCGTAATATTCAATCTTCAATGAGGAGGTGGATAGCTTTTCATCAGCATCCATATACTTATTCATAGTATCCTTATCCCTAATCTTCTTAGGGAAGGGATTTTCTACATATACTTCTGGATCTGCCTTTCCAGAAAAGTATTCATATCTTTCATGCCTAATATTTTTGCGTTGTTGTTCCGCCTTCTTCCTCAAAAGAAGGAGGTTATTATACAAATCATGATACTTAGCATGAAGAATTGGAATATTCAATGATTCAGTGTGTAAGTTGTCAGGATCTATCTTTGAATCTCTTTCCCACATACTCTGAATTTCAGTCAAATCAATCATAAAGTTTTTAACAGTCGCTTAATCCAATACCTCTGATATTATATATGGTGTATTTAAAGGACACTTGTGCAGTGAAATATTCTAAATCCTGTTGGGTAGCATCAAAGTCCAAAGTAGAAAGATTATATGGAAACATATTTTCAAAGAACACTTTAAACTTTGCATTATTCTGAGAATCCAGAATAGTTAAAGTTCCATCAGAATAAAGATTTAACTGACTTTTTTCTGGTTGCTTGAATTCTGTTTCTTCCTTTTGATACTTGTAAATCTCACTCAAACTCTCAGGAAATCCAATACCTCTCATCCAATGTTGGATTTCAGTATAATTTTCTAGATTTTCATCTACAAGAAATCTTAAAGTTAAATCTTCAAATTCCATCTTATCCCCAGGAAGGGGAATATTTTTCAAGTAAGTAGGCTGCTCGGCAACCCCTAATGTCAATGATGGTATATTTACCATATTGCCAAAATAAGAAACCTTAGGAGCTCTAGTTACTTGAAAATGAAACCCGGTTGGAGTTAGAAAATTTCTATTCTCAATTTGTCCTGGTATACTTTTTCTAACTGCCATGAGATTATTCTTCTACTACTGTACTGTTTGAAAACCATTTTGGTTGATAGGTGACACCATTGAGGGTAGTGGTAGTTGCCTTTACAGCATTAGCAGCTGATCTGGAAGAAAATTGTTTTCTGTCATCATAAGTTTCTGTCCAGGTATTATCTCCCTTCCAGTAAACGTCGCCAACTAATTTTCCCGGTGTCTTTAGGTGATATGCCATAGTATTAATTTTTAATTATTTATATGAAAGCATAAAAAAAGAGACCCACAAGGGGTCTCTGTAAGTGATATGGTTTGAAAACCAATGAATCACATGAGGTTCTTAACAGCAACTCTTCTGTAGTAACGGTTAGAGTTAATACGAAGACGGCCAAGTCCTTGAGTAGTACCTTCAGCGAATGGGTTAGCAACAAGACCATATCTGGTCTTAAAGCCGATTTTAGGCTGGAAGGTGTTCTCTCCAACTGCACGAACCATCTGAAGAGGAACGTAAGGACAGTAGAATAGACCTGCGTCATAAGGTGAAGAACCCTTATAACCAACAACGTAGTACTGATTACCACTATTGGTTTGAGCGTTACCAGAACTTAGGTTAGCTGCATATGGGTCAATATAAACTCTGAACTTACCATTGATAGTACCAGCAAATGTGTTGCCAGTGTCATCAACATTCAGGTTGCTATTGAGTGCTGGGGTGTAATCCAGGATACCAGCCATTGTAAGGGCTGAAGCAACGTCTGCACTACACAGAACCATGTTGCCTTTTCCGCGACGAGTTCTTTGTGCGATCGCGTTAGCATCTCTTTCAATCTGGAATAGAAGTCCTTTGAACTTCTCAACAGACCATCTACCATTGGAGTCAATGTCAAGGTCGAATTGTCCAGCTGTAGCTGTGTTTGAAACAGCTCCTTGCTCAGCAACCTTATAAATGGTTCTGATGATCTCTCTGTTGATTTCCGCGAGGATCTCAGTAGAAAGGATGTTAGCAAGTTCTGCTTCAGCGTTAAGTCCATGAATAGCCTTGAGGTCTTGAGCCAGTTCTAAACTGTACTCTGCCTTCAGTGCTCTTGACTTAGCGGTTACAGTGACTTTCTCAATCGAGAATGCCATCTGACCGAATTGGGTTCCATCTCCTCCGAGGTTCTCAGAGTCTCCGGTGACCATTCCTTCACCAACGTTGTACTGGCCAGTAGAAGTAGAGGCAGAACCAACAGGGTTAAGGAGGGATGGGTTAGTACCAGACTGAGCTGTAGTACCTAAACCAACCAGTGCATCCGACATACCAGCTGTAGCAGCTGTGCCAGCAGGATCCAGGTTAAATGCGGGCTGTCCAGAGAATGCTGAATCAGCTTCATTGAAGAGTGCTTCATTGCCAGACTGCGTTTCATATCTGGAACGCATGGCGAAGATGAGTCCAGTAGGACCACTCATTGGTTGAACACCAGCCAGGTCATATGCGACCAGGTTAGGCATTGCGCGTCTGATCAGTGAGATCAGAACAGGGTCGAAACCAGCAACTGGACCAGCTGCGGCGGCATCGGCACCATAACCACCACCAGCACCAGCAGCATTAGCTGAGTTAGTGGGGCTTTCCATCAGGTTAATACCTGACGAGAATGCTTGCTCCTCTTTGAGGAATTTTTCTTGGTTTTCTAACAGGACAGCAGTAACTGCTCTACGATGATTGTCTTTGATTGGATCAAGACCTTCATAGTCGAGAAGTGGACTCCACTTTTCCTGCAGATGTTCGGATTGAAACATTTGCTTTTTACCTATAAAGTGTTGTTTTTGTTTGAATTAATATTAAATTCAGTTGGGCTTACTAAATGCGCCAAGTGTTCTTAGATATGCATCCATTCCAGAAGCTTGTGGCTCAGGAGTAGAATCTACACCCTCAGAAAGGGTTTGAGC
>Ga0209404_10001596_pt1 | contig 15074 bp, 22 predicted proteins | sample TroAtlMetagenome_2_FD_187447 | JGI IMG/M metagenome (GOLD analysis project Ga0209404, IMG submission 187447) | Marine eukaryotic phytoplankton communities from Atlantic Ocean - Tropical Atlantic ANT8 Metagenome (SPAdes) (version 2) | ecosystem: Environmental > Aquatic > Marine > Oceanic...
AATTTATTGGGATTCAAAATTAAGCACTGGCAAAAATATTCCATTCACATTTTCTTTCTATGATCAAAATAATGTTTCTGTAAAAGATCTATTGTTTGTTTATGGCATTACTGATTCTTCAGGGAAAGAAATCTGGTCAAATATTGGAACTGGAGAAAAATATCTTGGCATTGTAGCTCCAGATGGAATTTATCAAGAATCTATTTACATTCCAAATGATGATCAGTATGAATTTAAATTAATTTTAACTGGTCAATATTCTAATAACTTTGAAAACTTTCTTGTATCTACATCAAACTACGAATTTAATTCTCAATCAATTGTAACCAAAGAAACAATCGATACAATTCCAAGTTGGATCAAAAATAATGCAGAATGGTGGGCAGCTGGTGCAATTGACGATGATGCTTTCATTCAAGGAATTCAATTCTTAATTAAAGAAGGAATTTTAGAAATTCCATCGACTACACAAGGAGCTAGTTCTGGAAATGAAATTCCAAGTTGGATCAAAAATAATGCAGAATGGTGGGCAGCTGGTGCAATTGACGATGATGCTTTCATTCAAGGAATTCAATTCTTAATTAAAGAAGGAATTTTAGAAATTCAATAAATCATAATTATCTATTCTAATTCTTCTTCTGTGTCACTTTCTTTTTCTTTTGACCATCTATTTTTACCACCTTCTCCATATTGACGCCAATCTTTTTTCATTGGGTATACTATGGCATAACTTTCTAAAAAGAGTCTCTACTAGACTAATTTTCTTTTTAGCCTGTCTTTTAATTTGAGAATTTTTTCTTTAATTAGCGATCTATCTAAAATTCCTCTCTGCCTGATTTCTCAAATTGTTGCACATATTCTCTTAAAATGATTTATAAGACGATTATCGATTTTTTCAGTTTATGGCAAAAGTCTATGATGTACCAGCAGATGTGTTAATTGAGAGATTAGCTAATATTCTAAAAAGTGAAGATATTCCTGCTCCTTCTTGGACTCCATTTGTCAAAACTGGGGCACATGCAGAAAAACCACCACAAGACAGTGAATGGTGGCATACTAGATGTGCATCAATTATGAGAAAAATTTACTTTAATGGTCCAATTGGAGTTAATGAATTAAAGAAAGATTATGGTGGAGGTAAACCATATGGATATGGAGCTGCCCATCATAGAGATGCAAGCGGTGCAATTGTTCGTAATGCAATTCATGGATTAGAAAAACTTGGATATTTAGAAATAATTGAAAAGAAAGGTAGAGTTGTTTCTAAAACTGGAATGCAAAAACTAGATAGACTTGCTACAGAAATCCTTAATGAATTAATTTTAGAAAAACCTGAATTGAAAATTTATCGTTAGATCAAAATGAGTTTTCCTGAACCAAATGATATACCACAAGATCATGCAAATAATGAACAAGCAGCACAAAAAGAACAAATCCTAAAACAAATTTTAACTCCTGAAGCCAGAATGAGATTAAATAATATCAAAATGGTCAAACCTGAGTTATCCGATCTAGTCGAGCAATATCTAATTGGAATGGCCACACAAGGCAAAATGCCTGGACAAATAACTGACGATCAATTAAAACAAATCCTCATTTCTACACAACAACCAAAACGTGATTTTAAAATAAACAGAGTATAGATCCCAATAAAATATAATTAGGGGAAAATTAGATTGAAATTATGAAAGCAGTAGTATACCGTGAATATGCACCAGATGATAATTATGCAAAAATTCTCAAGGTTGAAGATATTGATTCCCCGAAGCCAAAACCAGATGAGGTAGTTTTTACCAACAAAGCATCAGCCCTAAATTATAATGATATTTGGGGAATGAGAGGTGTTCCAATAGCAATTCCTCTACCACACATTTCAGGTTCTGATGTAGCTGGAGATGTAATCGCTGTAGGTGAAGATGTAAAAGGTTTCAAAGTTGGAGACAGAGTTGTTTCTCATTCTAATTTAGCATGCAGAGTTTGTAGTGCTTGTACTTCCGGAAGAGAATTTGATTGTACCCGAAGACAAGTTTGGGGTTTCCAAACTGGTCCACTATGGGGCGCATATAGTGAAGAAGTTCATCTACCAGAAGTTAATGTTTCACATATTCCAGAAGGAGTATCATATGAAGATGCAGCAGCAGCATCAATGACAATTTTAACATCATGGCACATGTTAGTTGGTAGAGCCAACATTACTCCAGGTCAAACCGTACTTGTAATGGGTGGCGGTTCTGGTGTTGGAAGTTTTGCAATTCAAATTGCTAAATTATACAACTGTGATGTTATTGCAACTGCAAGTCCAGACAAATTAGAAAAATGTAAAGAATTAGGTGCTGATTATGCAGTTGATCATAGACAAGATGACTGGAGTAAACAAGTCTTTAAAATCAGTAAAGAAATTGCAAAAACAAAAGGTGAAGCACCTGGAATTGATCTTGCATTTGATCATATTGGTCAAACTCACTTTAACAAGCAACTACAATTGCTCAAGTATGGTGCATCTCTTGTTTCATGTGGTGCAACAACAGGTTATGACGCACAAATTGATCTTAGACACATCTTCTTTAAAGGAATCAATGTCTTAGGTTCAACACAAGGAACAAAAGCTGAATTAGATCAAGGTCTATACTGGATGGGTCAAGGAAAGATTAAAGCTGCAGTTGACTCAGTTTATACATTTGAGCAAGCAGCAGAGGCTCACACAAAAATGTTAACTGGTAAGTTCTTCGGCAAAATCATATTGAAGCCTGAAGGCGCATAGTCATTTAATGACTCAGCTCTTCAGAAGTCTCATTTTTGTTCCTGGAAATAATCTTAGATTTCTAGAAAAAGCAAAAAAGCTTCAGGCTGATATTGTTTGTTTTGATTTAGAGGATTCTGTTCCAGATAATGAAAAAACCAGTGCTAGAAAGTTAATTAAAAATGCACTAAAATCTCGTTCAGAATATTCTTCATCTATTTTTGTTAGAACTAATTCGCCGTTATCTGGAAAAATTCCATCTGATCTAAAGGAAATTGTTCAAAAAGGAATTGATGGAATCGTAATTCCTAAAGTGAATAATGTTTCTGAACTTAAAAAAATCCAAAAACTTCTCTCTAGTTTGGAAAAATCTAAAAAACTAAAACCCATTCAAATTATTCCATCCATTGAATCAGCAGAAGGTGTAGTAAACTCATATCCAATTGCATCATTTGGAAAGCGCGTAACTGCAATTGTTTTTGGTATCTTTGATTTACTAAATGATCTAGGTGTTGAATACACAAAAGATGCACCAGGTGGGAAATATTCTAGATACAAAATACCTGTTGATGCTGCAGCTGCAGGAATATCTGCCATTGATGGTATTTGGCAGGATCTAAATGATTTGAAAGGATTAAAAAAAGATTGCAATTTTGGAAAAAGCTTAGGATATTCTGGTAAAAGTGTAATTCATCCGGATCAAATCTCTACAGTGCATAAATCATTTTACCCAAATAAAACTGAAATTTCGTGGGCAAAAAAAGTCTGTAAAGTGTATTTGGAATCTACAAAAAAAGGTAAAGGCGCAACAACAGTTGATGGAAAAATGATAGATGAGGTTCACTATAAACAAGCAAAAGCACTTTTAGAAATTGTAGAATAAGAGAATGATTGACCTCCTTGATCCAACTAATGTAATTACTCGATTTTTTAATAGTGAAAGATATGATCAATTATACGATTATTGTAAGGATCTGCTAAAGAAAGATCCTAATGATATGCTTGCTTTACAAAATATCTCATTATCTTTGATATATCTAAAGAATTTTGAAGAAGCCATTACATATTGCGATAAAGTTCTTGAAATCAAAAGTACTGATACATATGCATTAAAAAATAAAATTTTTGCATTAGAAAGTTTGAAAAAATATGATGAAGTTCTAAAATTATGTGATACCCTCTTGTCAATTGACCCAAAAGACATTTGGGCACTAAACAGTATGGGCATTTCATTAAATCAATTAGATCGTCACAAAGATGCAATCAGATACTATGATACTTCACTGGTTATTGATCCTAATGATGTAACAGCGTTAATGAATAAAGCCATTTCATTAAGTCATTTAGGCAATTTTCAAGATGCAATTGACTATTATGATTTAGCTCAACGAATTGATTCAAGCTTAAGGGAAATACCTCCAGCAAAATCAAAGTTATATGAAAAACTAAACATGCCTGATGAAGCATTTTTAGCTGCTCAGGGTGTGCTCAATAAAGATATGGAAAAAATCAAATCAGATGCTAAAGAGAATAAATGCACTGTTTTTCATCAATTTTGTGATGATGAATTTCAAAATTCTGATTCAAAATAATTTTTGTTGAGAATTAACTAAATCATTTTATACACAGATATTGTAATTTTTTTATGTTTACCGGTATTGTCGAAGGTGTTGGAACAGTAAATAAAATTTCAAAAATCACAAAAAATCGTAGCGCAATTGAAATGACTATTGATTTAGGTAAACAAGTCAAGGGATTAAAAATTGGACAAAGTGTTGCACTGAATGGTGTATGTCTTACTGCAACAAAAATATCAAAATCTAAATGTATTTTTGAAATGATTGAAGAAACAACAAAAAAAACTGATCTTGGAAATTTGAAAGTTGGTGGAGTAGTAAACATTGAAAGAAGTTTGAAGGCAGGCGATAGATTAGAGGGACATTTTGTTTTAGGACATGTAGATGGTGTTGGAATAATTAAAAAAATTATCAAAAAGCCTAAGGAAGTTCAAGTTTACTTTGAAGTTCCAAAAAGTTTAGCAAAATATGTTGTTAAGAAAGGTTCTATTGCAATTGATGGAATTAGTTTAACTGTTGTTGATGTTAAAAAGACATTAGCATCTGTCTCTTTAATTCCACATACTATTGAGATTACAAATTTTCATACCAAGAAAGTAGGAGATAAGGTTAATATTGAAACTGACATTCTTGGAAAGTATATTTTAAAGCAAGGCTAATTATCTACTATTATAGTGGTAATTACCCATTTTTTAGTAAACTATATACCTAGATTGAAATAATTTTTGTATATGTCACTAGAAACTGGACTTGAATCCCTTAAACGTGGAGAATTTGTATTATTATTTGATTCAGCAGGACGTGAAAATGAAATTGATATGGTTGTTGCAGCAGAATTTATCACTCCAGAACATATTGCAAGAATGAGACAGAATGCTGGAGGTTTACTTTGTATTGCTCTTGAAAATAATTTTGCAAAATCTCTTGAATTACAATATATGCATGATACACTTGCAAGTTCATCAATGTCAAATAAAGAAATGATTATGGGTTTAGCCCCATATGGAGATTATCCAACCTTTTCATTATCAGTAAATCATTATCAAACTTATACTGGAATCACCGATAAAGATAGAGCATTAACTATTTTGGAAATGGCAAATATTTACAAAGTTGAAAACAAACAGAAAAAATTCTCATCTTCATTTAAAACACCTGGACATGTTCCATTATTGATTGCATCAGAAGGATTATTGGCATCACGTCAAGGCCACACAGAAATGTCTGTGTACTTAACTCAGGTTGCTGGTTTGACTCCTGTAACAGCTATTTGTGAAATGATGGATGCTGAAACTTATACTGCATTATCTGTAGATAAGGCAGAAAAATTTGGAAAACAAAATGGCATTCCATTAATTGATGGAAAAGAACTTTTAGAATACGCTAAGGTGAATTAATTTTGAATATAGCCATTGTAGTTTCAGAATTTAATGAGGAGGTAACATCCCGCATGTTAGACGTGGCAAAAGAAAAGGCAAATTCAATGAAATTAACAATATCTCATGTTTGTAAGGTTCCTGGAGCCTATGATATGCCTATAATTGTAGATAAATTGTTACAAAATCAAAATGTTGATGGTGTTGCTACTTTGGGTGCTATAATCACAGGTCAAACTAAACATGATGAAGTAATATCTCATGCAGCAGCTAGATCTCTAACTGATTTATCATTAAAATATCAAAAACCTGTTTCTCTAGGAATAACTGGACCTGGAATGCAAGAAAGACATGCTTATGCCAGAATTAGACCTGTTGCAGAACGAGCAATTGAAGCACTTGTTACAATTTCTAAAGAATTGGAAAAAATTTAACAATGATCCAATTAAGTATTTTAAAAATTACTGAATATGGTCCTTGGACTTTAACATTAGGTAGCGATAGAGAACATGAATTACAAATGTTACAAGCTTCTCTCTACAAAAAAATACAAGAATTGTTTTCCACAAAAAATTGTTTGGTATTTTTAAATAAATCTGATGAATTTTTTGTTGTATCAAATGGTTTAACTTTAGATGATCATATTGAAATCCAAAAATCACTTAAAGAATTATTTGAAGTTGGTTTAACTATTTCAATAGGATATGGGGAATCTCCATTTGATGCTAATCTAAAAGCATACGATGGTAAACAAAATAATATAATATTAAATGAAGAACATAATATCTATGGATTCATTGATAACAGTTTAGAATACAATGTTTCAATAATGCATTTGGATGTAGATGATCTAAAATCAAAACGAGAAGATAATTCTCCGTATGAAATTTCATTAAAAATTTTTGAATTATATTCTAAAATTGGCAGATATTTTATTGAAAAAAATTCCCTTTCATTTTTCTTGGGTGGTGATAATTATATGGTTATTGCAAGTGATGACGCAAAAAATTCAGTTCAGAATTTTATTGACATGATTAAAAATGATGAACAAATTTCTTTGAATTGTGGAATTGGAAATGCTAAAACTAGTAGAGAAGCAGTAAAATTAGCCACAAAATCCCTTGACACAATACGTGACATCCGAGATTCAGGAAAACAAAAACCTGATGTTTATGAATTATAATGTTATTAAAAAATATCAGTGCTTTAATTGGTGAAAATTTAGATTTTGTTTCCAATGTTGATATTTTAATTAAAAATGATAAATTTCAAAAAATTAATTCTAACATTCAATCAAAATCAAAAAAGGATACAATTGATTGTGAAGGATTATTATTAATTCCAGGATTCATCAACTCTCATACACATATTGCAGATTCAATTGGTAAAGATATTTCATTAAACACTACAGTAAATCAAAAAATTCATCCTATGTTTGGAATTAAATCTAAAATTTTGAAAAATACTTCTAATGAATATCTTTCAACATTTATGAAAAATACTTGTCATTCTATGATTCAAAAAGGGATAACTACATTTGTTGATTTTAGAGAAGGAGGACTAGATGGTGCAAGTTTACTTAAAAAAGCAGTTGATGATCTACCAATTCGTGCAATTCTTCTTGGCAGACTAGATTTTCACCAAAATACATCAGAAATAAAAAAAAATACTCCTTTACCAAAGGAAAAACTTCTTGAACTCCCTTCTTTAGTAAAAATCTGTGATGGAATTGGTATTAGTGGTGCCAATGAACATAGTACATCTGTACTAAAGTCGTATTCCAAGACAAAAAAATTACGAGCAATTCATTCTTCTGAGACTATAGAAAGTGTACAAAAATCAAAACGAATAACTGGAAAATCTGAAACCCTAAGAGCATTATCATTGAAACCTGATTTTTTAATTCACATGACTCATGCTTCTAAGAGTGATCTGGAGGCTACATCTAAGAAAACTAGGGGAATAATTATTTGCCCTAGAGCGAATTCTTCACTATCTGAAGGAATTCCTGACATTGAAAAAATGCAAAATGCTGGATGTCTATTGGGATTAGGTACCGATAATGTGATGATAAATTCTCCAGATATGTTTCGTGAAATGGATTATCTTTGGAAAGTTACAATGGGAATTAAAAAAAAGAGAATAGATCCAAGAGAAATTCTTAAAATGGCAACAGTAAACGCTGGAAAAATTCTAAAAAAAGAAATTGGTATTATCCAAACAAAAAAAATAGCAGATTGTATTTTTCTAGATAAACACGCATTGGATTTAGAACCTATGCATAATCCTTATGCATCAATTGTACATAGAGCATCTGAATCAACAATCAAAGCAGTTATGATTGGAGGAAATATTGTACATGGAAAAATCTAACATGCATGTAATTTTGAGTGCCGCAATTTCAATTGATGGAAAAATTTCTACACGTTCAAATGATTCAAAGCTCTCATCAACTGAAGATAGTATTAGATTACATAAATTGAGATCAAGTGTAGATGCAATCCTTATAGGAAAAAATACTTTGTTACGTGATGATCCATTACTAACAGTACGTCATACAAAAGGAAAAAACCCTACAAGGATAATTTTAGATTCTAAAGGTACAATATCAAAAAATTCTAAAATAATTAAGACAAGTGATAAAATTCCAACTATAATCGCTGTTTCAAAAAAAATTAGTAAAACAAATTTATTGAAATTAAAAAAATTTCCTGTAGAAATAATTATTTCTGGAGAAACTTCTATTAATTTAAAATCATTAATGAAAAAACTTTCTACTAAAAAAATTGAAACTCTTTTAGTTGAAGGTGGAGGAACTGTAAATTGGGAATTTATTAAAAATAATATTTTTGACGAATTAATTATTACTTTATCCCCTTATCTTATTGGAGGAAATAATGCTACTTCTCTAGTTGAAGGAGTAGGATTTGCTAAAATAGTTAATTCTCCTAATTTGAAATTAAAATCGGTTAAGAGGCTCAAAAATCATCTTGTAATCAATTACATCAAGGTGTAAGTTCTTATAGTTTATCTCAAATGAAATTACAAGAAATTGGCAATAAAAAAGAAAGCTACAACAAAAAAGAAAGTTGCAACAAAAAAGAAAGTTGCACCTAAAAGAAAGGCTGTAACAAAAAAGAAAGTTGCACCTAAAAGAAAGGCCGCTGCTAAATCAAAAACAAAGAAACCAGCATTTGGAGGATACGCAATTAGTTTTGCAGGTCGTCAAGAGACTGTAGAACAAGTATTTGGTAAGAAACCAATCGCTCCTAGTGAGATGACCAAAAAGATCTGGGCATTTGTTAAATCAAAAAGCCTATCTAATCGTTAATCCAGTTAGCGAATACTCGTTAACTAATTCTATATTTTAATTATTTAAAATTAAAAAGATATAGATATTGGATTTTATGTTTTTAAAATATGTCAACTACATCACTTAGACGTGATCATGAATTAATTGAAAAAGTAATCAAAGCTATGCAATCTACAATTGAATTATTAAATAATGGTAAACAAATTCCAGAATCAATTTTACTTCCTGTAATTGATTTCTCAAAAAATTTTACTGATGTTTGTCATCACACAAAAGAAGAAAAATCGTTATTCCCTGCATTAGAAAAAGCTGGATTACCTAGTAAAATGGGACCTATTGCTATGATGTTAATTGATCACGAACGCTCTAGAGAAATTGGAAATTCAATGGAAAATTCTGCAAAAGAATATCTTTCATCAGGAAATTCTGAGAAGCTAATTTCAGATATGCAACTTTACGTTGATCATATTACAGAACATTTGTGGAAAGAAAATAACAAATTATTCATGATGGCTGAGGCAAGATTACAATATGTCTCTGAAAAAGTTGATAATGAACTTTCTGGCATTGAAGAAACTCAATTAAATGAATTAGGTAAATCAAGACAACATTATGAGGAATTGGCTGAAAATCTTACTCGTGATGTTTCTAATCATGGAAATTAATCTTGACTAATTCAATTTTTGGCGAGGTAATTAAAGTCAGAAAATTCAACAATGGTGATCTTGAAATTGATTTTCATCATGATGAGCAAATCACCCAATTTAGATATTCTGATGATCCTGGTAGATTAGGTAATTTTCCTAAAGACTTGGCTGAAACATTAGCCTCAACTTTAGATACCAATATCTGTATTGAGATTTTCTTCCAAGATGATGGATTTCCAAGTCATTTGGAATTAGAACAATGTGAAGATGAAGATGATGAAGAGTATGAAGATGATGAAGAGTATGAAGATGATGAAGAGTATGAAGATGAATAAAATGATTTTTAATTCTATTAACTTGATATTTTTTAATTAATCAAAATGTTTGTTGCATATCTTTTTTGATTTCATCTATCTTCTTTGAATATGCTTTTCGAGATTTTTCATTCTTTTTAATATTTAATACACTTTGACATGATGGACATTTGAACATGCCTTCTAATGCGTCTTCAAATGTTACTCTTGGACAATCCTCATTTCCACAATGATAGAAGTCAGATGCATTTTCATAATCAAATCTTTGTTGTAATCTCTCCTCAATTTTCTTTTTTTGATTTTCAATGAAATGTTCTACTTCTTCTCGTCTTGTTCTCCATCTATAAACAAACCAACCTTTTCTTTCATCCTTTACTCTAATACCTGTAATCAAAGATTTTCCAAAAAGATCGTATAGTACTTTTCTTACCATGTTGATTCTAAGACCTGTAGAACTGGCGATTTCTTCATCGGTTGCATCTTCAGCTTTTAGTAAAGATCTTGCAACTTTGAGATATTCATCTCCACCAATCATTGATGCAATTCTAACAAAAGGATCTTCGTATTTGTCTACCAACTTAATTCATCCTTAGTTTCTAGTATTAATCCCTTGTCTCATTTACTTGGACATTTTTGCCGTTTTTTGTGGGTATGATCTTTCTTTTTGCATTTGAGAACACTTTCTCAAATTGTTCCCCATTTTGAATCCTATCTAATAATATCGCTAAAGCACTAATTTCTGAATGAGGTTGACTTCCAACACCTACATTGTAATCTGCTAATTCATAAATTTCTCGAGGGACTTTTTCGGCCCCTACTACAATTAGCATTTTATCTTCTAAACGTAACTGATTTTGAATTTGATTAATTTTTTCCCCATACATCGATAAATGGACTATTTTGTAACCTTCATTTTTTTTATTTTTTATAACTGATTTCCAATTATCTACAAACTCGACAACAAAATCCCCTCCCCATGTATTGTTAATTTTTTCAATTGTATCTTTAATTTCTGGATTTACTTCTGTCATGAAAATTTTTTTTGCTCCAAATGATCTTGAAACTAGTGCAACATGTGTAGTAACTCTGTCATCTCGAATTACACGTTGTCCAATTCTAACCACTTCTATATTCAATATTTTTCAACTTCCTTTGATTCATTTTTTTTATATTTATGTGGATTTTGTATCATTATTGTATTTTCTATTATTCTTTTTAATTCATCTATATTTTCACCACTTTTTGATGAGACGGAAATTACTTTTTCATTTTCCATTAAATTCAAAAATTCTATTTTATTATTTATTTGATCTTTTTTAATTAAATCTAATTTATTTAACACAAAAATTATTTTTTCTTCTTTAACTCCTAATTCATCTAATGTTCTCATACAACTAGCAAATTTTTTCTTTAATTCTAATTGTGAATCGCTAATATCGATTACTAAAATAATAATATCTGAATAAGTTAATTCCTCTAATGTAGATTTGAATGCATCTATCATATATGCTGGTAATTTACTGATGAATCCAACTGTATCTGACATTAAAACTGGTTCTTGATTAATTATAATTCTTCTAGTTGTTGTTGAGAGAGTTGTAAATAATTCATTACTTTGAATTCTTGTTTCACCCGTACTTTTGTTAAATAATGTTGTTTTTCCAGCTGATGTATATCCTGCTAATGAGACTATTGTGAATCCCATTCTTTTTCTACCTTGTCTGTGAAGTTCTCTTTGTTTACCAGCTTTTTCTAATTTCATTTTGACTGTATGCATTCTATGTTTGATATCGTTATAGTAAACATCAACTTCGAATTTTCCAATTCCCATAAATCCTGGTTGTTCTCCCATGTTGGCTAAGCGAACTTTTTCTTTAGCTCTTACCATTTCATATCTTAATTGAGCTAATTTTACTTGTAATTTTGATTCAGCACTGGATGCCCTACTTTCGAAAATTTCTAGAATTAATCCTTCTCTATCTAAAATCTCTCTTTGTAATTCTGTTGCTAGATTGTAATTTTGGCTAGGTTTTAGAATTTCATCAAATACAATTACATCAGGTCTTATTTTGTCTGCAATTTCTTGTAATTTTTCAAGTGTTCCCACACCAATACCGTATTTTGGTTTTTGAAGATAATTCTCTTTAATTATGTGAACTACTTCATATCCTGCTGCTTCACAAAGTCCCTTTGCTTCATTAATTGCATCCTCTTTATCATATGTTATCAGAATTGCCTTATCCATTTTGATAGTTTAATCCGTTTTTTTTAATGTCTTTTCAATATTCATATTTAACACAATTTCAGCTATATCACTCGCATATTCTGAAATTCTTCTTATATTCTCGACTAATCTTCTAACTCTGTAAATCTCTTCATCATCTTTTAATGATTTTGAGGAATCTCTGATTTTCTTCTCATATTTGGTAATTTCTTCTATTTTTTTAATTGTTTTCTCAGCCTGAAAATAATCCTCTTTGAATAGAGCCAAACATGATTCATCTAATACAGTCAATGAAAAATCATTCATATCTTTTAGTTTGTCTAAAATTTCTTTTTTGATCGGTTTTTTAAATTCTAGAAAATCTTTTGCGATAAATGCTGCATGATCTCCTGTTCTTTCTATATTTTTTACAACTAATCTATATCCTAAACAATCTCTAGCGTTTCTAAATCCCATTTCTTTTAAAACATGTTCATTTTGTATTGCAATCTTTAGTTGACGAATTATATAAAATCCGAATCTATCAACTTCATCATCTGTATTGATAACTTCTTGTGCTAAATCTAAATTATTTTCTTTTACAGCTAGTATTGCATCATTTGACATTGATTTTGCCAAATGTATCATCCGTTTGAAAGCACCATCAACTGATAATTCTAATAAATTAACTAAAACTTGAATCGTTATCCCATTACTAGAATCTGAAATTATTTCAGAACCCATTAACATTCTTTTTACAGCTTCTTTTGCAGTGTTTCTTTGAATTGGATTTATTCTTCCTTTTTTTGATTTTAGATTAATGGTTTTAAATCCTAAAAAGTATAATGAAATTAATTTTCTTACTATGGAATCTGCTTTTTCATCTTCATTAATTTCAATTGTTGCGTCTTCTTTTTTTTGTATGCGAGATTCAAATTTTGGTGGATATATTTCCAAAGTTGATGAACCCTTTCTGACCATTTTAACTTGATCACCTTGTTTAAGCCCTAGTTCATTGATCCACTGTTTTGGTAATGAAACTATGTATGATGACTTGCCAGTAAACTGAATTTTTCTAGTTTCACCTTGTTCTTCCATAATCTAATAATTTTTGAACTATCTATATAGTTTTTTATTATTTCTATAGATTAACAACAACTAATATCTCCAATAATTCATTATGAGTTATGGAAAATTTTGTTAAACTTCAACAATCATTAGATGCATTATTTGGAAAAGGAACTTCAAAATTTTTACCAAAAGATATAGAAATTGAATTGTCAAGAAAAACTGGTAGAATTAGAACAGTTTCACATAAAGGAAAATTACTTTGTACATTGAGAATCAATGGTAGTTTAGCAATTAGTATTGGGTTTGCTCAAACATTATTGAAAAATAAAATATTCAAAGAAAATTGTATTGAAGTTAACAAAGACGCTGCTCCTTTTGTCATGGAAGGAAGATCAGTTTTTTGTAAACATGTAACATGGTGTGGTAAAAATGTGAAAGTTTCATCTGATACTCCAATATTATTTGAAAATCAAGTAATTGCAGTTGGAAAGGCAATTTTATCTGCAAAAATGATATCTGATTTGAAAATGGGTGTAGCCGTAAAAGTTAGAGATAGTTTAAAAAGTCGTAAGGAGAAGATAGTGGTATGATGCGAGGAGGCAACCGCGAAATGCGAAGAATGATGGATAAAATGGGTCTTGATATGAATGAATTACAAAATGTTCAAGAAGTAATTATTAAAACTGACAAAAAAGAGATAATCATTTCAAAGCCTTCTGTGACTGAAATGAAAGCAAAAGATAGTTCCATATTCACTGTAACTGCAGACAGCTATGAGGAAGCTGAATTAGAAGTTCCAATTTTCTCTGATGACGATATTCAATTAGTTAGTCAACAAGCAGGTGTTGATGAAGAAAAGGCAAAAAGTGCTTTAGAAGAAGCCAATGGCGATCTAGCCAGAGCAATTTTGCTTCTCACATCTGGATAATTTTGCTTTTTGTGCCTAAAATACGTCCTAAAAATGAATGATTTAATAAATGGAATTAATGAAATCTGAATAACATGGCAGATGTTGCAGAATCAAAAGTTACAGGAATTATCAAATCTTTGAACGGATTAGAAGATGATTTAGATTCTTTAACTGGCAAAGTTGGAGATATGAAAAAACAACTAAATGTTAAAACTTTGAGTGAAATTGATACATTATTAGAAAAAACTCGTGAGATGGCTACTAAAGAGGCAGAAGTAATGATCAATGCAGCAAAAGAAAAAGCAAATTCTGAATCTGCAAAAATTGCACAAGATGGCGATTCTAAATTAGCCGAAATAGAATCAAATGTAAATGCCAATTTTGATGATATGGTAAAACATGTAGTTTCTACAATTTTGAAAGCATAATCTTATCAAAATCCCAAATATTGATCAATTTTAAATTTAAGATATTTTACTGATGAATTATGCAGTCTCTACTTGATCAAGTAAATATTTTAATCAAAATGAAAGTGGGAGACCCATATAGATTAGAACATATCAAACTCATGTTAAAACAAAAAAGAACTGTCTATGGTTCTGACAGAGCATATCTTGATAAATTAATACATGAATATATTGAGCAAGTTAAGACTCAAAAAAAATTAGCAAAAATACGTGGAGAAAATCCATTTGAAGAAGAACCTGAAAATATGCCTTCTGAAGACAACGTCGATGATGAAACGGAAGGTGATATTATTGAGATGCAGTATATTTTTTGTTGGAAATGTGGAAAATCCATTCCTGTAAATTCCAAATTTTGTCTTGAATGTGGTAGTGATGTTAAAAATCCCGAAGTAAAAGATGATGATGCTGTCAAAGCACCTGACAAAGCACCTGACAAAGCATCTGACAAAACTATTG
>Ga0209404_10001597_pt1 | contig 15071 bp, 16 predicted proteins | sample TroAtlMetagenome_2_FD_187447 | JGI IMG/M metagenome (GOLD analysis project Ga0209404, IMG submission 187447) | Marine eukaryotic phytoplankton communities from Atlantic Ocean - Tropical Atlantic ANT8 Metagenome (SPAdes) (version 2) | ecosystem: Environmental > Aquatic > Marine > Oceanic...
GTCGGAAGTGGACTGGAAGATGGCGCCTTCGGAGACCAGCTGGTTCCGCAGGAACAGGAAGTTGGTCAGATTGCCGTTGTGCGCCACGGCGATCCCGCCGGTGTCCAGATCGGCGAACATCGGCTGGATATTGCGCAGGAAGCTGCCGCCCGAGGTCGAATAGCGGGTGTGGCCGACCGCGGCCGAGCCCGGCAGGCGACCGGTCAGGTCGGTGCTGCCAAAGGCCTCGCCCACCAGGCCGACGTGGCGCTCGGTATGGAAATGGGTGTCGGCGACGCTGGCGATGCCGCAGGCTTCCTGTCCGCGATGCTGCAGGGCATGCAGGCCGAGGGCGACGATCGAGGAGGCCTCATTGCCGGCCGCGCCCCAGACCCCGCAGACACCGCACTCCAGCCGCAGCTGGTCATCCTCGGCCTCGCGCTCGGGCCAGTGATGGACGACGGGATCGGCGAGGCGGTGGGACATCGTCGGCGGCTCCGATGACCGGGGGGAAACTACTCGGGGGCGGTGTCGGGCGAGTTAGGCCCTGTTTGTGTTTTCGGCAAGGCGTCGTCGCCGGAAAACCCTTGGCGTACGGACGAGTCCACGACGGGCACAAGGGCGTCGGCGCCCCGCCCGATACCGGGCAGGATGAACTGGATCATGCGGGCCGCGCCGGCGCTGACGGAATAGAGGGCGGCCTCGCCCAGCCAGCGGGGGGTCTTCTCGCCCGGCATGGCGGCCACGACCACCAGATGGATCGCCCCGATGAGGACCAGCGCCCGGGCCATTCCGACGAAGATGCCGAAGACCCGATCGACACCGCCGAGGTGTGGATGGGCCTGCGCCTGACGCGACAGGGTGGAGCCGAAAATCCGCACGCCGAAATACACCAGCAGGAAGCTGGCGAGGGCCGCCAGCAGGGTACCGGCCCAGTCGGGATCGACCAGCGCCTTGCCGACCGGGGCAGAGAGGGGCAGGGCAATCAGGGCGATGAAGGCCGCCAGCACAAAGCTGAGCAGGGTCAGAAGCTCGCGCGTGCCGCCCCGGATCCAGCCCGCGGCACCCGAGGCCAGCAGGACCAGTACGGCAAAGACGTCATAGGCGGTCATGGCGTCTCCTCCCCATTGCAGATGGGGAGGGGGACCGCGAAGCGGTGGAGGGGCTCTTTCCACCCCGTCTGACCTGTTGCGGATCGCCTCACAACCCCTCCGTATCGTCGGCTGCGCCGCCGATCCACCTCCCCATTCGCTGCGCGAACGGGGAGGAGACAGACGTCTAATACCTGCTTTGCGAGATTCGTTCGACCGCCTCGGCCAGACGGCTGAGCGAGGTGGCGGCCATATCGCCCGGCTCGTGGGTCAAGGGCGGGCACAGGGCCCGGTCAAAGCCGAGCTTGCGGGCCTCGCGGAGCCGCGCCTCGGCCCGGCCGACAGCGCGGACCTCGCCCGACAGGCCGATCTCGCCAAAGACGACGCAGCCGCGCGGCAAGGGCTTGTCGCAGACCGAGCTGATCAGGGCGGCGGCCGCGGCAAGGTCGGCAGCCGGCTCATTGATCTTCAGCCCGCCGGCGACATTCAGATAGATGTCGCGGTCTCCGAAGCCGAGGCCGCAGCGTGACTCGAGCACGGCCAGCACCATGGCAAGACGCCCGGAATCCCAGCCGACCACCGCGCGACGCGGCGTGCCATAGGCCGACGGCGCCGACAGGGCCTGGATCTCGACCAGTACGGGGCGCGAGCCCTCGATCCCGGCAAAGACGGCGGTCCCCGGTTCGCGCTCGGCCCGTTCCCCGTTCTGGTCGCCCAGGAACAGGGACGAGGGATTGGTCACCTCGCGCAGGCCCGTGTCGCCCATCTCGAAGACGCCGATCTCGTCGGTGGCGCCAAAGCGGTTCTTGCCGGCCCGCAGGACCCGGAAGGGATAGCCGCGCTCGCCCTCAAAATTCAGCACCGCATCGACCATGTGCTCGACCACCCGGGGTCCGGCGACCTGTCCGTCCTTGGTCACGTGTCCGACCAGGATCATGGCCGGCCCGCCCGCCTTGGCCAGCCGTACCAGTTCCGACGCACAGGCCCGGACCTGGACGATCGAGCCGGGCCCGGCCTCGTGCACGTCGGACCACAGCGTCTGGACGGAGTCGATCACCACCAGATCAAAGGTCTCGCGCTTCAGGGTGGCGACAATCTCCCGGAGCGCCGTGGCCGAGGCGAGGGCGACGTCGGCCTCCGACAGCCCCATGCGCCGGGCGCGCGAGCGGATTTGCTCGACCGCCTCCTCGCCCGAGAGATAGGCGACCCTGGCCCCCTTCAGCGCCGCCCGGGCGCAGACCTCGAGCAGCAGCGTCGACTTGCCGACCCCCGGATCGCCGCTGATCAGCAGGGCCGAGCCGGGCACCAGTCCGCCGCCGCACACGCGGTCGAACTCGCTGACGCCGGTGATCAGGCGCGGCGGATCGGGGCTTTCCGAGCGCAGGTCCTCGAACTGGATGCCGCGTGCCCGCTTGGTCGCGGCCGGCTTGAGCGCGCCGGGCGGGGCGCTTGAGGTCTCCTCCGTCAGGCAGTTCCATTCGCCACAGGCCGAACACTGGCCGGCCCATTTGGCATGGACGGCCCCGCAGATGCGGCAGATGTATTGGGATGAGTCACGCGCCATGCGGTTCGCTTACACCGAATCCCGAGGCGGGCGCAGCGGCGGAAATGCGGGCTGCGACCGATCCTGACGTAGCCTCAGCCGGAGTAGGTGCGATCCACCCGGCTGCCGACCGAGGTCAGCAGCTCATAGGCAATGGTGCCGGTGTCGCGCGCGGCATCGTCGATCGGCCGGTTCGGCCCGAACAGCTCGACCCGGTCCCCCTCGACGACATCCAGTCCGGTGACGTCGACCGCCAGCGCGTCCATGGATATCCGCCCGAGGATGGGCCGGAGCTGACCGGCGACGAAGACCTGACCGCGCGGGCTGGTGGCGCGCATCACGCCATCGGCATAGCCTGCGCCGACGGTGGCGACGGTCAGAGGCTGGTCGGCCACCTTCCCCCGGGCATAGCCCACACTTTCACCCGTCGGGACCTGCCGCACCTGCAGAATGGGCGCGCTGAAGGTGGCGACGGGCCGGATGCGCGGGTCGGGCCGTCCCTCGGGGCCCCCGCCCCACAGGCTGATGCCGGGCCGCACGGCATCGAAGGCATAGTCGGGCCCCAGGAAGCAGCCGCCCGAATTGGCGAACGACGCCGGGATGTCGGCATAGCGACGGCGGATGGCGGCGAATCTGTCGCGCTGCTGCCGGTTCATCGGGCTGTCAGGCTCATCGGCGCAGGCCAGATGGCTCATGACCAGCGCCAGCCCGGTGAAGGGGGCGGGGGCATCTTCCGGCCGGAAGCCCAGCCGGTTCATGCCGGTGTCGATATGCAGGCCACAGGGGCCGCCCCCGGCCTCCTGCCAGCGGCTCAACTGGTCGGCGTGATTGATCACGGGGCGAAGACCCTCGTCCCTGAGCGCCGCCGCAGCCCCTGAGGTGCAGCCATCCAGCACATAGATGACCGGCGCTTCGCCCACGGCCTCGCGCAGGGCCACGCCTTCGGAGAGGCGCGCCACGAAGAAGGTGCGCGCCCCCGCCCGCATCAGCCGCATCACGCAGGCCCCGGCCCCCAGCCCATAGGCGTCGGCCTTGACCACCGGCTGGACCGGCCGCCCGGTCAGTCGCGCGAGGCAATCATGGTTGGCGGCAAGGGCGTCGAGATCGACCGACAGGCGGGCACGGGTCATCCGCCCCTTATGCCGCAGGTGCGAAGGGAACGAAACGCCCGGGTCAGTCGCCGTAGTTGCTGCTGTCATAGCGCCCGTCGCGGGCGAGGTTGCCGAAGCGGGTCGTATCGGCATCGAACGACAGGCGCACCGTGCCGATGGGGCCGTGGCGCTGCTTGCCGATGATGACCTCGGCGACGTGCTGCAGCTGGTCCATGTCCTGCTGCCACTTGAGGTGCTCCTCCGTGCCCTCGCGCGGCTCGGACCGGCCGAGGTAATAGCTTTCACGATAGACGAACATGACCACATCGGCGTCCTGCTCGATCGAGCCCGATTCCCGCAGGTCAGACAGCTGGGGCCGCTTGTCGTCGCGGCTCTCGACCTGACGGGACAGCTGTGACAGGGCCAGAACGGGCACATTCAGCTCCTTGGCCAGCGCCTTGAGGCCCCCGGTGATCTCGGACACCTCCTGCACCCGGTTCTTCTGGGTGTTGGCGTCGCCGACGGTCAGCAGCTGCAGATAGTCGACGATGATCAGGTCCAGCCCGTGCTCCTGGCGCTTCAGGCGGCGCGCGCGGGCGGCCAGTTTGGAGATGGGCAGGCCGCCGGTGGCGTCGATGTAGAGCGGGCTTTCGCCGATCTCGATGGCGGCGTCGCGCAGCCGGCCATAGTCCGAGGCGTCGATCTCGCCCTTCCTCAGCCGGTCGGACGAGATGCCCGAGGCGTCCGCCAGAATCCGCATGGCCAGCTGTTCGGCGCTCATTTCCAGCGAGAAGAAGGCCACCACGCCGCCCGAGACCGTCCTTCGCCCCTCGGGCGTCGGCTCCCAGCGATAGTTGCGCGCCACGTTGAAGGCGACATTGGTGGCCAGCGAGGTCTTGCCCATCGAGGGGCGCCCCGCAAGGATCAGCAGGTCGGAGGGGTAGAGACCACCCAACTTCTGGTCGAGGTCATCCAGCTGTGTGGCCAGACCGGCCAGCTTGCCGTCACGCTGATAGGCTTCGCCCGCCATCTGGACCGCACCGGCCAGGGCCTGGGAAAAGCTGACGAAGCCCGAAGAGGGTTTGCCGGTTTCGGCCAGGGTGTAGAGCGACTGTTCGGCGACCTCGATCTGGTCCAGCGCCGGGGTCTCGGGATCCGGCGCGGCCCGGCTGATGTCGCCCCCGATGCGGATCAGCTCGCGCCGAAGGGCGAGATCGTAGATGACCCGCGCATAGTCCGGTGCATTGGCGGCGGGCGGGGCCCGGTCCACCAGATCGGCCAGATAGCGCAGGCCGCCGAACTGTTCGAAGGCCGGATCCTGCTTGAAGCGCCCCATCAACAGGGTCGGCTCGGCCAGCAGGCCCTGACGGATGTGATCCTCGATTACATCGTACAGGCGCTGGTGGAAGGGCTCGTAGAAATGGCTGCCCCGCAGCTTGTCCGACAGTCGCTCGAAGGCCGCATTGTCGAACAGCAGGCATCCGAGCAGCGCCTGTTCCGCTTCCAGGTTGTGGGGCAGGGACTGCGGACCAATGTCGGACGGGGAAAGGGCGGCGAGGGCGTTCATGGGTTAACTCTTAACCGCCCCTGCGTCAGGCGCGGTCGCAAAGCTGTCGATAGACTGCCACCCCTTGTGGACGGATGGCGCCCCGCCACGAAAAAGGGCGCGCCCCCCGAAGGAAACGCGCCCTGATCTGTCGTCGATCGGCAGGGATCAGGCTTCGTCGCCGAAGCCTTCCTGTTGACCGGCGCCGCCCTCGATGAGGTCCGCGGCAGCCTGATCGGCGGCCAGACGTTCATCGTCGAACTGCGAGCGGATGACGTCTTCACCGCGCGCCTGACGCTCGGCTTCATCGGCCGAACGCGCGACGTTCATCTTGACCGTGGCCGTGACCTCGGCGTGCAGGCGGACCTGCACCTCGTGGATGCCCAGCGTCTTGATCGGAACGTGCAGCACGACCTGCGAGCGCTCAACCTTGCCGCCTTCGGCCTGGATGGCCTCGGCAACGTCGCGACCGGCGACCGAGCCGTACAGCTGACCGGTTTCACCGGCCTGACGGATCATCACATAGGTCTGGCCGTCGATCTTGTCGGCGATCTTCTGGGCCTCGGCCTTGTTCTTGTCGTTGCGGGCCTCGATGGCGGCGCGTTCGACTTCGAAAGCCTTCAGGTTGGCGGCAGTGGCCCGGCGGGCCTTGTCGCGCGGCAGAAGGAAGTTGCGGGCGAAACCGTCCTTGACAGTGACGACGTCGCCGATGGCGCCGAGGTTCTCGACGCGTTCAAGCAGAACGACCTTCATCTTACTTCACCACATACGGCAGGAGGGCCAGGTAACGCGCGCGCTTGATGGCCTTGGCCAGCTCGCGTTGCTTCTTTTGCGACACCGCGGTGATCCGCGACGGCACGATCTTGCCGCGCTCCGAGATGTAGCGTTGCAGCAGTTTGACGTCCTTGTAATCGATCTTCGGCGCATTCTCGCCCGAGAACGGGCAGACCTTGCGGCGACGATAGAAGGGACGGCGGGCGGGGCCGTCACCGACGGGGGCGCCCGGCTTGGGGGATTGGATATCGGTCATGGGGCCGGTCCTTATTCCGGGGCGTTGGTGGACTCGTCGCGCGACGAGCGTTCACGCTCGCGCTCACGACGGGCCAGCAGGGGCGACAGTTCCAGGTCGAGTTCCTCGACGCGGACAGTCAGCCAGCGCAGGACGTCTTCATTGATCGACAGTTGACGTTCGACCTCGGCCATGGCCGCGGGCGGGGCGTCGATGGCGAGCAGCGAATAATGCGCCTTGCGGTTCTTCTTGACCCGGTAGGTCAGGTTGCGCAGGCCCCAGTATTCGATCTTGGCGACGGCACCGCCGCCTTGCTCGACCAGACCCTTGATCGTTTCGTTGAGGGCTTCGGCCTGTTGCGCGCTGATATCCTGGCGCGACATGACCGTGTGCTCGTAAAGAGCCATCGTCATCTCCCTTGTGGGGCTCGGCATGGAGGGACCGGGTAAGTCGGCTCCACGATGGTTCCCGAAGCGGCGGCCGGAAGGCATTCCCGGACCCTTTGACATTCCGCACCGGGACCGAGGCCCTGGAAAGCGGCGGCGTATAGGGGATTTCCGGTTCCGCGGCAAGGGCAGGGCAGGTGTTGCGACCGCCCTGCGACGCAATGGTCACAACCCTTTATTGTTCGGGAAGGATCAAGGGCCTATCTTGGCCCCATGACCCGTCGCTGGACCCCCGATAGCTGGAGAGAGAAACCCGTCGTGCAGATGCCGACGGACTATCCCGATGCGGGCGCCCTGGCCGCCGTCGAGGATGAGCTGCGGGCGCTGCCGCCGCTGGTCTTCGCGGGCGAGGCGCGACGTCTGACCGAACGGCTGGCCCAGGTCGAGGCGGGCAATGCCTTTCTGCTGCAGGGGGGCGACTGCGCCGAGAGCTTCAAGGAGTTCTCGACCGACAATATCCGCGACACCTTCCGCCTGATCCTGCAGATGGCGGTCGTCCTGACCTTCGCCGGTCGTAAGCCCGTGGTGAAGGTGGGCCGGATCGCCGGTCAGTTTGCCAAGCCGCGTTCGTCCTCGGTCGAGGCGATCGACGGCGTGGAGTTGCCCAGCTACCGCGGCGACATCATCAACGGCATGGGCTTCACGCCCGCCGAGCGCGTGCCCGATCCCCAGCGCCTGCTGAAGGCCTATCACCAGTCGGCCTCGACGCTGAACCTGCTGCGCGCCTTCGCGGGCGGCGGTTATGCCGATCTGTACAACATTCATCGCTGGACCCTGGGGTTTGCGGCCGACAACACCTATGGCGCGCGCTATCGCGAACTGGCCGACAAGATCGGCGAGGCCCTGGCCTTCATGGAGGCGGTCGGGGTCACGCCCGAAAGCCATCCCGATTTGTCTCGGGTCGAGGTCTTCACCAGCCACGAGGCCCTGCTGCTGAACCTCGAGAGCGCGCTGACGCGGCTGGATGGCGCGACCGGCGAATGGTTCGATACCTCGGCCCATATGGTCTGGATCGGGGAACGCACCCGCCAGCCGGACGGTGCCCACGTCGAGTTCGCCCGCGGCATCAGAAATCCGATCGGCCTGAAGTGCGGGCCGACGATGGAGCCTGCGGACCTGCTGGCCCTGCTCGACATTCTCAACCCTGACAATGTGCCCGGCCGCATGACGCTGATCGGCCGGTTCGGCGCGGACAAGGTCGGCGAGCGGCTGCCGAAGCTGATGCGTGAGGTGAAGGCGGCGGGGCGGCGGGTGATCTGGTCGATCGACCCCATGCACGGCAACACCCTGAAGGCCGGGAACGGCTACAAGACCCGGCCCTTCGAGCGCATCCTGAGCGAGGTGCGCACCTTCATCGATGTGGCCGAGGCCGAGGGCGTCCACCCCGGCGGTGTCCATCTGGAGATGACGGGCCAGAACGTCACCGAATGCCTCGGCGGCGCCCAGATGCTGACCGAGGATGACCTCAGCAGTCGCTATCACACCCACTGCGATCCCCGGTTGAACGCCGATCAGGCGCTTGAGCTGGCCTTCCTCGTTGCGGAACGCCTGACATCGGGACGGCAGTCCCGGTCGGCTGCGGCCTGAGGGCGCCGTGGCCCGGGGGTGCGTTGCCTATCAGGGGGCGCCGGGGTCCTTCAGTCACGAGGCCTGTGCCGTCCTGCGGCCATGGGACGAGCCGGTCGGCCATGAAACCTTTGCCGCCGCCATTGACGCCGTCCGGCACGGTCGCTGTGACTGCGCCCTGATCCCGGTCGAGAACAGCCGCATCGGGACCGTGCAGCCGGCCAGCGATCTGGTGATGACCTCGGGGCTGGACGTGCTGGCGGAGGTCTGGCGACCGATCCGGCTGGCGCTCATGGCCCCGAACGGTGCCCGCCTTTCCGATATCCGTACGGTCGAGAGCCATCCGGCGGCTCTGGGCCAATGCACCGCAACCCTTTCGGGCCTCAACCTCAGGGCCGTCGAGGCCTATGACACGGCCGGGGCCGCCAGCGCGGTGGCCGAAGCGGGCGACACCAGTCGGGCAGCCCTTGCGCCCGTCGGCGCGGCCGACATCTACGGATTGTCGATTTTGCGCAACGACATGCAGGATTCGGCGGATAATCGCACGCGATTTGTCCTGCTGGGCCGCAAGGGTGCTTGACGGCGCACGTTTCCTGCGGTCATCAGCGATCCATGGCCTGCAAGCGCGCCCTGACTGCCGCTTTTGACGCCCGCGCTTTCGCGGCGTCGGCCACCTGCGCCTATGGCGCCTGTTTCTACGGCTTTCGATACGCCGGCTGAGGCGTCCGGACCCTGTTCCTGACCCCTCGCCGGCGACCGCTCCGACCGGAGCGGCGGACTTCGGCCCCCCCCCGACTCTCCTTTCGAAAGCTCTGACGATGCCCCTCTCCCTTGTGAAATCCCCCGAGCCTCCGGCCGATCCCGAACAGATGACGCTCGCTGCCCTGCGCCACGAGATCGACGAGGTCGACGCCCGGATGGTCGCCCTGTTCCAGAAGCGCCTCGCCCTCGCTGACCGGGTCGGCAAGGCCAAGGATGCCCCGACCGGGGGCTATGTGAAGCTGCGACCTGACCGCGAGCAGGCCGTGCTGGCCCACGTGCTGCAGGGCGCACGTCCTGATACGCAGGAGGCCGTCGAGGCCCTGTGGCGCGAGATTGTGGGCCACGGTCTGGCGCGTCAGGGCCAACTGGCGGTGCGGGTCTGGGCCCCGGTCGAGCCGGCACGCGCCTTCGACGCCGCCCGGCTTCGCTTCGGTCGCGCCGCTGAGCTGAAGTCCGAACGCGATCCGCAGGCGGCCCTGGCGTTCGCGGCCGAGGGTAAGGGAGTGGCGGTCCTGGCCATCAATGCGGGCGATCCGTGGTGGATAGGTCTGCGGCGTGAGTGGTCGACCCTCAGTGTCTTCGAGGGCTTCGGCAAGGGCGTGCCGACGGCCCTGGCTGTGGGGCGGATCGACCCGGGTGCCCTGCCGCGCGGGGACCGGGTGCTGGTCACCGCCGGGGGCGATGCGGGCGATGGTTCGGGCGCAGGGCGTCGCGGGTTGGACACCCACCACGGCTGGACCTTGTCGCTGACGTCGGTGCCTCTCCCCCCGGGCGGCCCGGAGGGCTGCGTGGGCGCGATCGCCTGAGGGCGGCGGCTCAGACCGCCATATTGTCGATCAACCGGGTGCGCCCCAGCCATGCTGCCGCGAGGATGCGCAGGGGCACGCTCGTGCCGTCGTCGACCGGTGCCAGAGAGTTGGCGTCGCGGACGGCCACATAGTCGACCGCGTGGAACCCGTCGGCGAGCAGGGCGGCGGTGCAGTCCTGCTCGACCCTGACGATCGGAGCGCCTTCCCGGACGCGGGCGGCGGCTGCGGCCAGTCGCCCGTTGAGTCGCCGGGCGATCGCCAGCTCGGCCTCGGAGAGGTAGGCGTTGCGAGAGGACAGGGCGAGGCCATGCCCGTCGCGCTCGGTCGGTACGCCCACGATGCGGGTCGGGATATCCAGATCCGCTGCCAGCCGGGTGATCACCCGCAGTTGCTGGTAGTCCTTTTCACCAAACAGGGCGACGTCGGCCCGGACCTGATTCAACAGTTTGGCGACCACGATGGCGACGCCGCCGAAGAAGTGGGGGCGATGGTCGGACTCCAGCCCCAGTGCGGGGCCGTCCATGGCGATGCGGGTGACAAAACCCTCCGGATACATGGCCGTAGCAGAGGGAGCGTAGAGCAGGTCGCAACCGGCTCCGGCCAGCAGCTGCGCATCGCGCTCCAGCGTCCGGGGGTAGGTGTCGAGATCCTCATGCGCCGCGAACTGCGTCGGATTGACGAAGATGCTGACCACCACGCGCCGCGCCTCCGCCCGCCCCTGTTCGACCAGTCGCAGGTGGCCGGCGTGGAGGGCGCCCATGGTGGGGACGAAGGCCACGGTCTCGCCCGCAGCGCGCCATCCGGCCACCGCCGCGCGGAGATCCGCAGGCGTGTGGGCACGGGCGAGGGGGAATGCGACTGTGGGCATGATCAGACCCCGTTAACCTATCTACTTAAGTGTGTTCGTGCACCGGGTTGAAACGCGGGTCGGGTAGGGTAGCCTTATGACGTCCGCAGAAGTGTCCCGTCCAGTGCAGAAGCGCCGCGTGGGTATGGTCATGGTCCTCGGAGGGGCCATGACTGTGTCGGGCTGTGGCTGGGTCGAGCATGATCCGAACCGGTTCGAACACCTGGCCGAACGCATCGCCGCCATCCCTGTTAGCCTGGATCGCCCCGGTACAACGCCCCTCGAGACGCCGATGAAGGCCGCCGAGATGGGACTGCGCGAAGGTCGGTCGGGGGCCGTCAGGGTCGAGGTCATGGACCCGCATGATCTTTGGGAGGCCCGCGACGGCGCTATGGAGGGGCTGGTACAGGCCGCGGCTCCGGCCATTGCCGAGGCCGCTGTCGACGAGGTCGAGAAGCGGGTGACCGCAGCCGTGCCTACGATGCGCGCCCGTCCGGTTTCGGCCCGCCGGGAGGCCGAGGAGGCTTCCCTTGTCCAGCTGGGGGCATTCGGCAGCGAGGCCTCGGCCCGCACAGCCTGGGCCCGCATCCGCGCATCCGCGCCCGAGGCCCTGTCCGGTCTGACGCCGCGCTTCGAGCCGGTGACCGTCGACGGCCGGTCGCTGGTCCGCCTGAAGGTGGCCGTGCCGGCGTCCGGTGCTGCCGCGGTCTGTGCCGCCGCCCGCATCCGGGATCCTTGGTGCCAAAGAGGCACGTGACGCCGCGAACCGCAGCGCCCCGGCGATGAGCCGTTGACCCGGACGGGCCGGCCCCCGATTTTGCCCTTGGCCCGCTTGAGTCGCGGGGCAGGACAAAGTGCGCATGAACCAGCCGAAAGTCATTGTCGTCGGAAACGAGAAGGGCGGGGCCGGCAAGTCCACCCTGGCGATCCACATCGCCGTGGGCCTGCTGTACTCAGGGCGGAGCGTGGCGCTGCTGGACCTCGACCTGCGGCAGCGGTCGATGGCGCGGTTCTTTGACAACCGCAAGGCCTGGATGCTGGCGAATGGGCAGAAGCTGCCCCTGCCGGTCGAGCCCGATCTGGGGGATGGCAAGGCGCTGGCCAAGGCCGGCGAGGAGGAACAGCTGGCCCGCTTCGAACAGGCCTTTGCCGAGGCCTGCCGCATGGCCGATGTGGTGCTGATCGACACGCCGGGCGGGGACACGGTCCTTTCGCGCAGGGCCCATGGCCTCGCCGACCAGATCGTCACACCGCTGAACGACAGCTTCGTGGACTTCGACCTGCTTGGGCAGGTGGACCCGGTCAGCCTGGACCTGATCCGGCCGTCGATCTACTCCGAGAGCGTGTGGGAGGCGCGCAAGAACCGGGCGATCGCGGGCGGGACGCCGATCGACTGGATCGTGGTCACCAACCGCCTGGCCGTGGCGGCGGCGCGGAACCGCGAGCGCCTGTCCGACCGGATGAAGAAGCTGGCCAAGCGGATCGGCTTCCGGATCGGGCCGGGCCTCCGGGACCGGGTGATCTACCGGGAGCTGTTTCCCTTCGGCCTGACGGTCGCGGACCTGTCGAACGAGGTCCGGCCGGTGGCCGTGTCGCTGGCGCATGTGGCGGCGCGGCAGGAGATGCGGGCCCTGATGACGGCGCTGGGACTGGAGGGGGCCGAGGCGGCCTTTGACGTTTCGGAATGATGCTGCTGGCGATCCTCGCGGTCGGCGTGGCCTTCTGGGCCCTGGTCCTGCTGGGACGGCGCGCGGAGGCGAACCGGCGGCAGGGGGCCATGCCCGCCGAGCAGGCCCGGTCCCTGCTGGGCGTCGGCGAAGGCGCCAGCGCGAAGGATATCAACGACGCCTGGCGCCGTCTGATGGCCCGGGCTCACCCGGACCAGGGGGGCACCGAGGGGCTGGCGGCCCAGCTGAACGCCGCCCGCGAGACCCTGTTGAAGCGCCGCTAGAGGACGGCCAGCAGTTCGACGGTGAACAGCAGGACGGAGTTGGGCGGGATCTCCCCGCCGACCCAGCGGTCGCCGTAGGCGAGGTCGGCAGGAATGACAAACTCCCAGGTCTCGCCCTCCCGCATCAGGGCCACGCCCTCGGTCCAGCCCTTGATGACGCGGTTCAGCGGGAACTCGGCCGGTTCGTTGCGGCTGTACGAGCTGTCGAACTCGCGCCCGTCGATGAAGGTGCCGCGGTAGTGGACGCGGACGGTGTCGGTGGCGGCAGGCTGGCGGCCGTCCGGGCTGGCGCGGCCGATGCGGCGAAACTGCAGGCCGCTCTCGGTGGTGGTCCAGCCGCGGCGGTTGCCGTTCCACTCGAGGAAGGCGGCCTGGCCGGCTTCCCAGCCTGCCTGGCTCGGGACGACGTCAGGGGTGGGCGTGGCCGAGGCGCAGGCGGAGAGCGCGAGGGCGGCAGCCAGCGAGATCGGGGCGATACGGTGCAGCGTCATGCGGTGACGCTAGCAGGGCGACGGACGGAGGCAAGCGGCATCAGTCGGGTCGGACGACCATGCAGGTGACATTGCGCGCCGACAGGGTCTCGCAGGCCGCGCGGGCCTGGTCCTCGGTGAAGCCGGTAAAGCGCGAGCGGTACCAGCCGGAGGCCTCCTCAACCGATTGGCCGCTGCCGCGGAAGGTCGAGCGGAAGCGGCGGTTGACCTCGGTCAGCCAGCCCTCGGCCACGCTGCGATCCCGGAAGGCGCCGACCTGGACCGCCCAGGTTCCGGCAGCAGGGCGCCGTGCCGGTGTATCGCTGTTCAGGCGGGCCGTGGTCTCGGAGGGCGGCAGGGCCGCCGGGCCCGAGGTCAGGACCACGTCAGGGTCGCGGTCGCCCATGGCCTGGGCCAGGGGCGTGGCGGGCTGGGCGGTGGCCGAGGCGTAAACCACGGGCGGGGCCGTGGGCGGCGTCGGGCCGATGCCGTAACCCTTTTGTTCGAAATAGAGCTGGGCGACCTCGATACGCTCTCCATGGGCGCGACGGTCGGCAATCTCGAAGCCGGTGTCCATCAGCTCCTCGACATGGGCATTGCGGGTGGCGCTGGAGCGCCCGCCGAGCACCACGGTAATCAGTCGGCGGCCGTTGCGGACCGCAGAGGCCGCGAGGTTGTAGCCCGAGGCATTGGTGTAGCCGGTCTTGATGCCGTCATAGCCCTGACCTGAACGTAGAAGGCCGTTGGTGTTGCGATAGTCCCGGCCCTCATAGGTCCAGCTGGAGACGCCGAAGAAGCGGTAGTACTGCGGATAATCCCGCATGACGGCCCGGGCGAGGATGGTGATGTCGCGGGCGGTGGTGATCTGGCGGCTGTCGGGCAGGCCATTGGCATTGACGAAGCGACTGTCGGTCATGCCGAGGGACTCGGCCTTGAGCGTCATCAGGGCGGCGAAGCGGGCCTCGGAGCCGGCGACGTGCTCGGCGAGGGCCGTGGCCATGTCGTTGGCCGAGCGGAGGGCCGTGGCCTGTATGGCGTCGGCGACGGTGATCGTCTGGCCGGCGGCGAGCCCCAGCTTGGACGGGGGCTGGGAGGCGGCACGCGGCGAGACGCGGATGACGTCGTCCAGCTGGATCCGGCCCTCGCTGATCGCCTCAAAGACCAGATAGAGGGTCATGACCTTGGTGATGGAGGCTGGATAGCGGCGGCTGTCGGCGTGGCGGGCGAACATGACCTCGCCCGTCTGGGCATCGACCACAATGGCGGCATAGCGGAGGTTCTCGCGGCTATGGGCCTCGGGCGTGAAGGCGCCGGGCAGGGGGCCGACGGCCAGCAGCGACAGGGACAGGAGAAGAACGACCGTACGCCGGAAGAGAAGGGTCATGGGCGGTTTCTGCCTTACTGGATTCATACCTACGCATACTCACGCGGACCCGGACGCCGACGGGGCCGCACAGGCGGAAAGGCCTTACCCTATCATGAAGATCAGGGGTTTCATCGGGGTTAAGGCGGGATCAACAGAGTTGTGATGGCGCGAGTGGCGAGTGGCGAGTGGCGAGTGGCGAGTGGCGAGGGGTGGTGCGTCAGTCGCCGGGCGGGGAAAACCCGTCTGAATGGTCTGAAGGGTCTGGAAGGGGGCTCGTCATCACCTCCCCATCCATGATGGGGAGGTGGCGCGGCGCATCTTGCGCCGTGACGGAGGGGGCGTCGCCGGGGCTGGCCATGAACGTGGATGCGGAAGGCGGGTTATTCGGACAGGGCACCGCCGCCCCCTCCACCACCTTCGGTGGTCCCCCTCCCCATGAATGGGGAGGTGATGGGAAAACACCGTCTGAACCGTCTGAATCCCCCCCGACCCCATAGCGGTCGTCATCCTCGGGCTTGACCCGAGGATCGGTGTCGTCCGTGACGGGTGCCATGGGGGCAGGGTCTGTGCGGGGACGGACGCCGACTGCCCGCTC
>Ga0209404_10001598_pt1 | contig 15066 bp, 11 predicted proteins | sample TroAtlMetagenome_2_FD_187447 | JGI IMG/M metagenome (GOLD analysis project Ga0209404, IMG submission 187447) | Marine eukaryotic phytoplankton communities from Atlantic Ocean - Tropical Atlantic ANT8 Metagenome (SPAdes) (version 2) | ecosystem: Environmental > Aquatic > Marine > Oceanic...
AATGATTGTAAAATTTTTTTCGAAATCATGTATCCATGAGTTCATTTGAAGCCTTTTGAAGGGGAGTATGATTCTTCTATTATTGAAGCCGACCTTTTATATTTGAAATCGAAGGGAAAGAAGCTGTTGGTTCAACTACAAGACGTTACTTTCAATACAACCTTATTTTTCTATACTGAAATATCTTAAAATAAAAAAAGGGCAGCGTATAACGCTGCCCTTAGTGAAGAAAATTTAATATAAATTATTCGCCAGCTTCGGCGCCCTCTTCTTTATTAGCATCGATAACTTCGTCACGCTTATTTTTGAATTCCTCGCGAATATCCTTAATGCGCTCACGAACTTCTTCTCTATTGCCTTTCATGTTCTCAAACCATTCTTTACGAAGAGTCTGCATTTGCTCTCGCAACCCTTCTTTATCTTCGTCGGAAGCATCCTTAAGTTGTTTGTGGAGATCTTTAACTTGACTGTGGTGTTCTTTGGCAGCTGCATTGAAAGACTCTCTAAGTTCTTTTACCTTTTCATCGTCGCGAACCAATTTTCCGAATGCTCTTCCTTTTTGAAGAACTTTTTGGCCTTTTCTTTTGGCATCCTTGTGATTCTTTTTACGCTTATCAAAAGCAGCCTTGAGACGTTCTTTAATCTTTTCGCGATCGATTTTTGGTCGCTCTTTACCTTCTTTGGCGTCTTCCTTTTTGTCCGATAAATCTGGTTTTGTTGGCTTTGGTTTAGCCATCGCGTAATCTGGTGTTACAAACGCAGCAGCAATGGCACCTATGATTAATAGTGATTTGATTTTCATATGAGTTGTTTAATTAAAATATGAAGAGTTATCTCGCACTTTTCAAATGACTATACCGCAAGATTTATGCCATAACAACAAATTACCATAAGTATCAGAATATAAGAGTTTTATAGTCATTTTCGAATATTGATTTTGATTAATTATATTATTATTTGGGTGTTATTTACCAAATAGATTTTTAATTATGGTAATTATTACCCAAATCGTCAGCTTGGCCAAAATTCATAATACACTTAGAGTTTTGTCACTATGAGTTCATTATTGTTTAAGTCATTTTACCTTTACTTTGGTAAAAGAATTGCATGCATTTTACTGGTAATATTGTTTAAGTATGAATCTTGGGCATCTAATCCTAATATTATTTTCATTCTAGCTGATGACATGGGATATGGAGATGTGCAGTCAATCAATACCCGTTCAAAATTACCTACACCGAATTTAAATATTTTGGCGAGTCAAGGTATGACGTTTATCGACGCACACTCACCATCTGCTGTTTGTACGCCTACAAGATATGCAACACTTACTGGACGCTACTGTTGGCGATCAAAGCTTAAGAGAGGTGTGCTAAATGGTTATGGTGCGCCACTACTAGAGCCAGAGCGTGAGACTGTTGCTAGTATGTTGCGTTCTAAAGGTTACAATACGAGTATTGTGGGTAAATGGCATTTAGGTTTAGATTTTAACAGAAATGCAGATGGAAAAATCAATTATAATAAATCAATCAACGATGGACCCAATCAGCATGGTTTTGATTATTCATATATCATTCCAGCATCACTAGATTTTCCGCCTTATATTTATATAAAAAACGGTAAAATAATAGAACTTCCAAATGTTAATCAACAATCTGTTGGGTTTCCTGGTTTTTTGCGTAGTGGGCCAAGGCAGCCTGGATTAATAATAAATGACTGTCTCGACGATCTTACATCGGAAGCAAATCGAGTTATTCGCGAAGGTGCAAAAATTGGCCAACCTTTCTTTCTCTATTTTCCACTGACGGCACCTCATAAGCCGGTTCAGCCTCATTCGCGATTTATTGGGAAATCAAAACTTGGGTTATACGGAGATTTTATAATGCAAGTTGACTGGACGGTTGGACAAGTAATGAGGACTATCCAAACTTCTGGTATAGAAAAGAATACGCTTTTGATTTTCACCAGTGATAACGGATCATTCATGTACCGAGAAGAGGGAAATGAGCAAGGTGATCACGTTAGTAATCCAAAAGTTCAGTCTTATAGTCAGAAGAATCACACCTCTAATGGTGTTCTTAGAGGAACGAAGGCAGATATCTGGGAGGCTGGACATCGTGTGCCTTTCTTTGCTCGCTGGCCAGGCGTCATTAAGTCTGGATCCATTTGTAAAAAGACCACTGCACATGTTGATTTTTTTGCTACGTGTAGTCAGATCGTAGGTGGAACACTTATGGACAATATGGCTGAAGACAGTTTCAGTTGGTTACCACTATTTAAAGGTGGAGACTGGGATCGGCCTCGTGCACCAGTAATTAATCATAGCGCCAGTGGTATGTTTGCTTTACGTAGTGGTAAATGGAAATTAATTGCTGGTAATGGTTCAGGAGGCCGTCAACCTCCTCGAGGTAAACCTTTTGAAATGCCTTATATGTTATTTGATTTACAGGCTGATCTTGAAGAGAAAAATAATTTGGCTAGTGCCAAGCCGAGTTTAGTTAGGCAGTTGGCAGCTAAACTAGAGGCTATTCGTTCTAATGGGCGAAGTCGATAAGCTGCAGATTTTTCTCTGAGTTTTCGCATTGCAGATACGGGATATAAGCCGAAGTAACAATATAATAACAGGTTCATTTTGACTTGTTTGAAAGATGTGGAAAGCACAGGCTCTGCCTTCCGGATTGAAAATCCATATAACCGCATAAAAAGAAAACGTATATGAAAAAAATATTCCCTATATTAGTTATGCTTGTTGCCTGTGTTTTCGCACCACAGGTTCAAGCGCAGGCAACACTTGCTGATAGAATTGCTGAAGCACAAGCAGAGTGGTTAATTAAGTCATGGGAAGCTGATGTCGATGGAAGCAAGATATCGTTATCTTTTAAATGGGTTATTAAAGGCCATGTTATTGCTACTCACTTTAAGAGTAACGATAGTGAAACATATAGTTTGATTGCAGTTAATCCAGAGTCCGGTGAAGTTGAACAATCAGGTTATTCTAGTAGCGGAAGAAAGAGCTCAGGGTCATGGGGGCCCAAAGATGAAATGCCTTTTTTAAAGTTAACAAGCAAAGATGGAGAGGGTAATTCTCAATCCATGGGAGTCGGATTCCGTCTGATCGATGAGAATAATTTAGAGCTTCAAATATTTAATGTTGATGCTAGTGGAACTGTTGCTGATTTTTCAGAAATGAGTCTTGAGATGAAAAGCGTTAAGCCCAAAAAATAGATCCTCTGCTTATAGTTTCATTAAAATTAAAAGGCTTCCTCAAGGAGGCCTTTTTTCTTTATTGATTTGGTCTTTAGGAATTTAAATTTCTATTTGACCGCTAAATACAAACTCAGCAGGGCCAGTTAATTTGACGTTTTTAAATGAATCTCCATCGGCTTCGAAGTCTACTGATAGGTTGTCGCCTCCTAATACTCGAACAGAGATAGGGGAAATATATCCATGTAGCTTAGCTGTAATGAGACTAGATGCTGTCACGCCGGTTCCGCAGGCGAGCGTTTCACCTACACCACGTTCGTAAGTACGAACATGGATTGAGTTATCGTTGGTCAAATGTACGAAGTTCACATTGGTGCCTGCCGGAGAGTAATGATCGTGGTATCGGATTTCTTTGCCCAACTTTGAGACCATGGCTTTGTCAGCATCTTCAACGAATAAAACCGCATGTGGTACACCTGTGTTTACTGAATGGATTTCAAGTTTCCCTGATGAAGTGCTAATGTGGTCACTAATACGCACATCCTTTGGGGGAGTTAGGTTTATTGTAGCATTTTCACCTTCTAATCTGGCTTGGATGGTTCCTGCAAGGGTCTCGAAGGATATTGAGTCTTGTCCATCGAGTTTGTTTTGGGCAAATCTTGCGAAGCATCGAGCACCATTACCGCACATTTCTCCCTCGCTTCCGTCTTTATTAAAAAAATCCCAACCTAGATCGGCTTCGCCAATTGCTTCTCGTAGTAGCATTATGCCGTCAGCCCCTATACCGCGTTGGCGATCGCAAATATTTTGTATTTGCTCTTGAGATAACTGGAGCCTAATTTTTCGATTGTCGATTAAGATAAAATCGTTTCCAGCTCCATTCATTTTTGTGAAGTCTACTAGCACGTGACCACTTTACTCTATAAATAGGAAAGTAGGCAAACCTTGGATGTTTTTGTTTTTCTAACGATATTGTTCGCGTCGTGTGGAGACTTGATTGATGTATTTACGGGTTCCAGGAAAATCAATGTTATTGATAAAATTTGCGCTGTTGGTTCGAGCTTTGTCTTTTGACCAGCGCAATACGTTCGCTCGTCCAGCGTTGTAATCAGCTAAAGCGAATGGCAAAGGATTATCGGTATGCTTATAGCGTGCAATCCTGGTTTTTAAATAATATGTCCCAGCGAGAATATTTGTATTTGGATCAAGTACATGTGAGTGCTCGAAGTCTTCAATAGCTTTTTTGTCTGCCCATTCAAATGCGGCTAATTCCATCAATTGCATAAGTCCAATCTCACCGGCTTGGCCAATTGCTTTTTCGTTGAATCGACTTTCTTGCCAAATAACTGCTTTTATAATAGCAAATTCTACGTCGAACTCTATTGCTGCATTTTGGATTATTTTGTCATATTGACGTTCTTTTTTATTTCCTGCCCACCATAGGAAAACAAAAATATCAATAATGATCAAAACGAGGAGCCATTTTAGCCAATAATGCTTGGAATGTTGCTGAGGCATTTATTAGTAATCTTTGCCTGTTGCGCTCAACTGGCAAGATCTGCGCCAAGTGGCCAATTCATTGGCCAATTTTTTGGCTAGTATCGGTTTGATTTTAGCTAAATTTTGTTTTTCAGAAGGATCTGTTACTAAGTCAAATAGTTGAATTTCATCTCTGGATTTTCCGTTGAAGTAAAGTTTGTAGCGGTCGCCAATCCAAGCTGTTTGACCTTTGGACTCAAAGCCAATTGATTTGCCGCGTTTAGTCATTTGATTTTTAAATAAAGGCAAAAGGCTAATGCCATCAATTGGGCGATCGGCAACAGGTTTAATGTTCAGCAAATCCAGAATTGTTGGTAAGTAATCACTGGTTACGCACGGAATGTCGGTTTTGCTACCAGGTTTAATTTTCGCTGGCCATTCAACTAGCCCGGGAACGCGTATTCCACCTTCTAGCAATGAGCGCTTGCGTCCGCTAAGGTGACCGGCACTGCCTGGAGCCTTACCGCTGGCTCCTTCAGGGCCATTGTCACTGGTGAAAAATATAACTGTGTTTTCTGCAGCATTCAGTTCCTTCAGCATGGAACGAAGTCGGCCGATTTGTTCATCCATTGCTGTAATGCAACCGAAGTAGTGTTGTTCATATTTCGAGTAGTTCTTGTACATTTCCATGTACTTTGGTCCTGCAACGACGGGAAGATGAGGTGTGTGAAACCAGATTATACTAAAAAAGGGTTTATTCTGCTTGGTGGCATTCTGCATAAACGGAATAGCTCGATCCATGATTATTCGAGAGTTACCTCCTCGTGTATTTTTAGTTATGTTTTCACCCTTCTCGTTCCAATAAGCTGTACCGTAAGATTTTGCATTTTTTAATTCTTTCACAGGATCCCACCATATTCTCGAGTTATTGTCTTTTGGTCTAAATAAAGGATCCCAAGTTGGTACTTTTGATTCAGTGCTAAAGCATACATCGAAACCATTTAGCTGTGGTGGTGAGTAATGCTTTTTGCCTCGTGGACCACCTCTATTGGCATCTTTCACTGTTTTGGTCAAAGTTCCAAGATGCCACTTGCCGAAATGGCCAGTGATGTAACCTTGTTTTTTTAGTATTTCGGCCAAAGTAAATTCTTCTGTTTTCATATGGCCAGAGTTGGCAGTAAGAATACCATAGCGGTATGGATGGCGTCCCGTGATACAGCTCGCTCGTGTTGGGCTGCAAACAGGTGCTGCAGCATAGAATCTATTGAATTTAAGGCCTGTTTTTGCCATTGAGTTTAAGTTAGGCGTCCTGATAATTTTGTTACTTTTCATCTGGATGCCTCCATTGCCATCAGGTTCTGGCCATTCATTAAATCCGACATCTCCCCATCCTAGATCATCACACATTATAAGGATAATATTAGGCTTATTTGAAGCCACGCAAAAATTCAAGTTCAGGTAAAAATAAATCAAATATAACAGGTGCTTCACTTCGCTAAGATACGAAGCAGAATAGATACTGGCAAAAACCTTTTGTGAAACTTTGATTATTATGTCACTCAGTTACACGTCATACTTGCAAGTACCTTCTGTTTGTTGTAATTCACCCGGCTGCCTTGTGCTGGCGTTGAGTGTCTTTTATTTATACTATGCTCAGGTAATTCCAATGTCATTGATTGTACAGAAATACGGTGGATCGTCGGTTGCTGACATAGACCGTATACGCAATGTTGCTAACCGTGTAGCCGAATATCGTCGGAGAGGAGATAAGGTTGTAGTGGTTGTTTCCGCGATGAAGGGAGTAACTGATGACTTAATCGGAATGGCAAAAAGTTTCATGCCGGTTCCCAGTGAGCGTGAGATGGATGTGTTACTTTCAACGGGTGAACAGACAACCATTGCCTTATTGGCAATTGCATTGCAGTCAATGGATATTTCTGCTGCATCATTGACCGGTGCACAAGCAGGCATAGTGACCGATGGAGTTCATTCTAAAGCAAAAATTCTTAATATAACTCCAGAGAAAATCCATGAGTTACTTGACGCTGGTAATGTGACAATAGTGGCTGGTTTTCAAGGGCAGACCAGTGAAGGAAATATTACTACCTTGGGCCGAGGGGGATCTGATTTAACCGCAATTGCATTGGCAGCGGCATTAGATGCAGATTTGTGTCAAATTTTTACTGATGTTGATGGTGTTTATACCTGTGATCCAAGAGTAGTCAAATCAGCGCAGAAGCTTGAGGAGGTTTCATATGACGAGATGCTTGAGCTAGCAAGTCTTGGTGCGAAAGTTATGCAGTCTCGGTCTGTTGAGTTTGCTAAGAAATTTGGTGTTATTTTCGAAGTTCGTTCTAGCCTTAATAACAACCCAGGTACCATTGTGAAGGAAGAGACAAAAAGTATGGAAGACGTTGTAATTCGCGGCGTATCACTCGATAAAAACCAAGCTAAGATTACCCTAGTTGGGGTGCCAGATAAACCTGGTGTCGCTTCGCGTATTTTTCAGAAGCTAGCTGATTCTGCGATCAATGTAGATATGATCGTGCAGAACATTAGCCATGGATCAGAAACCCCTGCCACTGATCTTTCCTTTACACTCGATAAACCAGATGCAGCCAAGGCGATGGGTGTAATCGATGCAATGCACAAGGAAGTAGGCTTTGGCAATGTGTTAACTGATGAGAATATTGGTAAACTTTCCATTGTAGGAGTTGGTATGCGAAGCCACTCGGGTGTTGCTGCAAAAATGTTTGAAGTATTGGCAGTTGCTGGAGTTAACATTCAAATGATTTCTACTAGTGAGATAAAAATATCAGTAGTAATTGATATTGATCAGGCTGAGGGTGCTACCAATGAAGTGCATAATGCTTTTCTTGGTTAATCATCAAGTACTTGTGATAGTTTATTATAGGTGTTAGCAGTGTGACTTGAACACGATCTTTAATGTTTCCTTTAGGATTGCGGCAGTAGCTTTCTTTTTTCTGCATTTTTCTACATCGATAGGGCAAATCGATTCGAGATTTAAGCTCCCGCCTTTACTTGAATTTACCGATGGGCGAATGGTTGATTCCGAATTGCAATGGCCAGAGCGCCGTGAGGAAATTCGTTCACTGCTAATTAAGTATTTTGTTGGAAGCTATCCAGCAGTCACGCCGCGGATTATTTCAGCTGAAATTATATCAGAGGAAGCTGATCCAGATAGTTCGATTCGTCGTCGAATTAGCATTGTGCTTGATACTCCAAATCGAGTGTCATTTGAGATGGCGCTTTGGGAACCAAAAGGTCAGGGACCTTTTCCGTTATTATTGACTGCGCCTCGTTTCTATCAACGGTATTGGGCTGAGGATGCACTCAAGAGAGGTTATGCGGTTTGTTTGTTCCCTGGTGTCGATAGTCATCACCGAGAGGAACTATATATGGGTTATGACAGTGTTTGGCAGGAAGTGCGCCGGGAGTATCCTAAAGCGACTTGGACCGAAATTAGTACTAAGGCATGGCTGGCTAGTCGCTGTATTGATTTTTTGCTAAGTAATTCTTCAGTTGTCCAAATCTTACCAAGGCAGATAGCTATCATTGGGTTTTCGCGTTATGGAAAACAGGCGATAGTGGCTGGTGCATTTGATCAGCGTATAACTTGCGTAGTGGCGCGAAGTCCTGGTTCGCCCGCTTCGAGTCCATATCGGTTTACCAGTCGTAACACTTTTGCTGAGACTCCGGCGGATTTTCCTAGTGAATGGTTTCTGCCGTCTTTGCGTAATTTCGTTGGAAGAGAAAATGAGCTGCCGATTGATGCGCACGGATGGTATGCGCTGATCGCTCCTCGTGCTTGTCTTATTCACACTGGCCATAACGATGGTTCGGAGCCAACATTTGCTGTAGAAAAGGCGTATATTGAGGGGCGCTCGGTTTATCAATTGCTTGGTGCAGGCCAAAATCTGCGGATTGACTATCGGGCTGGAGGTCATTCGTCCGGACAGCCTCCAGAGCAGATTAGTTTTTTAGATCGTCAGAGGAATCTAGACTGGATCGATGTATCTTTTGATCGTCGTTTGGCGAGTCGTAATGAGTTCTCCGAGCAATTGATTCACGATTTTGATTGGCAGGATTGGAATACTAAACAGAATCCTGATCATAGGTTAATTAATCATAAAGACACTATTCGTGATCAAGTTCTATGGTCGCTTGGGGAAGTGAAGGAGAAATTAATAGTTCCTAATAAACCCGAGTTTCTAACGGTAGAAGAGTCAAAACTGATGACTCATGATCGTTGGTCGCCGAAAGGAATAAGCCGAGTGCCAATCCGATTTGGTTCAAATGTTAGAGGTAACTTGTATTTCAAAGAAGGACTAACAGAAGCGATGCCAGTGGTAATATGGCTTCATCCTTTATCATATCACAGTGGTTACAACGAAGGCTATGGAGTGCAGGAAACAACTCTGTATCATCGTTTGGCTGATAATGGTTTTGCAGTGATTGCTTATGACCAATGTGGATTTGGATTAAGGCTGCTTGAGGGGCGTGATTTTTATCGGAACTATCCTCGTTGGTCTAAGCTTGGTCGTATGGTTATGGATGCTCGTGATGCAGTAAGTTTTGTTCTTGATGGCAAAGGTAAGTCAAGTTCAGCCATTCCAATTTTTGACAAGGAGCGTGTTTTTTTACTTGGATACTCAACTGGTGCTATTACTGCAATGTATGCTGGTGTTTTGGAGGATCGTATAGCCGGAATGGCTTGTTTTAGTGGTTGGACTCCTCTGCGAGATGTGTCGAAAGCATTAGTTACTGGGGGCAATCGCCGGCTTTGGGACTTACACGGATTGCAGCCTAGGCTGGGTTGGTTTGATGGAAGAGAGTCTGAACTGCCATTTGATTATCAAGATTTGATTTCTCAATTTCTTCCTAAACCGTGTCTTATTGTTACACCAAAGAATGATAGGTTTGCCGATCACGACGCGATAAAAAAAGCAATTAATTGTGTGCGTTTAAGCAAGCCAAAAAAAGCAGAGTCTGCTCTTACATGGATAAGCCCTGATGGTCCTAATTGTTTTCAGGCTGATCAGCAAAAACAATTCATAAAATGGGCAAAGTCGATTCGTTAATCTTTATCTAATCCGCCAGCGCTCCGTGATAACGGACGATCCCATAGGGAAGCACGGTGGCGTATAAGTCGTGGACGTGCACGGGCTTCTTGACGGAGCGTATGACTTGTTCGTCGGTCGCGTCGATGGTGCTTATTTTTTCTTAGAGCGTTTTTTGTGTATACGAGGCGGGAGTTTTGCGTTGTCTCCCATTTTATCGATTAAGAAGTTTCGAGTAATTCCGACTTCGGTCATTAGGGAGTTAAGTTGTTGCTGTGTCCTTGTGATTTGCTTTATATATCCGTTTTCTGAACCTCGGTTGTACATTTCTTTAGGGTCTTCCTGTAAGTCATAAAACTCTACTACTTCAGTATCTGGGAAACGGATTAATTTGTAACGCTCAGTACGAATTCCCCAGTGTTTAGGAGATCGATTGTAGTAAGCATAAAAAATTGCTGACCTCCAGTTAGCTGGGTTTTTGCCTTGCAGAAGCGGCCGTAGGCTGACTCCCTGCATCACACTTGGGATAGCGACATTCGCATAGTCGAGAATGGTTGGTCCGAAGTCTATATTCATGCCTAATTTATTATTAATACTGCCAGCTTTAATCTCCATAGGATAGCGAATGATTAACGGCATTTTGAGTGACTCCTCAAGTATAAGTCTTTTGTCGTGCATGTTGTGTTGTCCAAGCCAATAGCCTTGATCGCTGGTGTATATGATCAGTGTATCATCGTAGTTACCTTCCTCTTTAAGGTAGTCGACTACTCTTTTGACGTTGTCATCAATAGCCGCCACACAACGAAGATATTTGTGAATCATATGCTGATAGGCAATCGAGCGGCGCTCTTTTGGGTTTTCGGAATGTCGTTTAAGGAAGTCCTCGTAAACGAGATAGAAACTTTTTGGCCCCTCTTCGTCGTAAAGGACTGAATAGTGTTTACCTTTTAGTAATGGGCTAGTCTTAGTGATATCCTCATGTAAGCTAGGTGGTTCGGGTATATTAACGCCTTCATGCAGCTTAGACCAACGTTTGGGATATTCGAAATATTCGTGTGGCCCTTTAAAATGAAGACTGAGATAGAACGGCTTTTTTTTGTCGCGTTGTTTTAGCCACTTGAGTGCCCAGTCTGTATATCTGTCAGCGTAGTAGCCTTGGTATTTTTCTTTATTACCGGATGGGCGGTGGAGAGTAGGATTAAAATAACTACCTTGACCTACAGTTACCGCAAAGTCACTGGCGCCTCTGGGAAATTGTTTCATGTGCCATTTACCAACAACACAAGTCTGATAGCCGGAATTGGTTAATTCACGAATGTAGCTTGGAGCATTAGGTCTAAGTTCACAACCGAGGTTTAGAGCTCCTGTAACATGTGAGTATTGGCCGCTGATAATGCTGGCACGACTTGGGGAGCAAATTGAGTTGTTACAGCAGATATTGCTAAAGCGTATTCCTTCGAATGCTAGTTTGTCTATAGCTGGAGTGTGGCAATATTCTTTTAACCAGGATTCATAAGCGCCTATTCCCTCTGATGCATGGTCATCAGACATCATGAAAAGAATATTTGGCCGATTCCTCGCTTCGGCAGGTAATTGACTCAGTGCTGATATAATTAAAATCAATAAAGTTAAAATTCTGTTTTTTTTCATGTCAACCGGCAACTAACATTTGAACGGAGTGGTTAGAAGTATAAACTTGTTTTATTTAAGAATTACTTGATTTGATTAATTAGCATCCAATCAAAAAATACTCAGAATTATATATTTCTTAGGTGTTTCTTGCGGAGCATTAGTATTAGGCGTAGAATTATTTCCCATAAGAAAGGGGCGTGAGTCTCGATTAATGGGTGGATGTGGATAATCATATCGAAAAAAAATAGATGGCCTAAATCGCCTGTCCCGAAATCTTTGGTGGACTTGGAATCAGGATGCGCAGGATTTGTTTGAAGACTTATCACCGCGAGCATGGCAAAATCTTTATCACAATGCTGTTGCAGTGTTGCATGAATTATCCGATCAAGAGTTGAGTGCTAGGTTGAGGGATACAGAATTAAGTGATCGTGTTGAATCAGTTTTACTCCAGTTTGAAAATTATTTGGATGATAGCGATACATGGGCGGTATCCAATGCAAAAGATTTAACAGAGAACCCAGTGGCATATTTTAGTGCTGAGTTTGGTTTTCACGAAAGCTTACCTATTGCTGCTGGCGGATTAGGGATGCTAGCTGGAGATCATGCAAAGTCGGCTAGTGATCTCGGGTTAGGTTTTATTGGTATCAGCCTTTTTTATCGTCAAGGCTATTTCCAGCAGTCGATCAATAAAGATAATTGGCAGACCGAATATTACAGTCTGCTAGATCCAAATAATCTTCCATTGGATCCTTTGCTGAATGATGAGGGTGAACCTGTTATTTGTGAGGTTGAAATTGCTAATGAGTCGGTAAAATTTCGTGTTTGGATAGTCAATGTAGGCCGTTGTTCAGTATATTTAATTGATGCTGATTTAGAAACGAATAAGCAGCATTTCCGTGATCTAACTAAATGTGTTTATGGTGGCGACAATGAGACGCGTATTATGCAGGAAATTTTGCTGGGTGTCGGTGGAGTGCGTTTGTTGCGTCGACTAGGTATTAGTCCTTCAATATTTCATATGAACGAAGGGCATGCTGCTTTTCTAGTTTTGGAATTAATTAGAGAGAAGATTGAAATAGGGAATAGTTTTCAAGAGGCGTTTCAAGAGGCGAAGAATCAATGTTTGTTTACAACTCATACACCTGTGCCGGCTGGGCATGATCGTTTTACCCCAGAGCTTATGGATTCAGCTGCCCGACATTTTTGTGATCAACTCAAGGTGAGCCTTGATGAATTGCTAGCACTTGGCCGGATAGACCCTTTAAATTCTAATGAGGACTTTTGTATGACCGTTTTAGCTTTAAAGGCATCTCGAGCTGCCAATGGGGTAAGCGAACTACACGGAGTAGTTAGTCGTGAGATGTGGTCAAGTCTTTACCCAAATAATTTAGCAAGTGAAGTTCCGATTGGTCATATAACTAATGGAATCCATTTAATTGGATGGATGAAAGGTACTGCGCGTAAATATTGGCGGCATAAGCTCGAACGAGTGCGTTCAAATTCTGATTGGTCAAAGGAATTTGTAAAATCTGATTTTTGGGCCTTGGCGGAGGATTCATCTTTTATCAGTGATGAGGAAATATGGTCACTTCGTTATCGGTTGCGTCGCGAATTAATAGAATTTTCACGTCGACGATTGCATGTGGAGGATAAGATCGGAAACAAGTTTATTACTTTTGATAACTTTTTGAACCCTGATGCGTTAACCATTGGATTTGCTCGTAGGTTTGCAACTTATAAGCGAGCGCCGTTAATTTTTGAGCATTACGAAAGTCTTGTGCGTATGGTTAAAGACATTAGTCAACCGGTGCAGTTTATTTTTGCTGGCAAAGCGCACCCTAGAGATAATGAAGGTAAAGAATTAATTCAAAAAATTATTCATTTAAGTAAGCATTCTGACTTAAAAAGTCACTTGGTATTTCTAGAAAATTATGATGTGCACGTGGCAAGGCAGATGGTTTCTGGATGTGATGTTTGGCTTAATAATCCAAGGCGGCCGCTTGAAGCTTCGGGTACTAGTGGAATGAAAACCACAGTTCACGGCTGTTTGAATATGAGTATACTTGACGGTTGGTGGAGAGAGGGTTTTGACGGCACCAATGGTTTTGCAATTGGAGGTGATACGAATTTGCAGGATGGTGAAGAGCAGGATCGCATAGATAGTGAAAATCTTTATAATGTTCTTTGTAATGAGGTTGTTCCTTGTTTTTATGACCGTGACGTCAATGGAATACCTCGCGCTTGGATAGCGAAAATTCGTAGAGCTATGGCAACCTTGGCTGTTGAATATGATACAACGCGTATGGTGCGTGATTACACTAACACATATTATTTAAATAAATGATCGCTCAGGACGAAATAAATAGCGTAAAGAGTAAACATTTAAATGTATCTGAGTTGAGCGATCTAAGATCATTAACTGATGAAGAACTGTGCGATATTTTGACTGGTTGGGGGCATAAAAAGTATCGTTCTAAACAATTACTTGATTGGATCTATAAGAAAAGAGTTCGTTCTTTTGATCAGATGACTGATCTTTCACAGGAATTACGAGCTCAGTTACTTAAGGCTTTTAAGATGCAATCTTTGGAGTGTTCACAAGAACAAGTTTCAAAAGATGGCACGGTGAAGTTTCTATGGCGTTTGAATGATGGGGAATTGATAGAGAGCGTGCTTATTCCGGCGTCTTTAGGTCAGGATGGTAAACGCAGTAATCGTCATACTTTATGTGTCTCTACTCAAGTTGGCTGTGCTTATGGCTGTAAATTTTGTGCCAGCGGTATCATGGGGTATCGCCGTAATCTAGAGGTGTTTGAGATAGTGGATCAGGTTTTGTCTGTCGAACGATGGAAGCTTAATAAATTACAAGAAAGTAACGAATATACCAATCATGAATTATCCAATGGGCAGACTCTTGTAAATAATCTTGTAATTATGGGTATGGGAGAGCCTTTGGCTAATTACTTAAATTTAACCAAGGCTTTAAAAATTTTGAATGCTCCCTGGGGGCTTAATATTGGTGCGAGAAAAATTACAGTTTCTACCAGTGGCTTGGTACCCGAGATTCGAAAGCTGGCAGAAGAACCTCAACAGTACCATTTGGCTATATCATTACATGGAGCAACTGACGATGTGCGAAGCAAAATTATGCCAGTAAACCGTAAGTATCCTTTGGCTCAATTGATTGATGCTTGTGAAGCTTATCAGAAGGCCAAAGGGCGAATGATCTGGGTAGAATACATTCTCATTGATCAAGTGAATACTGGTTTAGAACAGGTTGATGCATTGGTTAGTTTAGCAAAGCGTTTGCAGTGTAAGGTTAATTTAATTCCGTACAATCCTGTAGATGGACTGGAATGGAAGCGACCAAGCGATAAAACCATAGCAGAATTTCGAGATAGTCTTCATCATAATGGAGTTCGAGTCACAGTTCGTATGGAAAAAGGAAAAGATATAGATGCGGCTTGTGGTCAATTACGTTTAAAAAGCGAAAAGAATTGAATATTTATTTCTTTAGTTTTTCGATTAATTTGGACTTATTGGTCTTATTAAAGATTGTAACTTTTTCGTGACAATCACGTATTAAGCATTAGATTTTCGAGCTCGTCGGTTTTACCGGTATTCGACTAGATAGCTATTTAACATTAGAGGAAACATTTGGCAGACAATC
>Ga0209404_10001600_pt1 | contig 15050 bp, 9 predicted proteins | sample TroAtlMetagenome_2_FD_187447 | JGI IMG/M metagenome (GOLD analysis project Ga0209404, IMG submission 187447) | Marine eukaryotic phytoplankton communities from Atlantic Ocean - Tropical Atlantic ANT8 Metagenome (SPAdes) (version 2) | ecosystem: Environmental > Aquatic > Marine > Oceanic | place...
TATTGCTGCTGCGATTGAAGTAGTAAAAGATGCAAGTTCACCTTCAGCGCAAGACATCGAATATTTGCAGGCTGAACAAGATGTCTGGGGAGATTTGGAAAAGAACTTTTTGCAACTTAAGTCTGCCGCAGAGCAAATAAGTGCATATAAATCACAAATACAGCTCGAAATTGATTCTGCGATCAAAGCCTCGCAACGCTGGGAAGGGTTTTTTTCTGGTATGGAGAGTTTCCTTGGCAAAGTCGATGACTACAGAGGACGCTATCAGAAAATGGCGGTACCTATAAATGGGATTATCTCATTAACTGCGGACGCGGTTGGTGCTATGTCAGGCCCGGAATTAAGACGAACATTACATTATATCGCGAAATACGAAGAGCTTTTAAAAGACGTTAAGTATAGAGAGTTGGCTCAATACTACATTGCTAGGAGAGCAAGCATATCCAATTTGTTTGTGTATGATTTGGTGGAACAGTATGAAACGCTTGAGAAAGAAACTCAGGAATTCAATAGGCTTTACGGATCTCTCACTCGGAATGGTAAAGCTGCAATTGCGATAAAACTTACTGATTTGACGAAAGCCGACTCTGCTGACAGAGGTATTTACACTAAATTCGAAACTGCTATCGATCGGTTTCTTCAGTCAGAGCTAAACGAAACAAGTGATGTCCGTGATCAATGGCAAGCTGCGGTCAGCGATTATGAAGATGCAACTCGAGATAATTACCCTAGTATCTCGAAATGGTTTAAAGCACGGTTTAAAGACTCTAAGCAGACGATAATGCGATTACGACTATGGTATGCCGTTGAGATGACTGAAATCCCCAATAAGGTAAATGCGGTCGAAGAAATAGTCATCGAACGTGTAGAAGAACTGGATGAAGACTAAGCATGCAATGATTTTAAGACGACATAACGGTCTAACAGATAGCTGATAACTTTGGGATTCTTCTGTTTGTACTTGCTAACCTCGTTCGCAACCAGGCCATCCCCGTATTACAAGAATCCTACCGCTTGCGTGTGCCGGAGGGTAAAAGGTCCAGCCCTGAAGAGCTTTTTTCCTGCTCATATATGCACACGTTGATTCTCATGTTAGACTCGCCAAGTTTTATACTTTCTGATAAGCCATTAGGGATGGTGAGTTCAAAACTCTATTGGAGATTCTGGAAAATGTCTAAAATGCCTGTCACATTCAACATGTCGTGGTTCAGGTTCGCAGCCCTAATGGCGCTATTGCTAGTATTCATTGTGGTCGGCGCAATCGCCGGAAAGGAAATCGGAATAATAATTGCTGGCCTTACGTTTGCTTTTATTTTAATCTCATTGCGTCTTGTGTTTGGACGCTATCATTCCAGAGGCCTCAGGTACTACAAACGACAACAATTTGAAAAGGCAATTGCGGAATTTAAGAAGAGTTTGGACTTCTTTCGGGCTCATGAATGGGTTGACCGGTATCGTATTGTTACGATGCTTTCTCCAGCGGAACTTGCCTTTCGGGAAATTGCGATGATAAGTATCGGTAGTTGTTATGCACAGCTGGGAGACATTGAAACTTCGAGAGAGTTTTATGAAGAATGTCTAAAGGAATTTCCCGAGAGCATGACAGCAAAATCAGCACTGCGTTTTATCGAAGCTGCTAAAAATTGACACCGGCTTACCAGACACATCCTACCGCATGCGTGTGTCGGAGGGCAAAAGGTGTGTAGCTTCGGTTGCTGGAGCTACTGCTTCTTGTATTTGTCGATGAGGGGTTGGAGGGCTTCTGAGATCTCCAAATTTTCAACCTTGCTTAGGCTCTCTGCCTGCTCGTCTGTCATAGATGTTAAGCCCCTTAGCCCAAGAACCCTAACCTTACTCAGGCTTTCTGCCTGTTGATCAGATATGGAGGTTAAGCCGTCTAAATGAAGCCTCCGAATCTTACTCAGACTTTTAGCCTGCTGGTCAGTGATGGAGGTTAAGCCACTTAGAAATAGCGCAGGGGTTTTACTGAAACTTTCTGCTTGTGCGTTACTGATGGAGGTAAGTCCTTCGACGATAAGATTACCGACCTTACTTAGGCTTTCCGCCTGTGAGTCGCTTAAAGAGGTAAGACTGTTTAATTCAAGCCAAAAACAAGAGCTAAAAAGATCAGCCTGTTTTTCAGTAATAGAAGTTAAGCCGTTAAGTTGAATATCTGGAGCCTTATTCAGAATTCCTGCCTGTTCGTCGGTTATGGAAGTCAATCCGTTTAAGCGTAACAATACAGAATCGTCGATGTAATGAATAATGCTCAGGCGTTCCGCTTGTTCGTCTGTAATGGTTCTTTGCGTATTAACCTGCTCCGCAAATTCTTTGGTCTTCTTACGAAACGTATCTATCTCTAGGGAGAAAACTTTACTCAGGCTTATGGCTTGTTTAGCAGTAATGTTGGTTAGTCCGTTTAAAGATAGGGATTTTATTTTGCTCAGGCTTTCTGCCTGTAAATCTGTGAGGGTGGTCAATCCGTTTAGTGAAAGAATATTTCCAATATTGCTCAGGCTTTCTGCCTGTGAATCAGAGAGAGCAGTAAGGCCGTTTAATTCAAGCGTCGAAAGAGAGCCGAAAAACCCAGCCTGTTTTTCAGTAATAGAAGTTAAGCCGTTAACTTCAATACGGCTAACTTTACTCAGTAACTTTGCTTGCCTGTCGGTAATGGACGTTAAATTATTCAGCTCAATTGAGTTGACAAATAAAGACTTGCTAAAAAACTCTGCCTGGTGATCGGTAATTACCCCACGGGAATGAATTTGATGAAGGAGCTTCTCGGCTAAGTCCTTTTCTTGCAGAATATTCCGCCCGCTTGTCTGTTTTTGATTTGGAGCCTGTGGAGTGATTTCGTTTGGGGTCGGCGAAGGTAGCTCAGAATGAACCTCCTTAATAACGTCTTCAGGCGTTTGTTCAGGCTCACGATCTCTACACCCGGATAGGATTACAGCGGTACAACAGATTGCTAAAAGTGTATTAGGCATTGTTTGCTCCCATGGCCTCTCGTTTCTTGATTTTAACCAAGGCGACAACCTAAGTTCAAACGTTTGGCGATACTGCGGAAGCTGGCGTGATACAGTCGATTGCCGTCTACCGTGTAAATCGGCAGGGTTGATTGTTCTATTCCACTAGGTCATTCCTACTGATTTCGTCTCGCTTCGCCTTCATCCTCTTTTTCAATTCTTCGACGAGATCCGCGTATTCGGGTTTGCTGAAAAGGTTTGTGTACTGTTTTGGATCCTTTTCCATGTCGTACAACTCCCCAGATTTCCCATAGTTCATCAGAGCCCACCGTTGCTCGCGGTACAACGCGCCGCACAGAACGGCATCACGCACTTTGACTTTCGGATCATCCAAAATGGGAGAAATGTCATGACCCTGAAGGTTTTCGGGGATTTTCATCCCACAAAGCTTGGAAACCGTGGGATAAAGATCAAGCAGTTCCACGAGTGAATCACACACGACAGGCTGCTTCCCCGGTACGCTGATAATTAAAGGAACACGTGCGGATTCTTCATGTACACTCACCTTGGACCACAAGTCGTGTTCCCCGAGATGATAACCATGATCGCTGGTAAAGATAACAATCGTATTGTCGCGTTGACCACTTTGTTCCAGGGCCTCCATCACTTTGCCGGTCATAGCATCCATAAAACTTACCGACGCATAGTAAGCACGAATTAGCTTCTTCTGTTGATTAATATCCATTTGAAGATGTTCCGAAGTTCTCCTGTTGACCGAATTCGCCGGTATATCATCCCAGTCGCCCGGGATCTTAGGAGGTAGAAACATGTCGTCAAACGCATAAGACGCAAAATATTTACGGGGGGCGACCAGTGGCACGTGCGGCCGAACGAATCCAATGCCTAGAAAAAACGGTTTGTGCATGCCCTTGTATTGATTTATAAGGTTAACGGCTTTTTGGGCCGTCTTTCCATCGGAGTGAACCAGGTCACCGCCTTCCGCCTCCACCACTGAAAAGCGGTTCCCTCCGGCTGCTCCCTGTTTGAGGCCGCCTGGATTATTCTGGAGGGTTTCCCCCGTTCCCGATGCCTGGGACTCTGGGCCTGGACTATTGAACACTTCATCCCATGAAGCGGGATCGTCGGCGCCGTCATTGCCAGGCCCAATATCTGTAGGAACACCCATATGAAACACTTTAGAAATGCGGGCACTATGATAGCCGTGTTTCCGGAAGTACTGTGGCCAGCTATCTCTATTGGGACCGACCTTTTCGCGACCGCTAGTGTATCCAGTTGCTTTCGTGGCGTACGGATAATAGCCAAACAACATGGATGCGCGGGAAGGCCCACAAATGGTGGCCTGACAATACGCTCTCGTGAAACGTGTCCCCTCAGAGGCCAGCGTGTCGATATTCGGAGTTCTGCACGTCTTGTTCCCGTAACAACCAAGCGCCGTTGCAGTCAGGTCATCGGAAATAATGAACAAAACGTTGTACGGGTTACGAAGCTCAGCGGCAGTCAGAGGAAGGAAATGCGAAGTTGTAATCAATAAAATAACTATTTGATAAAGCAGTTTCATTGTCACTGACCAGCTAGTTCGAGGATTGTCATATTCTTGAATTGAACCGGAGCACCATGTCCACAAAAACAAATATAGCCACTACGCCGTTTGACTCCCTTGTGCTTGCTATTCTTTGCAGACAAGCGGTTGAGGTCTGCGTTCAGAATCTTTGTGCCGTTCAATTCCACGATGACCTGCGGGCCAGCAACCGTAATCTTCTGATGATTCCACTCGCCGGTCGGCTTCAGAAATCCACGTTTGGCAGCCTGCAACTTATAAAGCGAACCGTGATATTGGAATTCCTTCAATTTGGAATACTTTGGATGACTATTATCCAAGATTTGTAATTCCATGCCTGTTCCGGAAGGCCTGCCTTCGCCCGGGTAGTGAATCCCGATACCATTGTTGCCGCCTTTTGGTAGCAGAAAGTCAAACTCAAAGACATAATTTGAATATTGCTTCTCGGTTCTAAGAATGTCTCCACTGCAAATCAGAACCCCATCGTTGACTACGTATTCCGCTCCAGTCCATCCGGTCAAATCTTTTCCGTTAAATAGAGGAACGGGTTCCCCTCCCATCGCAAGCGAAGCTGTACCGAATAAAATCGAGAGCATAAATTTATAGAATGTGTGCAATGTCGAATTCTGTGGGAGACGTGAGCGATTATAGTCCTTCGATTTCCCACCCTTTCCTGTATTCTGTTCTAACGAACGCGTTCGCCTGCTCGTTATTGGTGAATCGTAGTTTCTTACTATCCCACTCGAGACGTTCTCTTGGAAACCGAACAGCGATGTTGCCCAGTAGAACTGTTTCCGTAAGCGGAGCGGAAAAGTCGAAAGATGCGCAGGCCGGCTTGCCCGATTGGATCGCTGAGTGCCAACTTTCAAAATGCCCACGCCTTTCGATTTCAGGCATGTTGTAACCATGAAGAAGATCGCTGGGGAAGACCAATGGACTACCACCGTGGGGTTGAACGATGGCCCCTTTTTCACCCACAAACAATGTTCCCTGATTAGGCAACTTCAGGTCGGGTGGCAGGAACTCGGAAGCCGCCAGCGATGGTCTGCCCGCTTTACCATCTCGCCAAACATAAGGAATTAGTCCATCGATAGTGTATTCGGTGGCTGCAAACTCGTATTCGATCGTATTACCTGGTTGCCATGTCTCGGGATTCGGAGGCGTGCCAAGACTCCTGACCGACACTGGTGCAGAAACACCTAATGTAGAGACCATTGGCTCAAACACATGGATCCCCATATCGCCCAACGTTCCGGAACCAAAGTCGAGCCAGCCTCGCCAATTCATCGGTTGGTAGATCTTTTCGGCATAGGGCCTTTCAGGAGCGCCACCCAACCAGAGTTCCCAATTCAGACCCTTGGGTACTTTATCGGTCTTCGAAGGACGACCTTCATTTGGTCCAGCCCAACCTTTATGGCTCCAGCCGTAAGCCTGTTTAACCTTTCCGATCAGGCCATCCTGAATTAATGCGACAGTGGTACGGTGTCCAACCGATGACTGATTCTGGATTCCCATTTGGGTTGCAACGCCAATCCGACGAGCTTCGAGCATAAGTGTGCGAGATTCATGAATGGTATGCGTCAAAGGTTTTTGAGTGAAAACATGTTTGCCAAGTTTCATCGCAGCAAGCGTCGGCGCTGCATGCATGTGATCGGGAGTGGAGATCGTGATCGCATCAATGTCCTTGCTTTCATCAAGAAGCTTTCGCCAGTCCTGATATCGCCTAGCCTTCGGCCATTGTTTTGCTGCTTCGACATAGCCGCCCTTGCGGGACGACACGCCAGTCATCACATCGCAGAACGCCACTAGATTGTGTCCTTGCGACGCACCGTTTACATCAGACCAACCTCTGCCGCCGACGGCGATCGATGCAATGTTCAACTTTTCATTAGGCGACCTAGCATTGATGTTCCTCGGGAGGATAAGTGGAAAACCTGCAGCAGTCGCACCAACACTCTTTAACAACGATCGGCGTTGTTGAAAAGTGTTGGATCGCTGAAATGATTCGTGACCCATCAGTTCACCTAGGAATAAGAGTCATACAATGTAACGTAATATTTTTCACCAGCACTTCCTTATCGCCCACGTCTCATCTCCTTGTGTCTGGTTAGATACCCATTATTAGCATGGCCGCAGACCGCGTTCAAACGTTGGGGCGATACTGCGGAAGCTGGAGTAGGTTATTTGTTGCCGCCTTGGTCGCTAGTCGAGAGACTGGAGATTGCCATCGCCAACAGGCCTCCCACGATTAAAATCACCTGTGGTACGCAACCTGACGCTATGTCGCCCCAGTCGCTTGACCTTGCTGGTGCAAATGCCGCTAATAATAGGGCGAATCCCAAGAGGATTGAGACGGTTGCCCCATAGTAAACGGTGGTAGTCAATTTGTTATTCATAGTTACTTAATAGCCTGCGGAAGTTGGCGTATGTAAACCTTTTGTTTCACTTACTCTAGCATCCTTACCGAGTCAGTTCAAAGGTTCGGGACTGGGAGGGGGGCCTGTTTTCTGGCACCCTGTGCTTCTATAGACCGCCACGGTATGAGCACGTGTTTTTCCTCAAAATTGTAAGTTTGAGATTTTGTCGTGGGGTGTTGACGGATTGTTTTGTTCACTTCTGGGACTCTGCTATCTCAATGAGTTCGAATTCCGCAACGACTGCCCGATGATCGGACACCCAGGGTCCCTCGTGAACCAACTCTGCTGTCTTGGTACTTTCACCAACCACGAAAGCGTCGACGACACGAACCTTAGGGCCGGAGAAATGCACACGATCGATTCGGTCGAGAACCTGATCGGCATAGGGCTGACGTCCTGTTAGACCGTCGCGGTATGGCGGCGTCCATGTGTTACCTGGTTTTTTTACGGGATCTGGATGAATGGTTCGATATGCGTCTTTCAATCCGGCCTTTTTGATCGCCACGGAACCAGCCCAGGCAATCTTAAAACGCAGCGGCCTCCCGCTCGTGTTGTTGACCCAGCGGTCCATCCCACTAGTCGCTGAATTCCAATCTTCGTGCGATGGTTCGTTGAAATCACCAGTCACGATTACAGTTTCGCCTGCAGCAATAAATGGCTTAACCTGACGAATAAGATTCAAGTATCCACGGGGGCCGTCGGCTATTCCTGCTGTTGCTTTAAGGATTTCATTCTCAAATTTATTAAGATCTGTCCCGATGTCATTTGATTTCATTCGATCTTGAACAAGTTCTGGGCCGTATCCTCCAGTGGGCCACCAGTGCGTATTAACAAAGATAATTGATTGCGCAGGTAGATGGAGCCGTACACCTCCCTCAATGGGAGTTAAAGGATATTTTGCATAGACACTTCCGATTCGGTGCCACCCCTTTCCTAGCTCTTTTAGTAAATCGTCACTTCGATCGTCTTCTTGTATCCCCACAACATCTGCCTTTGCCGTGAGAATCACCCGAGCTATGTCATCCTTGCGAGAACCACCGAACAGATTGTTAGGAAAACCAATTGTTGGTGCGTGGTTACCACCAGACAAAATGTTAAAGGTCATTACCCTGAAACGTAGCGGCGAAACGTTCTTTGAGGTATCGCAGGCCGTTAAGTTCAGCATGCCGTTAGTGATGAAAGCCATCACGGAAAGGAACAACCATTGGCTGATTCGCATCTTAGATGTCGTAAACATAATGTCCTTCTCGACATCCTGTATGCCCTGCATGATATCTCCTCGGAATTTGACCAACCAAGCCATCACCGGCTTACCAGACCCATCCTACCGCATGCGTGTGTCGGAGGGCAAAAGATGGAGGCTGGGAGGGGATAGGTTTAACGAAAAAAATCTATTGTAGATTTCGAATAGCCTGGTAACCGGCTCCTGATTTAGACCGCAGTTTACTTCTTGTTGTCCGCGGGCTGAGGTTCTTCCCATGGGGTGTTCTTCATGGATTTCCATTTTCCGATGGGCTGATATCCATCCGGATAATCTGAACCTGCATAACTGCTTCTACAAGAATCGATGAACGCGAGGGCTTGCTTGCGCATTTTCATTGCAACTTCCGGCATCTGTTGAATCAAGTTATGTTGCTCACTGCGGTCGAGAACAAAGTTGTACAGTAGGTCGCCCTTCGGCGCATCTGAATCAAAGTTGGTATAATAGCGAAATTGGCCGTCGAGTAGGCCGAGTCCAGGCGCATTATTGCTTGAGAAACGGAACGGAATCGGTCGCGGTCGCCTGTCCTTTGTTCCAAGTATGATATCGAGGACGTTGTCGCCGTCAATTGGACGTTCATCAGGCATCTTCGCGCCGGCTACCGCGAATGCCGTAGGGAGATAGTCCATGGTTGACATTGGCGTCTTTATCGTGATCCCCGGCTTCACTCTGCCGGGCCAGCAGACAAAGGCAGGGACGCAGGTTCCGCCGTTGAACAAATGTGCCTTTTTACCACGCATACCATCGGTTTTGCCATGTCCACCCTGAAGGACATGACTGGCGGGTCCGTTATCTGCACAAAACCAGAACATGGTGTTTTCCCACTCCCCCAGTTCGCGGAGCTTTTTCTCCAGTCGGCCAACCTGTTCGTCGAGTGCTGTGAGCGCTCCGTAGTAATCCAACAGCCTCTTGGGCACCCCCTTTTCCTCGTAGAGTTTCTTATACTCCGGACCGGCTCGCAAAGGTGAGTGGGGGGTATGCGTCCATATGATCGAAAGAAATGGCCTGCCATCCTTCGCGGCCTGTTCCACGAAAGGGAGCACTCGATCCATGATGATCTTCGTATCATCCCCGACGAGACGTTCGACCACTCGTTCCCCGTCTTCCCAATAGGGATTGTCCGTCGTCGCCCCCTTGGAGCCGTCGTGGCCGTACGGATTCCATGTGGAGACGGCGTGGTGCGTAACGAAGTGCTTGTCGTAGCCAAACCATTGAGGCATGGCAAGACGGTTCGCGTTACCACCCCCTCCTTTACCACGATAGGAGGGGTGTGGAGAGCCAACATGCCACTTTCCGAAATGTCCGGTCTTGTAGCCAACGTCTTTGAGACCTTGCGCAATGCTGTATTCCTGACGCGGTAGTCGTCCGTCATTTGCACCCCAGATTCCGTAACGGTAATAGTGCCTCCCTGTCAGTACTGAACCGCGTGTTGGCGAACAGACCGGTGCCGCTGCGAAAAAATAGTGAAGGCGGGCTCCTTGCCGACAAACACGATCAAGATTCGGTGTGATGATGACTTCATTTCCGTTAAATCCGACGTCACCCCAACCATGATCATCGGTCATCATCAGGATGATGTTCGGTTTTTCAGTCGCAGAAACGAGGTGGCCGACTTGGACTACAGTTACGGCGGTGAGGAGTACGAGTTTCATCGGGTTCATTCTTGTCTTGTCTTTCGAGTGGTGTCTGGAAAAGTAGTCTAGGAAAACGATTGGGACGTTGGTGAATCTACCGATGTGCTATGAGGGCTGTAGCTGGCCCCAGTTTTGGCCCCAGTTGTTCAACCGTGCTTTTAGTACTACCGGCGCCATGTGTTCATCGGTTACTTTGAGGTAGTGCTTCTTGGCTACGTCTTCTGAATTTCCTAGCCAGGCAGCCGACTGACTTCAAACTACGGCGTTTGGCTGTTTGTGCAATGCCGTGCAATAAGCTACGAGTCCTTCAGCATCTGGTCGAATAGAGCGTCTTTAACTTCACCCTGAAGCCATAGCAATGCCGTGCATGCTGGTGTATCTGTGACCACCTGCCTTGAAGGGATTACTTGCGTTTTGCGGCCTCGCGACAGACTTTGGCGCAACGGCGACATTCCTCCGCACATGCTTTGCAGGTAGCATCGTCGTGCTTGGCACATTCATCCGCACACGTTTCACAGGCTTTGGCACAAGCAAGTGCAATGACACGAGCCAAAGGGCCTTTTCGGGCTGCAATACTTGCGTTAGCGGCACAGATATCGGCACAATCAAGACATAGACGAATGCATTCCTGAAGATCTTTGCCATCAGCGTTCATTTCTTCAAGGCAGGCGGTCACACAGGCTAGGCAAGAGTTTCGACAATCACCACATTCTGAACCGCAGGATTCACAAGTTTCATCCGCTAGAGTGTTCTTTGTTAGCAGTCCCGTGCCAAGAGCTCCTGCAGTAGCCCCCAACATTTTACGACGATCCATAATTCTATCCTTTTTCCATTTTAAGTAATGTGATGGTATAGTTCAGTTCTACTTAGCATCATGGTATCAAATCTTGACGTCACGGGTTAAAAAACCGATCCCGGTAGGTAGCCGACTGAATTCAAACACAGGTCAATTGGCGTTGGAACGGAGTAATCTCCCAACATTTTTAACAACTTTCTCGTTCAGAGGGAATATATGGGAAACTCAACGCGCCGAACGGCGATCAAAACGTTAGCAATGACAGTAGGGACGACATGGTCGTCAGTCTCCCTGCCTGTTTCTACCCGTCTCTTTGCCAGTGATGAATCGCAACAACCGATCCGATTAGGCGTTATTGCAGATTTGCACGGTGGCTTGGCGGTTGATGCCGAAATGCGACTCGACGCTTTTTTGCGAGCGATGCAAGGCATTGAAACGGACGCTTTGGTGCAGCTTGGTGATTTCGCGTTTCCCAATCAGAAGCATCAGGCATTCGCCGACAAGTTCAACTCGGCACATGAAAACAGGGTACACGTTATCGGGAATCACGAATTTGACTACAACCTATCTCGCAAAGACTGTTACAGGGCTTGGGGCATCAAATCCGCTTACTACCGTCGTGATCTTGGGAACTTGCGATTGATTGTGCTCGATGGAAATGAAACTGGATCACCGACTCAGAAGGGCTATCCCTCTTATATAGGTAATCAACAAAAAGCCTGGCTCCAGGAGGAATTAAAGGTGGCGGATCGCCCCGTTTTGATTCTCAGCCATCAACCATTAGCTGGCACTGGTGCGATTCAAAATTCGCGCGAAGTGCAGAAATTGCTCACACGATACCATCAGAAGATATTGCTTTGTATTAACGGGCATACCCATGTTGATTCGCTTTTGCAAGTCGATGGTGTGACCTTTCTGCATATAAACTCTGCTTCGTATAAGTGGGTGGGTGGCGCGACAAAAATGGCGTACTATAAAGACCCGCTATTTACGACGATGACCATTGATCCAAAGAAGTCACTCGTCACCGTGGACTCCAAGACCTCATCTTGGAAAGCGGCGCCCCTTGCTGACAGTGGATATTTCGATCGGGATGACGCACCGCCTGAGTCCATAGTCGTTCCGGGGATTCGACGGCGAAAAATCAATACCCGCACACATGAAGTTCGAACCGATCCACTGATCAGCGAGTCTATAGAGTCTTCATCAACATCACCTTTAAAAGTGATGACTTGGAATATCTGGGGTCGACTAAACCAGGATCCTAAATACACGATCAACGATAGTACAGCGCGCGATCGAACCATCGATATTATTCGTCAAAGCGGTGCCGACGTGGTTGCCATGATTGAAACATACGGTTCAGCCGCCGACATTGCCAAGGCGTTGGACTTTCATTATTACACGCCGTCAGTCGCTGCAAATTTGTGTATTTTTAGCCGATATCCGCTCACCGATGTCGAACCGCTAGAAGGTCTTTCCTCGTTCTCATTTATTGCCGCAACAGTGAATTTGCCGGATGGAAAAAAAGTTCGTATCTACGATATATGGTTGACCAGCGGCGGTCGCCATATTGTGGCGATCAAGAATAAAGAGCTAAACGACGCGGATTATTGTGCGGGGGATGATCTGCGGTTTGACCAGCTTCAGAAATTTCTGGAACACGATGATTTTTGCAGACATACCGCCAATTCCGATCAGGTGCCCGTCATCGTCGCTGGGGACTTCAATTGTGTGTCCCATCTCGATCACACAACAGTAACTCAACAAAGTAAATTAAATCAGTCGAGAGTTTTGCCGATTAAAGTGTCCAAAGCGATGCACAAAAAAGGCTTCTCGGATACTTTTCGTCAGTCAAATCCGGATATCCTTGATTCGACGTTAGGGCACACTTGGACAACGGTCGGAACAGGTTATCAGTATATATCTGGAAAAGGATTTGTGCCGGTCAAGGAACATCCGCAACCTGAATACCGCGATCCTTACACTAGAATCGATTATATCTATGCTTTAGGTTCAGGTCTTGAAGCAGTCCGCTCTAGGGTCATTAGTCACCACCGATCGCAGGCAGAAAGAAGCTTCCCCGAGTTCCCCTCAGATCATGCCGCCGTTCTAACGGAGTTTCAAATCGGTCAGAAGTAGTTCCGCGTGGTCAACAGTTGGGCCCACTTTCTGGTACCGTATGCATTGGCAGACCGCCACGGTATGGGCACGTGTTTTTTCGAACAAATGTAAGTTGAAACTTTGTCGTGAAACGCAACTACTGCTTAATAGTGAAATCTTCGAAATGGAAAACGTATTCCTGTTGGGCAAGTTTTCCACACCACACACCAATCTCAACATCGTCGTCGAAGAACACTCTATTCTTTGCTATTTGTTTCCATTCGTTACCATCGGCGCTCATCCAAGACGTTACCACATCTCCACGGCGTTGTAGTCTCAGCCAGATTGTTTTGTTATCAAAGAATGATAACGGCCCCTCTACGGGAGGTTCCGGATAAATCAACTGTCTTGTCTGTCCCCCTTGATGCTTGCCCCAATACCATATGTAATTTCGTAAAGGTCCAAGTTGCGGGCCGGAGTTACGATAATATTCGGGCTGGACGTGGGAATAATTCTGGAAACTAAATGAGCGAATGGAATTCCAAGTCCATTTCAAATAATGCTCATCGGTTTGTTTTATGATTAAACCTGCTCCTATAAACGGGGCTCCAGCAGCAGACATGTCGGTTCGCATAATGACGTCGTGTTGCTGCCAGTCAGGGATTGTTTTGACCTGAAAATCAAAGTCCCCTCTAATTGGCTCCAACACGGTAGCAGCAATTACGTGGTCAGCACTGATTTTATAGAAACCTCTCCATTTCTCTGAAGCCAAAGCATCGAGTTTTACCCTAAGGGTATTTTCCTCATCTTCAAGCAATGATGTATTTGGCATGGTTCGAAATGTTCCGGCGAAATTGGTATTAATCGTTTCATAAGTGCGTGATTCGCCATCTTCACTTTTTCCATTCGTTGGCTTACTCGCCCAATAGATCTTTAGACTGTTATCGGGAGCTAATGGATCAAATTCTTTTGTCTTTTTTGGGAATTTAGCTTCTCCAGCCTGATCAAAACGAGTTTCAAATACCGTTAATGCTTTAAGGTTGGGAACATTGGCTAATGCTGCATGGATTTGATTATCTATCTCCGTCCTGGAAAGTCGAAGTGTATGAAGCGAGTTGTTTGCGACTGTCGATAAACCCGCGTTCGAAATTGATGTGTCGGACAGTTCGACACCTTCGAGCTTAGGCAAATTCGACAAGACACGGAGTCCCGCATCAGAGACGTGTGTTGCCGACATTTGTAGTACTTTTAGGTTTTGATTGGCTGCCACTATTCGGAGCGCGTCATCGTTGAAATTCGATTCGCTGACATTGAGCCAATTTAGTGTTTTAAGTTTTGAAAGAATATTTAGGTCGCTGGGGGCTAGGTCAATCCCGACAAAACTTAGCCTTTGGAGTGAATGACAGTTTAAGAGAGGTGCCAGTGACCCCGATATAGAGGACTGGTTGAGAACTAAAGTTTCCAGTTGCGGAAGCATCCCTAGGGTCTCTAGAGTCGCCTGATTTATATTCAGCCCTCGTAAAGAAAGTGTCTTTAAAGACGTTAACCCGGCTATGGTCTCTATCCAGTGGAGGGCAATTCGGCATAGGCTTAAATCTAGCCAATCCAGAGTTGAAAGTGTGCTTAGTCCCTTCAAGTCCATTCTAGATATTTTGCTGCCTGATAAGCTGAGCCCCTTAAAATTGTAACTATGCGGATCACCATCCTTATAGAGCTCACGGCCCGTGCTCAAGCCGTGACCACGGCGAGCTCCGGTGGGAACAGGGCGATTGTCAATTCCGACAAGGAACGTTTGGTCATCTTCTCCTAAACTGGAGGATTGAAGGTTCGCGTTGAATTCTGTACCCCAGCCTTGATCGTCTTTCTTGTTGCGGCCAACGGAATAGATGATTCCTCCATCACTCAGTGGGAGATATTTCATGGCTGACCCTGAGTGAAAATCAAATGGTATTTCATTGATATAGTCTCCCAACAATTCCTCCAGGGAATTGGGGAATCGCTTTTTATCAAAATGAAAACGTTTCATCGCAACGCAAGCGTTTGCGATATTAAGACTTTCTTGAAATTGTTCGAAATATAATAGATGGTGAACGGAACTTTCGCCAACTAATTGATAAAACAAAAGCCAAACACCTTCCGTTGCGATATCGCTAACAAGACTAATTCTAGGGTTGGTGAATCCGTCCATTTGAACTTGTTCAAAAAAAACGTTTAGCTCAAGAGATTTAATTGCATCAAAGCGCCTTTGCCGATCCTCGATTTGACTGATTTCCACTCTCCGGTCGTAAAACGCG
>Ga0209404_10001603_pt1 | contig 15027 bp, 27 predicted proteins | sample TroAtlMetagenome_2_FD_187447 | JGI IMG/M metagenome (GOLD analysis project Ga0209404, IMG submission 187447) | Marine eukaryotic phytoplankton communities from Atlantic Ocean - Tropical Atlantic ANT8 Metagenome (SPAdes) (version 2) | ecosystem: Environmental > Aquatic > Marine > Oceanic...
AGAGACATTGTTCTTGAGCTAATGAAACTAGGTGAAACAGTGAGGGAATCCCCATGTCGCTACAATAACGGTGAACTAAGGGAGGACATCGGAGTCAGTTGGCCTGACGGCAAACGAATACATATCACGAACGGTGATTACACTAACAACTGGAGAGCCGACAAGGGTAAGATCAACATCCAAGGCTACCCATGCCAACCCAAGGAGAGAACAAAACTCAGGTGGGTAGGCGGTAACAATTCGATGCACGACTACGACCCGGGCACGAAGGTGTGGGAACATGAGACGTTACATTGGTCGAGTATGCTTCGCCACGACGAGAATGATTGGCGATGCGAGATCAATCTTAGTGCAAAGAAAAACCCTGCTCAGATTGCCAAGGAAATTAATGGCAGATTCATGCGTAAGTATATGGAGATGTGGCCCCGTTCAGTTGAACGTGCTCAGTCTATTGATAATAACCACAGAAATTATATTTCCAAGAGGTCACTACTGGAGGACAGGTTGGGAGTTAGATGGCACAATCATTCCGAAAGTGCGTTCTCAGTCGAGGGAATAAAGTATCCCGAGTTCGAGCTTCACCTTAGTGGGAACGTGGACATTAAACTTAGAAGTATAAGCTGCGAGAATGCGGTCAAGGTGATCGAGTATTTAAAGCAGCTCGTAGATGACGAGGGCAAACTATGAGTAAACCTAAACGAGAAACAATGGAGCGAAGGGTAAGGAAAAACCTATGCCCTTTTTGCAGATCAAATAAAACAGAACCGTGGTGTGATGAAAGGATTCAGGTAGACCCATACACACAGATGGATGATGGCAATGCTTGTATTGATATGAAATGTGAGAAATGTGAAAAGACATACTCAATACATTATAAGTTAGATTTCGCATACGAGTACAATGTTGAAACAGATTACCAAGAAGCAATGAGTAATGAGGTATCTGAAGCCGATGTGATTGATCTGTTTGAGGCTTGTTGCACGAAGTTTGATGACGTTTTATTTGTAACTACCGAGGAAGAAGTGGACGAGAACAATGAGTGAATCAATAGCGCATAATATAGTTAGTATCGAAACTAATAGTAGTAACGATGCAATAATGGCAGCAGCTAAAACTATAAGGGATAAGGTTGGCAACCTACTTGAGATGAGAGGTTTCTCATTAAAAAGTAAGAAGCCATACGCAGAAGGTAAATGTTACGGAGCAGACTTCAGGTTCAAGCCAGTCAATCCATTGACTGAGGGGTACGGTATTAATCTTCGATACTTCCCTGATGAGAACCCTGATAGATTATCTCTTCGGTTTGTTTCGCCAGCGTATCAGAACTACAACGGGCAAAACAAAATCATTAACATGAATCATCAACGTGGTGATTATGTTGATGCACTTAGCTCTCAGTTTTCTCACACTAGCGATGAATCTAAACTAATCCTAGAGTCATTGCTGGATAACTTTGACACTGCGATTGATAAACAAATAAGAAACAACAAGTCTTGGAGAAATTGTATATCAGGTAACGGCGCGTTCGATAATATAGAATTGATCGTGAAGTTTCTTGAGAAGGCTTGGCCAATGTACTTATTGAAATATCAATTCAGCAAGATAGAAGCTGTTGAGTATCAACAAGAGAATCAAGATTTTTCTTCTTATAGAAAGAAAGTAAAGGAGTGCTTAGGTGGTGATGAGCCTACCAATGAAAATGACTTCGGGAGTTCTGTGGTAATTGAAAATAATATAGGGCAATTAAAGGAAGTGAATATTGAAATGGATATTAAGAAGCGTGGCACGACAACGCTAAATTCTATTACACTAGATAAAGAAAGTGCCTTGGATTTTCTCAAGCACCTAATGAAATGGAGGAGAAATTAAATGCCAGATGAATATGTAATTAAGTTAACGCCAAGAATGAAAGACAGCTTAAAGGATAAAGACATTCAGAAGTGGTTGATCGAGGCAGAGAAAAGTACACATCCATACTGGACGCACGTTATGTCTGATGTGATCGAACAGATATGCGAACAGAATAATGTGACACCAATCCCACAGTACACAGATGAAAGGCAAAAGATATGGCTACAATAAAAGCACCAAAGCATACAACACATGTCAGATTGGACACTGAGTTTGAAGGGACAAAGCGTTTTGCTTTGCAACCTATCAAGGACATGGACTGTTTGAAGGGATGCCCCGGCAAGGTGACATACCTTCAGCAGTTGCATGGTAATAATAAGTATAAGGAGTTAGCCACATTCACCTTCGATGGAACGTGGCCCTTGGTAACTGAGGAACAGTTGCAGAATAAGGAGGACGGATGCCAGAGTTCGTAGTAACAGTTAACAGGAAGATAACAAAAGAGTTCAAGGTGCAAGCCAAGAACAGGTGGCAAGCTAAACTAATGGTTAAGGACAAGGTTCTTAATACCAGTATGGATTGCCGAGAAAATTACGGTGAAGATATTAACGAGGACGCTTCGAGTAGTGGCTCTCGTGATTACATCTCCACTGTTGAACCAGTAAACAAGTAAACAAGTAATAATGAAACAAGGTGTAATTAAATTAAATGAACATCCGTTAGAAATCCAAGCCGACCCTTTAAAGTTAAAGGTAATTGCTGAAGCCCTTGGTGGCTACATGGATCGGAATGGAATAGAAGACCAAACACTAAGAGACTTTGGTTTTCAAATGGAAGTTGCTTATCAAAATCACCATTCACTAGATCAAGACGACTGGGGGTTTACCGATAAGGATTGGAAACAATTAAAGAACTATGAATAAACTATTCATACTAGCACTAGCCCCTGCCCTACTACTGTTCAACAAGTCTGACAGTAGAGTGGTAGCCAGCTACTACCATGACAAGTATCAGGGTAGACCAACAGCTAGTGGTGAACCGTTTGATAACGGAGCCATGACAGCAGCACATAAGACTCTCCCCTTCGGGACGAGAGTTCGGGTTGAACTAACCAAGGATCGGTTTGTGATTGTGAAGATCAATGACCGAGGGCCGTTCATAAAAGGAAGAGAGATAGACCTAAGCCAAGCCGCCTTCAAAAAGTTGTGTCAACTTGAGGCGGGATTAGTTAAGGTTCGTCTTACAATAATAGATAACAAGTAACAAAGAAAGAGAGCTAACAAATGAAACAAATCGAGGAGTGCTCTAAGCAAGCACTAACCGATGCGGTACTAGATAACTATGCCGCATTACATAGACCAATCTCCGTTAAAGAAAACGGAACGAAATTCATGGAAGGTGTGCATGGGATTATTCTCAGACCGCATGACTGCTACATGGATTTGATCGGGCCTTTCAAAGAACCAGAAGACTTCTGGAAAATCTGTGATGAAAGGTTTACTAAGGACAACTTCATGGTAGTACCACACTTGACTGACATTAATCCAACAGAGGTTAAGTGTAATGATAAGCCATTCGTTTGGCAGGGTAACTACGAAGAATTCAAATCAACATGGCAACTAGACTGATGTGGAGACTGCTGAAAGAATGTATTACTTGTGGTGAACACATTGCTAAGTATGATTCATCTATTGAGTTAGCTGTACTGACTGGTGAGTTGGACAGTAAATCCCGTATGCTTGTAAAAGATAAGTGTATCAAGTGTAGCCCAAGCAGGGCACAGCGAATCATTCACCCTCAGTATGCTCAGGTGTTTGATGACAGGCCAACCTATGACATGAGGTTATGGGATGAAGGGAAGCGATCCAAGTGGGTTAAGATTTACACTGACGCTTGGGTTAAGCTGCAAGAGAAACACAATCCAAACTGGAAGGAGGACACACTATGAGTGATTATGTTCCAGAAGATAACAAGATATGGAACGATGAGGACTGGCCTAAGTTCCGTGTTTCTTACTGCCATTATCATGGGAAACCAGACAATAAAGATGTAAAGAAATCAAGCGATACAGACAAGCATGGTGACATCGTTCATCATCTCCATAAGCCAAGGTTTGTAGGTCATGTTCTCAATGCTGAAGATGGAAGTGTAGGTATCATGCCTACCTTTATTGATGATCCCGGCACAGACGCACAAGCGATTGCTAAACTAATGAGATTAACTGGTGAGTGGTACAAAGAATGTGGAGGTATGAAGTGAACATCATTGCATTCAATGTTAAGGAAAGGAAAAAGTTTAAGAAACTTAAAGTAACCCGATACCTCGGTGAAGATTCATGGGGTAACACCCTTGTTAACACACGGCACATGGGAGCAATCACAATGAACGCTTACTTTATGTTGAAGGAGCTAGACCAACAGCTTGTGAACACAGAAGACTACATGGGTATGGCTTACTTCTGGGGCCATGAGTATAAACATTACCTAAGGGGTGCTACTGACTCACAACGTAGAAGAGTTCATAAGCAGTTACTAACAGAGGGCTTGGAGCTTAATGGTAAAAGCAAAAGGCACTTGGAGATAATACAAAAGATAACAGGATTAGAATGAAACAAGTAAGAGTATTAGTAATAGACCCGTTCAAGAGACGGATATACGAAAAGCATATTGGTCAGGACAGGGTTAATGAAATGCAAGAGATTGTCGGTGGCTACATCGAAGCAGCTTCTCGCTTGGATAATGATGACATCCTGTTCGTTGATGAAGATGGATTACGCAAGGACAATCAGAAGTTCTTCTCATTCAAGGAAGCTATTGATCAGCCACTGGCTGGTGTTGGTTTCTTGGGAGGCGTTGACCGTGAGGGTAATGCTCAGGATTGCAAGATGGATGAGCTAGACTTGGCGACAAAGATAGAATGGTTGGAAATGAAGTAATGTGGAACAAGTACGACATTAAGACTAACCCTAAATGGGCATGGCATGAGTTGGAGATTCCTAAGAAGACTGACAAGGAGAACCAAGAGATAATTGAAAAGGCAATCCGCGCCGGGATGACAAGGGAGTTGGCAGAGGAATCAGTCAGGACATACAAGCATGACAAGATGTATGCTAACGCATACTACACTGTGTTTGTAACACCTCAACTAAAAGCAGACGGCAGTAAACCTAACCCGCTAATGGTTCACATCTCCATCAGTAATAAAAAGAAAGGGACTGTCCATGATTGGCGTGACCTTCAACAGATTAAGAACGACTTAGTTGGTAAGCAGTACGAGGCTGTTGAGTTATACCCAGCAGAAGATAGGCTGGTTGATATGGCTAATCAGTATCACCTGTGGTGTGTTGCCGATGAGAAGTTTCGCTTCCCGTTTGGTTTTAACCAAGGCCGAGTAACATCTAATGAGCAGCCAACAAATGTTGGTAAACAAAGGGAGACACCTAAGTATGATTGATGTAAGTAAAGGTTACGTTGAACTCCCCCGCCCTATGCACAACAGGATGAGCCTCGCAGCTACAGTGGGTGGAGTTATGAGGGCTCTTGGTTATAGGGATGAAGATAGAAAAACTGTTCATAATACTATGCAACAGCTTGAGAGTTATGATCAGGTAATAGAGTTTGCCCTTAGTGTCACCAATGCTATTGGTTGTCCGATCAGGCTTGACCCAAACTATAAACCACACGAAGATAACCGAACTTAGTTAGGTACTTATTGTTATCTTACTTTGTTTACTTGGCGGGGGAGCTTCGGCTCCCTCGTTTTTTATTTCCTTCTCTTCTTCTTTGCCGCCACTGGCACAGTCATGGCTCCCTTTGTGGTCAGGTCACCGCGCACTAACATCTGAATGTATTGTGATCTGGTGAAGCCGAGACTCTCTGCTCGTTCATCTATTTCTTTTAACATGTCTGGCTGACAACTGAATCCTACAGTAGCTCTCATCTGAGGAACAGTGTGCTACTCTGTGGTACATTGTGCAATAAAAAACCCCCTGCGGATTAGGCAGAGGGTGGTTAAAGAAGAGGCTGCTATTTAAACGCTATCCTTTTTTAAATTTTTAAATTTTCGAGGAAACAGATTCTCCCAGTCGGCGGGAGCTAATGGACGCAAATGACATGGCCCCGGTTCATCGCAATTTTTTTCGTACTCCGATTCTATGAACTTTATAGTTTCCGTTGGGTTTTTTCTCATTGCCTCTGTGAACCGATTCCATTCCTGTTTTTGTTTTTCAGGCAAGGCGGCGATGACTTCGGCAAACTCAGCATTCGATGGGCGTTGGCTCGTCGTCCCTAATTTCATTTCAATATGAAACTGTTCAGCAATATCTTTTTTTCTATGTGCCAAACGGACAACAGTTGCGGCGTAATCAGCGTCTTTTTCTCGCAGTATTGTTGCAAACTCTGGGTTAATTGCGTCGAATGGTTTAATTATTTGTTGGTCAATAAAACGAAACATTGATGATATATGAACGAGATATTTATAGTGATCTAATGTTTTTATTATGTCAGTTAACTCTCTAGTTTTGCCTCCCTTTGAACCGTTCACCGACCAGCTATGTTTGAACCCACGGCTCGTTAAATATGAGTATTTCAATTTACCCTGCTCCCATTTAATACCCATGTCGTTTGACATTAATTCAAATGTATTCTCGTTTAAATTAAGATTAAACCCGAGCGAGTCTTCTTTTTTATTATTCTTATAGAACCCTGATTCGCCAGAAAGGTCGGTCGGATAATGATTCATTACTGACTGAGTGAATCCAGTGTACTCTCCCTGTTCGTCATAGGTAGCAACGCATTTGAGTATGTATTCTCCGAACTGGTCTGTATTTTGTTCACCGTCAATTTTCCAGTGCCAGCGTTCAATTAATTTTTCACCGTCCCATACCTCATACCCCGCTGGGAATTGGTCGTCGATTTTTTGGAAACCTTTATTGGTGTGTTCTCGGCGGCGGTCGAACCAGATTTGTTTAATGGTTTTCTGCTCAACCTGATGAGTTAGATCAGCTATTAAAACCTGCTGTTTTTGAACTGAATTGAGTAGGGCTTTGTTTGACTCCATTAATTCTGAGGTTGATTTTTTGTTATTAAACAAAACCGTCCCATAATAATGCGTAACATAATTTGTTGCACACCATGTTGCACCAATGACACAGACGATAAACAAAATTGCCGCACTCCAATACCGTTTTCTCCAGCGGCCCTCTCGTTTGTGAGCGCAATCCTCCGCGTTAATGCTTCGATTGTTAGCATTATCCTCTGAGTCCTTGTGCCGCTTATTTGCGAATACCTGAGCCGCGCCTTGGTTGCCAAGAACTTCTTGTAACCCCTCTTCAATCCTATTATCCATCTTGTTTATTTATTTATTGTCTAGGCTTTATATCAATACCTAGTTCCTTGCTTGTTTTCTCAAATATTTTTTGAGTCCTTTCTATAGCAGCCGTCAGTTTGCTCATGGCATTCGCCTTCGCAATACCCTCAAGCTGCTCAACATCTACTCCTTCATCAGAGACACCGTTCTTTAATTGGTATCGGGCTGCCGTGAGTAGCCATTCGTTCATTGACATTTCCTCCTTGTTGGCTGCCTCCTCCATTGCGGAATAAAGGCTGTCAGTACAGCGAAACGACCTTAGCTTTTTTTTAATTTTCATTAATGGTTTGCAACACGGCGAACTTTTTTTTCTTTTAAAAAAAGACTGCGAACAAACTCCTTTTATACACGGTTTCTAATCTATGCAAGAATAATGATATTTTTTTTTTAAAGAAACGACATCGTTGTTGAAAAATATTTATTGCGACATCATTAAAAATATGACATCAAATGTCTGTGCCTAAAAAATCTGAAGACAAGAAACAAAAGATAAGGGCAGTTGCAGTGGATCAAAATATGGATTTGTTAATTACCGCAGGGGCAAAGATTGAGGGAAATATATCCAAGTTTTTTAGGGCCGCCATACTGAACTACTTCACCAATCACAATAAGAAAAATGAGAGTACAAGTAAAAGTCAGGCTTGAGGATAGCCACATAAAAGAACTCACAGCTAAGGCTAAAGCTACTGGTCAATCAGTTGGTCAGTACATGAAGAAGCTGGTTGAGAATGATATTAAGAATAAGAAACTAAAAGTAAGTTATGTTTAAAAAAGCAGAGCGGAGTAACCGCAAATTAAGAATGGCCCTCGCTGGTGTAAGCGGTGGAGGGAAAACATATACGGCGTTAAAACTGGCCAGCTACTTGGGTAGCAGTACCGCATTGCTGGACACCGAAAGAAGTTCGGCAGAAATTTATTCAACAGATTTTAATTTCGATGTTGCCCAATTAACCAATCATCATCCTCAGAAATATGTAGATGCAATCACAGCAGCAGCAGAAGCTAAGTACGATACGCTAATCATAGACTCCCTGAGTCATGCATGGATCGGAAAGGATGGAGCACTTGAGTTAGTGAGTAAACACGGCAAGAGTTTTAATGCTTGGGGTAAAGTAACACCATTACTGGACAAGTTGACAGATACATTGCTGGCCTACCCCGGACATGTGATAGCAACAATGAGACAGAAGCAGTCCTACTCACAAGAGAAAGACGATAGAGGTAAAATCACAGTAGCTAAAATTGGATTAGCAACACAACAACGAGATGGAATAGATTTTGAGTTCGATGTGTTTGGGAGTATGGACACCATGAACACTATGACCATAGAGAAATCAAGATGCCCTGAGTTAGCTGGCCAGATGTTTGCTATGCCCGGGCAAGAACTAGCAAAGATACTAACAGGCTGGTTAGATGGTAATCCTTCAGAGCCAGTTAAATTTGAGAAACCTAAGGAAGCACCTAAGGAAGAATCAAAAAAGGTAAGCAAGTTAACTGAAGATCAGGCAGACAAACTGTCAAAGCTATTCACTGGCAATGAAGAGAATGTGCATAAGTTTCTACTGATGAGGGGTAAGATTAAGAAAGGTGAAAACTGGGAGATGATGAACCCTCCATCATACGCTGATCAAATTCTAGAAAAGCCAGACGCATTCATAGCTACAGTGATAGGGCACACGATAAAGAAATAATTTTAACGCAGGTTTCCGGGCATCTGGTACAACAAATAAACGTATGCTGTTTATGTTAGTTATAAACAAAAAAGATTACTGGCCCACGGCTGTCACACTACGCTGAATGTAATCCCCTGCGTTAATACTAAATCTACATAGTGAAAAACGAAACAGAAAAAGTCGGGGAGATCGGCCACCACTCCTTAGAACTTGGGCAGAGTCAGGATAAATTTAATCAGAACCTTTCCTATAAGATGAGGCTCAAGGTCTTACAAGGAAGGTTTGCCCCAAACAGTAAAGACAAGGCAATGATTTTAAGATACCGCGAAAGCGGTAAGACACCAGAAGATTTTCTTAAAACTTGGAAGGTGTAATTTAATGATAAACGGTATCGTAACAGTAGCTAAAGAAGAGCAAGGAGTGGACGAGAGGGGCGGCCTGCCATCAGCGTCTGGTTTGTCAAGGGTGGCAGCCTGCCCCGGCTCTTTCCAAATGGAAACCAAGGCTGGCTCTGTTGATACTTCATCCCCTGCTGCCGAGCGAGGCACAAGAATCCACGCAAGAATGGAGGGTGAGGATATTGAATTGATACCTGAGGAGGAGTTAGTAGCTAAAGAAATGGCTGAGTATGATGATCTGCTTCTTGATTGTGATGAGCTGATTAGAGAAGTCAGGCTGTGGTACTCATGGAAAGACGGAGAAAAACTATTCTCTGGAAAGATTGATGTCGGTGGTATCGACAAGATAACTGGTAACACAGTGCTAGTTAACTACAAGACAGGAAGGGGGCAGGAAAATGTAGATGGTAACTGGCAGGCTATGGCTGAGGCACTTCTGTTCCATAAGTTCTATGGCAACAAAGGCAAGGATGTTGTTTATACATTCAACCAACCTGAATCCATTTATAACAAAGTCGTAAGCGGCACATTCACTGAGGCTGACCTATATAAATTTGAACGGAAAATATTAGCAGCACTTCATAGATCAAAGACCTTTAACCCCCCGTTAATGCCAAGTGAATTTGCATGTAAATGGTGTAAGGCTGTTGCCATTTGCCCTGCTGCTCGCTGGAAAATCAGTGATGCAAATGATGATGATAGCACTCCCCTTGCAGAGCTTAAACCAGCGGATAGAACTGCTGTTCTTGAGAGGCTTCAAGCAGCCGAGAAACTTGTTAGTGAGTCATGGCAAAAGAGAAAGAAGGAAGCCCGTGACTTAATCGGTAACAGCTCAACAGCTATTCCCGGCTGGCAGTTAAGGAAAGGAAGGAACATACAAAAGGTTGAGTCCGTTCAAGATGTTTATAATTCATTAGTGGAACTGGATATAAGTGAAGAAGATTTTTTTGGTGCGTGTTCAATTAGCTATACTAAGCTGAAGGGTTTAGTGGGTGATGCTGAATTATTAGAGAGGAAACTTGGTGGAGCTATCAAGCAGAGCAGAGTTAAAGATAGTTTAGTTAAGTCAAATTAGTAAATGCATCGACCTCGGTACGAAACAAATAAAGACCTACAGAATGAAAAGGAAGTTTCTAAATTTCTGGAAGGGTATGGTATCCAATGTTTCAAGCTACCAATCAGTTATAGATTAGATTGGATCGCTTTTAGAGACAGGAAGCTAATGGGTTTTATAGAATTAAAAACCAGAACAACTAAGCGGTTAACCTATCCGACCTTGATTCTTTCATTGTCAAAGTTCAGCGCAGGATGCTCGTTATCTAGGCTAACAGGAACTGACTTCTGGGTTGCTGCTAAATGGACTGACTCACTTGGGTTTTGTTGCTGCTCAGACTTAGGCGCGGAGATTGAAATGGGTGGTAGGCATGACAGAAATGACAGAGACGACTTTGAACCTGTTGTTCATTTACCTGTTGAACTGTTTAAGGATAAACCGTGCCACTAAACAGTAAACAAAAAGGAGCGCGAGGTGAGCGAATGTTTCGAGATGAACTCAGAGAGGCTGGGTTTCATGGTGAAGGAGAGGACGCAACAATCCGAGGCTGTCAGAACGCAGGTAGAGGTGCAGGTGGAACCGTGGCTCCAGATGTTATTGCCCCACTGCTGGCAAGGTTTCATTGGGAAGTAAAATTTAGGGAGAAGGGAACTCCCCGTCAGGCGTACATTCAGGCTAAGGCTGATGCACTTGCGAAACAAATACCCATAGTGGGTTTTAAGAAGAACCACGCTGATTGGTTGGTTTGTTTATCTTTGGAAGACTTCTTTGAGATATGCAGGAACCTCCCGCCAGAGTGGCTAAGAGGGCTAGAAGATTGATTAAGATACCAGAAAATTCAGAGATGGAGCAGGCACTTCTAGGGTGCATACTGCTAGACAAAGAGGACGGAGCTATACTTCCTGAGCTAATCAGCAACCACTCATGTATTAGGGAATACTTTCACGACATACGGTGTAAAGTTATATTTGAGAACATCCTTAGACTGTTCGATAAGAACAAGAAAATTGAGGAGATGTTTTTAATTAACTCTATCAAGAAGAACGAGGGGATGGATGACGCTGGTGGAATTAATTTTATAGTTACATTAACTGACAAGACCCCGTCATCACATAACTGGCAGCACTATGCCAAAGAGTTGAAGGACTATTACATCAAACGGAAACTGATTTATATTTCTAATGACACCATAGCTATGGCTAACATGGAGCCTGAGGCGACCAAGGCTTTAGATATTGCACAGAAAAATATACTGGCAGTAGCGCAGGAACATTCACAATCCGGGGAAAAGGATACCACTGTACTTGTTCAGGATTACTTGGATCAATTGGATTACTTATCGAAGCATAAGAACGAGATGCTCGGTGTTCGCACAGGGTTCAACTACTTGGACAATGTCCTCACAGGGTTAAAGCCTGCGGAGATTATGATACTGGCGGCGCGGCCTTCTGTTGGTAAGACATCCTTTGCCCTGTGTGTCGCAAAGAACATAGCCGTGAATGGAAAGAAACCCGTTGGAATTTTCTCATTGGAGATGTCAGCGTCTGCATTAATTCAAAGGCTCATACATGTTCAGGCTGGTGTTGGGAAAAACATGGCACTTCAAAACAACAAAGCTATTGCTGAAGCAGCTAGTAAAATAGCTAATGCACCTTTCCATATAGATGATCGAAGCGGGTTGACCGTACAACAGATCACAGCGGCTGCTAGACGAATGCATCACCAGCATAAAATTGAGATACTTGTTATTGATTACCTGCAATTAATACGATCAACAAGGGACAGAGGTAGTCGTAATGATGAGGTCACGGAGATTAGTAATGGATGTAAGTCCTTAGCCAAGGAGTTAAATATTCCTATCATTCTGTTGTCACAATTAAGCAGGTCATCGGTTCAAGAGAATAGGCGGCCAAGGTTATCCGATCTCAGGGATAGTGGCTCGATTGAGCAGGACGCTGATCAGGTTTTATTTTTATATAGGCCACTTGATTATGTTCCTAATGACGAGGACAAGGTTTTACCTGTGAACCTGTCAGTAGATAAAAACAGGGATGGAATCAGTGGGGTAACAATTGATCTAACATTTCAAAGAAGTCTTACTAGATTTGTAGAGGCGAAGGTGGACGCAGCATGACAAGTGATAGCGAAATACTTGGCGAGATACTTGTGGCTGACGGATTGGAAGAAGCATTCATTGGTGTCGCCCAGCAGTACAATAAATATTTTGCATTATATGACAGAGATTCAGCCATCAAGATATTCATGGATCGAGATGACATGACACTAGAGGAAGCAGAGGAGTGGTTTGAGTTTAACGTAGTGGGTGCATGGGTAGGTGAGAATACTCCTGCATTTGTTACGAAGTGTAAGTTTAAGAATTTAAAATAATATGAGTGAAGAAAACAAAATAACAGAGAGCGGAATTAATCAGGATAAATATAGCACATTGCCATATACTGATCTTGATGAAATAAGAAAACTAGAAGACAGGCTTACCCCTTGGCATATAGATGCTTCCTTCAAGGTGCTTCATATAGTTTCACACATGTCAACCAAGGAGAAAGTCCAAGAATTGGATAAGATTGCTGACGCATTCAACGAAGGGAATCCAGACCCAATGCCTGTGGATGTTTTTGCGTCTATGTTAAAAGTAGCTAGGACAATAGTTAATAACCCTATGCCTATGTCTATTAGTAAACATGCGTTTGTTTTAATTAATATTTACAGCATAGTGCATGAAGCAATGGAGTTGGATTCAGTGAAAGAGATTAAGGATAAAATTTCTGAAGTGGCTAAGATAATGGAAGAGATGTTCCATGAGCAGGAACCAGAAGAGACTCCCCCTGAGGCAATCGAAGCCTTCAAGAAGGAGATGGAGAAGCAGGGTTTAAACGTGGAACCAGTTAAAGGTTCAGTTGTGAAGGTGCAGAAAAAAGATGGAGAGTGATCAACAATTGACAGTAGTGGTTCCTATGTGGGTGTCTACTAGGAAGGCGGCGAAGATTATCGGAGTCAGTGACTCATATATATCCGCAATTAAAAGGGCTATGGGGATTTCTCGGGCAAGAATTTTCCGATTGGATCGTCTGCTTGAATGGTTGGAAGCGAACCCTGATTTTCGAGCGGTAGATGCGTACCGCCAAAAGCAGCTTTCAAACCCTGAGCAACCTTAATAATCTCATCAGGTTTAATTTTGATGTAGATGTCATGGACTAGACTGGATGAATGGTTCACATACCGTCTGGCAAGTTGTTCAGGAATACCAGCCAACGCCATACGGGTTATGCAGGTTCGCCTAGTGTCATGGAAACTATGATTATCAAGACCAATGGCTTTAAACATGTGACTAAATTGACCACCCAGAGATTTGTCTGGAACATCCAATGCGTTCCCTTTGTTTCTAATAATCTCCTCAAAATAAGGAAGGGCCAATGGACATATAGGAACCTCATGGTTGGCATAACCTTTCTCCTTGAACACAACCATTCCAGATCGAAGGTTAATTTGTTTGGGGTGCATTCGGGTAGCCTTGATTCTAGCTCCATGATAAATGCCAAGGGCGAATGATGGTATCATCCACCTTGGCCACGGCTTCTTTGAGATATGCTTTGACCCACTGCGTACTGGAGCATTCAACTCAGTCCAAATTAAATCGAGCTCGTGATCATCAAATGGGTATCTCATTTTTTTTCTTTTCTTTCCCCTCACCCGATAATCTATCAGTGGATTAATTGAGCAGTATTCTCTCTTCACCGCCTCATGCATAATTATCCTCAATTTTCCAACGTAGGTCTGGTTAAGAGAATCAATACCAATGTTTGGTTTGAGTCTTTGGATTTCATCAATGCAAATATCCCAAGCCTCGGCAGTAAGTTGAGCGGGATGTTCGATTTCTTTAGGGATAAATATTTCCCCGTAAACAAACATCCACATACGAAGTGTGTCATTATGGGTAGCCTTATGAGGCCACCTTCGACGAATAAAATTAGGAACCCATTGATCCCAATGTGCTGCCTGTCCTCCACTAAGGGCAGATCGCTTTTCGTTCGATGCTGTCTCAAGCCTAAAGAGCTCAGCGTTTGTTTGCTCCTTAGTCCATTTAACGTCAAGGGCCACTTTCTTTGGGTAATGCCATCGTCGGGCATTAGCTTTTTCCCAAGCCTTTCTGTCATGGTAAAACCGAGTAGCAGTTCTAAGGCGTTTGCCGTTAGAATCTACATAGCTGATGTAATAGTAAGGGGATTTCTTTTGCTTGAAAAAATGAGCCATCTAAGAAAGGCGAGTATGACAAGGTATGACACGGGCGTAAAGACCCATGTGAAATACAAAGCAAGAAATGATTTTTTTATATTGAAATATATCTAAAATCCCACTATAACAAGGCAGATGTTTTAGTCTCGTAAGTGTAGATGGGCATGATAAATGTAGTTAAGTTATTAATAAGTAGTAAGTTATGAACAATAGCATTATGCACGGGTATGACACAGCACTTGATCACATGGATAAAATCCCTCCAAATCTGTGCAGAATCCTAGCAAGGAAAGGCAGAATAGCCATGACTAACAAGGAGATTGCTGATGCTTCGGGACTCACCATTAAACGTGTGGGAGAAATATCAAGACAGACCAGTTGGAGCAAGATTGATGTAGGCCAAGCCAGTGCCTTTGCTGCTGCCTGCGGGGTC
>Ga0209404_10001604_pt1 | contig 15022 bp, 12 predicted proteins | sample TroAtlMetagenome_2_FD_187447 | JGI IMG/M metagenome (GOLD analysis project Ga0209404, IMG submission 187447) | Marine eukaryotic phytoplankton communities from Atlantic Ocean - Tropical Atlantic ANT8 Metagenome (SPAdes) (version 2) | ecosystem: Environmental > Aquatic > Marine > Oceanic...
CAGATCGTCAAGGCCGCGGGCTCTGCTACCAATGCCGTCCGTTCCAGGAGGCGACCGTCGAGCGCGCCGGCTCGAAGAAGGCCCCGGTCGGCAAGACCTTCCTCAGCGAGGCCCGGGTCCGCGAAGCAACCGGAGCAGCGGCCACCGGTACCTGAAAAGAGGAAGGAGCTCTTCCGGAGGGCCTCCAAGAATGAAGACAAAATGAAGGTCTCGGCCTTTGCCAGGTGGTTGGATTTGCAGAACCGCATGTCCCTGAAGGAGGTGCAGGCCGTACTAGGGTCGCTGAAGTACTCTAGAACATCACCTATTGACGTCATTATTTTCGACCACGTCCTCGACTACCTCCAGGCCAAAAACAAAAAATGGGCCGATGAACGGCTGGTCATGATCGATATGAAGCCGCCGCCCCGGCCCAAGAAGAAGGTCGAGGCGCCGGCGCCGGCGCCGCCCGTCGAGGTACGAACGTATTACGAGCCGCCTGCGCAACCTAGGAGCCCGCTGTTTGGACGAACGTCGGAACCGAAGGAGGAGCAGCCCGCGCCGGCGGAGGAGGAGGAGGCCCCGTCGAGGCCGGAGACGTCCTACGAGTTCACGGACGCGAGGCCGCAGTCCGCGCCGGCCGACGGGCGAAGGCGGCGGCGGAAGAAGAAGAAGAAGCGGCGCAAGTCCAAGAAACGGGCCGGCTTCTTCTCGCTGAAGGCCGACGACGAGGACGCGAAATTACCGCATTTACGACCGCTCGCGAAGGCCCAGCAGCTTTCGCTGATCGAAGACACGTTGTTTGCGCCGGAGCCCGGAGTTAGGGCCGTCGAGGAAGGAGGTGGTGCCAAGGAAGGTGGGGAGTTTGTCGTGCCTTCCGGTTTGATGTCGCGCGCCATGTACTTGACCCTGAAGGCGGGCGGCGCGCCGGCCGTGCCGCAGGCGTCGCCCGCCAAATCGGAACTCACGCCGGACGAGTCGCCTCAAAAAAACAAACAGACGCGGGGCACGCAGCATTTGGACGAATTGCTTCGGAAACTGGGCGTCGAGTGGGAGGAGCGACCGGCGTCGGCGCCGGCGCTGCGGAGGCACTAAGTTATGAAAGTATAGTCCCTTCCCCGTGACGCCGTCGATGCAAGTGTCGATGCTACGCCGTCACGGATACGGAGACACTAAAAATGTTATACCTCCGTCGTCTCCGGCTCGGGACGCCCCTCGTCCGTACTCCGCATCGGGTTCGCCGTCTCCGCAGGACCAGGCTCGAAGACCTCCGCGCTGTCGGGCTCGATATGCGACAGCTCCACGTCGCCGTCCGCGGGTGGCGGCGGCTGCTCGTCCAATGCATCTATATCTCGTTGGAGCCGCCCCGTGAAGATGCCGATGGCGAAGTAGAGCCCGCCGAAGGCCACGTTGTTCAGAACGACCACGAGATTCACCCGTTCGCCGGCCGCGTCGATCAGCGCCAGTAACAACAAACTAAACGCACAAGAGGCCGCCAACGCCCAGACCAGCGCCTGGAACGCCTGGAGGTAGGTCGCACCACACGCATACTCCTCGTTCGCCGTCTTCACGGCCATGTAGCACATCCAGGCGGCTGTCGAGGCAAAAATCACGTAAAACGCGAGGTCGAAGGCTGGAGATACCGAGTACTCCCTGGGAAGCACCTTCTCGAATAATGCGAGCGTGATCGCCTTCACGAGGATGCCCAAGAATAGCGTCGAGAACGTGAGCTGGAGCACGATTCTCGCGGATCTGTTGACCTGTAAAGCATTCACGCCCTCGAAACCCGACGCGATTTGATAGAGGCCCCCATTCCTGGAAGGAAATAACCCCACACCATGTCCACTCAGCGTGGCCTTCCGTCGATTCACTCCGAGGACACAACATAATAGTAACGCGGCCGCGGCGACCGTACACGCCGCGAGCACAAAGATCCCATAGAACAACCGCCCCTTGTCACAGGTCCGGTCGTGGTACGGCTCGACGCCGCTCAATAGGCTTTCGGAGGGCGCCGCGGGGTACTCGCACAGACATTGGTACGCGAGCCGACACGACGCGTCGCGCCACCCCGACAACCCTTCCTCAATACTCCCCATGACCGCGCACGACTCGACGCAGCCCAGGTGGTGGTCCGGCTCGCCCCAGTCCGTGTACCAATTGGCGTACGTGACTCCTTGGCACGTCGCGGAGGCCTGGAGGTCCCAGCCTTTGTGGGAATGCTTCCGGTTGTGGGGATCTTGGTAGAGCCCGACCCAGCTCCCGAAGGTCTCGATCGAACCACCCACATCTTGGGAGAGGAACTCGTCGAGCTGAGGGTCGGTCACGCACGCGAGGGTGGACGTCGTCCAGTGGGGCAGGACGGGCCGTCCACTCCGCGCGACGTGGACCTTTGTCGCGTTGGCGCCGGCTAGCCGCGGGCAGATCTGGCGCCAGCACTCCTCGAAGGTGCCCGTCGTCTCGGACTTCCGGTAGCACCTCCCGGAGTAATAGTGCCAGCCTCCATCAACACCGCCGGGGCACTCGTCGACGCCGGCGACGCTGAGGAGAGCGTGCGCTTGTCGTAGTAATATGAATACGTAGGCGCGCGCCATTCTAGCTGGCGCGCTGGCCACCAGGTGTGTTGGCTACCGCCGTGCGCTGCAATTGCGCACACGCAAAGAGAGCTTGCAGAGTGAGCTGACAGCGATGATATTCTCGCCTATTTTGTCGTGTAGAGGAGGCGATCTGCGGTTTTCCCGAGCTTTCACGGCTTGCTAGTGTCTCACATACCGCTAGCTGAAAAAAAAAAAAGTCGGCTCTGAAGCGCTCACAGCTTTTTGTAGCCTTTTTCGGTTCGAACGAGGCCGTGGGAGAAACATCAAAGCGCCAAGAACTAGCGGCCTCGACGCCAGCGCTGCGATTCAGCAAAATAAGCAGGCAAGCTCTTGCAACTCTCTAAGCTGCAATCCTACCGCTCTGAGCCGCACGACCATGCACGTCGCACGCCTCCTCACAACGCTCGCCACGGCCACGGCCCTGCGCACGACACGCCGCGCGCTTGGCGCCGGCGCCGCGGCCGCCGCGCTCCCGCTTCCTGCGTCTGCCGCCGACGAGTGGCGACTAGGAGTGATAAAGGACTACGCCGTCACGAAGAAGCAGGCCTCATCGGTAAGAATCCGGCCGGAGACCATGCTCACGGCGACCGGTGAGAACGATACAGAACTAAAACTCCTGAAGGTGCCGCTCGGGCGGGCCGCGGCGGCGTCCTTCACCCCCGAGGACCAACTGGTCCTGGCCAAGTACTTCTCTTCCAGAACGGATGCCGAGAAGATCGGCCCCTCCAGAATCGCCTCGATCATGAAGGCCTCTCTACAAAAACAAGCGGCGAACCCTCAGTCACCGCTGCAAGGCGTCAAGCTCGATCCAGGCGCGGCGAGCGTCGAGACGAGAGGTGGAAGGCGCTACGTCGCGTATGGCTACGACGCCGACGCGTGTCGACGTCTATCGGAGGACGGCGAGTGTCTGAGGCGAGGCACACGCTACGTCGAGGCGCGCGTCTCCGTGTCCCTCGAGTCCCAAGCCCGGACGCTGGAGGAGCAGCGGCGCATGGACGAGGGCGAGATGGAGCAGCGCTACGTCGACACGCTCTGGGTCTTCACGGCCTCGGCGCCGAAGGGCGCGGGCGACGCGGCGCTCGGCGCGCTGCGGCGGGCCGCGGACTCGTTCGAGGTCGTCGTCGATTAGGCGTGTAGTAGTTTTGCTGTGAGTCTTACGGGGCCCCCGACGACGGCTCCTCGCGGGCGCGGAGCGCGGCTCGCGCCTTCCGCAGGTAGGACTCAATCTGCACCGTGAGGGGATACGCGCCTCCGAACACGCGCCGAGCGACCCGTTCCGTCTCCTCGAGCGTCGTCGTGGCCTCGCGGACATCGTCGACAGTGGCGCCTTCGCCATAGTAGAGCGTATGCGCATAAGCCCACCTCATCTTGAGCGTGAGTATATCATTCTCTCCGAGGACGCGTCGCGCCACGGGCATCGTTTTTAGTAACAATGACTTGGCTTCTCCGCGGCGTTTTAGACTATTTAGGGACGCCGCGTAGTTGTTGGCTGCGTTGAGGGTCATTTGATGGTCTTCGCCGTCGAGCCTCAAACGCCCGGAGTATACATTCTGCCGCACACGCAGGGCCTCTTCACGCCGTCCAAGCTGATCGTACGTGGTCGCAAGATTACTCTGCAGGACGAGTATGTTTTCTTCTGAATCGCCAAGGCGCCGTCGCATAGACAAATTAGCCTCTTCCATAGCCAATGCGTCCTCGTAGTGGCCTACAGCGGATATACCGTTCCCGAGCACGGTCATCGCCAAAAGCCGACAAGTGTCCGTCTCCGGCCGCCCCACGTACGTCTTCCAGCACGCCCACCCGAACGCGCACCGCACGACGCCGTGGTAGGATTGCTTGCACAAGCCGCACGTGTGCCACCGCCGCCACCTCGCATTAATCGCATCCTCGCCCAAATTGTTCTCCTTGGCCTCCGCGAGCAAAATCTTTGCCTGCTTCGCCAGGCACGACACGTGCGCGAAGCCCGCCGTCCCGCGGCATGCGCACCCGCGTACGAGGCCCTCCTTCGTCTTCCAATGCAAGGACTCGGTGCAGATGTAGCACGTCTGACCTTTCGTGTCGTCCGCGCATTTCTCGACCGCGAGCGCGACGGCCTCCGCGCACTTCTTATCAGCGTAGTACTGTTCGGCGCCGCCCCCGAGCTTGATTTGTTTGCAGTCGTTCTTGTGCCCTGCCTTCCAGTGTAGCTTTTGGCAGAGCCGCCCGCAGTAGCGTGTGTGGCAGTCGCCACACCGCGGCGCCGTGTGGGCCAGTGGAGTGGCGCAGGCGGCGCAGGTTGTGCGGATCATCTCAGGCGCAGCCCCAGTGGATTACGCTAAGGTGCCGCCCTGGCAATAAATTGCCAATAATGGCAGTGGCCTTGTTGCCAAAACTGAGTCAAGGCATTCCGCCCCGCGCCTGCACTACTCCTCGGGACGCGCCCCGAGACCTCGGACGGATACATAGACGCATACACTCCTTTGGGTGCGGGTTCGACGATGCAGCTCTCACATCGATCGGCGCTGCAGGCGTCGCGCGGCGTCGACGGCAGCAAAATGAATCCATGACCGGCCTCACCTACTTCGAAATCGCCCAGGGGCAGGCGTTCGAGCGCTGCGCGTTCGGCGCCGCAGCGGCGGCCGTCGAGCGCTCGCAGAGGCGGCTCTCCGAGCAACACAACAGCCGGATCGATCAGGCCGCGGCGAAACTCGTCGTGCTCGACGCCCTGCGGCGCGTCGCGGCGCGGCGGTTCATAATGAGGGCCGCCTTCGTCGCGTGCCGCGAGGCGAAGGCGACGGGCGCGTCCCGCGACGACGCGGACGCGGCGGCGGCGGGCGCCGCGGCGGCATGTAACTTACGCTTCCGGCCGCTGCCGTGTAAACCGCGCGTCGTCTGCCGCGACGCGGGAAAGGACGCGCGCGAAGCGTTGATCGCGAGCGCCGCCGCGAAGCGAGAAATAGTAAAGCGCCTCCAGGCCGAGCTCGCGCCCCTCGAGGCGGACGTCGACGACGCGCGGACCGCCGTCGGCCGGCGGCGCCACGAGCTCGTGCGCTTCGAGATCGACGCGAAAGTTCTCAAGAGCGAGGCCCAGCGGAAAGTGAACGCGCTCCGGAAGGCCCTTCGAAGTCTTTCGCTGGAGTGCCGCGTGGACCCGCCGCGGATCCGCCATCTCGCCGCGGCGGCCCTGCAGCGGAGTCTATCAACGGCGTTGAGTCTGAGGCGAGAATGGCGCCGGCGGCGGAAGGCGGCGCACGCGTCCGACGACTTCGAGAGGCGCAAGTTCGTGCGGTTGCGACGGAGCTTCTCCAACGTTTCGCGGCCGAACTCGCAGTGCGAGGGCTGGCTCCCGGACGCCGCGGTGCAGGCCGTCGTCGCCGCGCGCGTGAAGCGGCGGACGACGACGGTGACGACGCTGCAGGAGGCGGCGCGCCAGCGCCGGCTGAAGAAGCTCGCCAAAAAACAGCGGCGCGTGTCGACGGCGTGCCGCGAGGACCGGCGCCTCGTCGAGCGACTCGCGCGGCTCCGGGGCACGATGCACCGGGCCTTCGCGCGGCAGCAGCGCGCGCGGAAGCCGTACTGGGTCGAGCCGCCGCCCATCCAATGGGCCGTGCCGCCCGCGACGCCCAAAACGCCCTCGATCTCGTGGGCCGCGCCGCTGGCGATGCCGCGCACGCCCGCCTCGCGGCCCGGGACGGGCCGCTCCGCCACGCCGGGCTCGCGGCCCGGGACCCGCGGTTCGGACAAGGCGCCTTTGCAAGGCTGGGAGGGCCTCTTCCACGACCCGCGGTCGGCCAAGTCCGTGTCCTTCGCCGCCGCGGCGACGCCGCGGGCCACGCCGAAGCGCAAGGGCCGGCCCCGGTCCGTGCGCTTCTCGCTGCCGGACACGCCCGAGGCCGTGGCGCGGCCCGGCGGCGCGTCGCCGGCGCTCTTCGACCACGCGCCGACGCCGAAGAGCGTGCGCTTCGCCGGCGACGCGTTCACGCGGGCGCGCACGCCGCTCGCGCCGCTGCGCCTGGACTCGCGCGTGGGGTCGGCCGCCTCCGAGACGTGGGCGAGCCTCCGGGGCATGACGCCGCTGCGCGCGTCGGCGCGGTCCGCGACGCCCCTCTTCGGGTCGGGCTAACTGTTCGTGTTTGTCGTGTCCTAGCTCCCTTCGCCGCCAACCACTCCCCGTAGTGCCCGCGCCAAGCTTCCTTCGCCACCAATTCACTACGGGCCACCGCGGGGCCCCCGCGCGCGGTGTGCGTGTGGGGCGACGCGCCCCCCGGGACGGCTCGACCGGTCCCGACGGCCCCCGCGGCCCGCCCCGAGGACTCCCCGCGCGGCGCCGCGCCGGCGCGTGGGGTGGTTTTGCTAAAGTTAACCCCAGCAGCCCGACGACGGGCGGCCCGAGTGTGCGAAACGCCGGCAACTCGCAGCCTCGAGACCGCAGCGCAAGGGAACGCCATGCCTGTCCACGTCTTGAGGCCACGACGGTAGCTTGGGCCGCGCCGGGCAGCCCGGCCTGCAGCCCAGCCCCACCAGGCAGCCACCTGCCGCGACGGGCAGCCGAGGCTGCCCGGACCGTGGGGCGAGCGTCCGCCGACCGCCGTCGGCTCGCAGGCGCGGCGCGGTGACCGCCGGGGCCCGCCGCCATGGCGTCGACGGGCGCGCCCACGGCCGCGCCGAGCCAGCCCGTCTTGACCGACGAGGAGCGCGACACCGTCGAATTACCAATGTGGTCCATCGCGCTCGGTTTGGTTTTGGGTTTGTTAGGCTCGATAGCCATCAACACGGGCAACAACCTCCAGTCCATGGGTTTGAAAGAGCTCCAGAAAAAGGAGGAGCTCGACGAGCTCGACAATGGCGGCTCCGACGAGGCCGAGAAGCCCGCGCGCGAACCGAGCGAGTCGCGGACCTGGGTCGTCGGGACGACGATCTTCGTGACCGGTGCGCTCTTAAACTTCGCGTCCTACGCCTTCGCGCCGTCGGTCATGCTCGCACCGTTGGAAAGCATCCAATTCGTGACCAACATCATTTTTGGACGAGTACTCCTGAAAAAGAAAATTAGAAAAAGAATGATGGTCGGCACGGTCCTCATCTGCGGCGGCACGCTCATGGCCGTGCTCACGGCGGGGCTATCGAAACCCACGGCCCTGTCGGGCCGGCCCCACTCGTTGAAGAGGCAGTACATGGGCGAGACGGTCAATTCTGAGTTATATTTATCATACCTCGCCTTGTCGGTCGTGTCGGCCCTATTCCTACACTGCGTCCACAAGCGCTACGACAAGGCCTTTAACAAAGGAACGCCGCTCCCGGCGCATCGGTACGTGGCGCCGGCGTCGTACGCGGCGTTCTCGGCCATCTTCGGGGCGCAATCCGTCGTCCAGGCGAAGTGTCTGGCAATCTTGATCCTGTACTACGTGGACCGGAGCGAGCCCGGGGGATTACCGGGCTTCGGGAACATGTTTTTGAACTACTGGACGTACGTGACGTTGTTCGCCTGGGTCTTCTTCGTGGCCGTCTGGTTGTACCGGATGAACGAGGCCCTGGGGTTATATGATCCCATATTCATCATACCCTTACTGCAGGCCGGATTTATCATTTTCGCGATCATTAGCGGAGGTATCTATTTTGGCGAGTTCTCACGGTTCGAGCCGGGCCACTGGCTCTTCTTTTGTTTCGGGATTTGCTTCGTCTGCGTCGGCCTGCCGCTGTTGTCGCCGAAGGACCCCTCGGCCAAAAAACCGCCGGACATACGACGGATACAACCGTTGACGAGCGTCCCGGAGGAGGGCGGCGAGCCGAAGACGCCGACGCTCGACTTGGCCGCGCTCGAGGAGTCCGGACGGGCACGGCGGTCGCCGTCGCTCGACGGGTCGCCCAAGGCGCGGGCGTCCTTCGGCGACCGGCCGTCGTCGCGGCCGTCGTCGGGCAGCTCCTCGGGCCGCTTCGACCTCACGGGGAGCGGCATGTCCCGGCGGCTCCTGTCGCACGTCGCCGTCACGTCCGTCGCGTCGTCGCACAACTTCGGGAGCCCGCGCGCCGTGACGGCCAAGGGGAGCAGCCGGCGGTCGCTCGACGGCGACTCGCGACGGAGCCTGGACGGGGAGCTGCAGCGCGCCGAGGACGGCGAGAAGAAGGACCCGAGCATGGCGACGATCTAGGAACATAATACATAGGTTTATCTCCGGCGCCAGCGGTGCACGTCGAAGCTCATGCCCGGCGCGTAGCCCGCCGCATCCTTCAACAACGGCAGCGCCGCGTCCGGCGTGATGGTCTCGACGCCGCCCTGAAAGCCCGCCTCCGCGAAGGCGCTCTGGACGAGTTCGCTCCCGAAGCGCACGCGGCGCTCGGCGCAGACCACCAGCGCCAGGCCGCCGGGCGTCAGCGCCGTCCTCACCGTCGCCACCAGCGCCTTGGCCGTCTCAGGCGAATAGACGCAGTCCGCGGCGATGACCGCGTCGTAACTCGCCGCGAGGCTCGCCGGCGGCGCGCAGAAGTCGACGCGCGCCACGGTCACATCACACGCCCCAAAGTCGTTCACGGCGACGGCTTCTCGCAGATTTGCTAAGCAAGCTCCCTTGCGGTCCGAGAGCGTCACGGCGCCACACAAAGCGCGCGACGCGAACACCAGCCCCGCGAGGCCCGTGCCGGCGCCGAGCTCGAGCACGCGCGCGCCCGCCGGGATTTCCTGCGGCGCGAGCGACGCGAGGACCGCCGCGCTCGGCCACGTGCAGAAGCCCACGTCGCTGTGGGACCGCTGGCGCCCGCGCAACGTCCGGCGGAACACGGCGGAGCCGTAGGCGACGAGGCCCTCGTCGTCGTCGTCGTCGGACTCGCTGGCGCTGACGACGGCCGCCAAGAGACTCGCCGCGGCGTCGCTCGTCCGGCCGTCGTCGAGCGCCTTCGTGGCGGCGTGGCGCGCGCCGCGCCGCGCCAGCGCCCGGGCGCCCGCCGCGTCGCCGGCGAGGGCCGCGGCGAGTCGCAACGCGCCCGGGCGCGGCGGCGCGGCCTTCACGAGCGCCGCGAGCGCCTCGAGGCCGCCGCCCGCGCGCAGCTCCAATCGCACACGCAAGCGCGTGCGCGGCGCGCGTTCGCACGCCACGGCGAGGAACGCGCAGGCCTCGTCGTCGGCGAGGAACGCGTCGCAGGTTGACGCGTCGCCGAGCTGAGCGAGGGCGTCGGCGCCTTGATCTTTGCGGAGTGCCGCGAGGGCGCTGCCCGGCGCCGGCGGCGGCGCGGTTGCGGCGCTCATGATGATTTCGCCTTCAAGTTCGCTCATGGTGTCCCTCCGTTCAAGTTATCTCACAGGGCTGTCGCCTATACCAGTAATTGCAGCAATGCCGCCGATGCACACAATTATATCGCTCGCTTGCTGCCGAGGAGACAAACTTTGCTGTCTTACGCAGCACCGCTTGCAGCAATTATGCACCGCAGCAACTCAGTATTAGATCTGCTTTGAACGCACAATCGCTGGCCACGCGATGATTGCAACTAGCGCGCTCTTATGGCATTCAATTACATGACATCACAAAATCGCAAGGGTATTTGCGCCGCGCACGTATCCAGGCGCACGCCTCCTCGAACGGTCTGATACGACGCTTTCACAGACAGATCGGCCCAGGAACCAGCCTCGACGCCGTCGCCGCGCCCGCGCGCGACCGTTGCTCCGGCGAGAGCTAGAGAGAAAGGCAGTTAAAACGCAGGGTCGGGGGGCGCTCCGGTGGAGGCGCGCGGCGTCCACGGGAAATTCGAATGCGTGGCGAGTCTCACTCGGCCTCGGCGAGGTCGACGGCCCCGCGCTCGCCCATCGTCTCGGCCGCGACGGCGCCGGCGCCGGCGCCGGCCTCGGCCGCGGGCGGCGCGCCGCCCTCCTTTTCGGCGGCGGGCGCCACCTGGGCCGGCATGACGTCCTTCACCTTGACGCAGCAGCCGACCTTGGGGTAGAGCATGAGGCCGTAGAGGACGAACGTCTTCGGGACGTCGTCGGCGCAGGGCAGCGCGAACTCGCTGACCAGGCAGCAGCACATGCGCGACGTGCTGCGGCAGGCGCAATCAAACGGCTTGAGGTAGGTGGTTTCGTAATAGCACCCGCCGCAGCACGTCGCGTCGCAGACCGTCCGGTCCTTCTTCTTCGCCAGCGCCGCCTCGCCGGGGAAGTAGTGGTCCACGGTCTTGCAGCAGCCGAACTTGGGCATGATGACGCACCCGGGGAGGAGGGTGCACATCCGGGGGACGTAGTCGAGCTCGCCGCATAGCACGTAGTCGGACGCGCAGCAGAGGCACTCCGACTCGCCGGCGCCGCAGACCTTGGGGGCCGTGTCGAGGTACGCGTTCTCGCAGCAGAGGCCGGAGACGATGTAGTATTCGCTCTTGTCCATGTTAGGTGGCAGGAGGCGCTGTGCTGGGCTGTGCTGGGTAGGTGGCACGCAAAGGAGGCTGTGCACGAGGTGGCGAGGGTGGCTGTGGTGGCACGAGACGGTGGCTGGGTTTAGCAGCGGGCAGCAAGGGGCTCCGACGCCGTTTTTTACGCGTTGGGTACAGGACAAGTTCAACGCGACGGTTTTGCCCACACTGGCTCGACCGTGGTCCTGGGAGCGTTGCCGGTACAGGTGTGGCGGCCTGCCGAGCTCTAGCGCGGAGCATGCGGGTATTTTCCAGCAAGAGCAAGACTTCGAACAGCAATCTCCCGGCGCGCGGTATCCAGACGCAAGCCCCCTAGGGACGGTCCGGTGCGACGCTCTTCGCATCTTCGACAGACCGGGAACCGGCGATGGTGGCACCGTCGCGACCGAGGCGCCGGCGAGAGATAATAGTAGTCTACTAAGAGAGAAAGAAAGCGCGCGCCCCCGACGAGCCCCCTTTTACATGGTCAGCTCCATGATCGCGTTCACGATGTCGCCGTCGTTCGCGCGGAGCGCCTTGACGGCCTTGGACCGCGAGCAGGACGCCTGGGACATGACGAGCTCGACGTCCTTGGGCTCCAACCCGCTCTCGTCCAGGTCGCCGCCCTCGTCCTCCTCGGGGATCGTCGGCGGCGCGGCCGCGGCCGCGGCCCCGGAGCCCATGCTCGCCTGCGCGGCCTGGAACTGCGACGCCGCCTGCTGCTGCGCCTGCGCGCTCAGGTCCTCGATCTTCGCCTCGCCGAAGACGACGTACGTGTCCGACGTCGCGCTCTTGAAGACGTCGGGATGACCAATGGCGAAGAGGATGTTCTTGCTCTTCTTGACCGTCACGCGCACGACGTCGGGCACGGCCTTCATCCCCAGCTTCTGCATGGCCTTGCGGTTCTTCTTCTCGGCCCTGTTTTGTTTGGCGCCGCCGCCGTCGCCGCCGCCGGCCGCGGCCGCGGGCTGGGCCGGCGGCGGCGCGTCCTCCTGGTCCTCGAGGGTCTGCGAGGGGGGGGGGGCGGCGCGTCGGCGTTTTGCGTGCGTGCTGCCCTCTCGTGCGTCTCGTACGTCGTCTTACGGACCTCGCGTCGACGGCGCGGGAAGGGCCGGCGGCGCGCGGCGCGGCCGGCCGGGACAAGGTCGGGCCGCGACCGCGGGACCGCTGCTCGCCAGCACGGAGCGGGTCCGCGCGGCGCGCGGGATGCACGCGCAGGTCTCTGGGACGGGAAAGCACTCACCGGCATGCCCACGCTCGAGCCGGACGAGTTGTCATCGTCCGAGTCCAGCTCCGCCGCCACGTTCGCCGCCATCGCTGCGGAACCGGCTCTCCGTCCTCGTCGCTGTGCAAAGGCACGTGCTCTCCAGCAGGCCTCGCCTCCACTCCTCGATCAGCGGCCCTCGCGCACGGCTGTGATCCTCGACCGGCGAGCAAAAAGGCCTAGTATGCCTCCTAGTGGGGCCGATCCTCTCTATCGCTACAAAACAGTGACTCACGAGTGCGCGGGCCCCTAAAGATCCCTGTTGAAAATTTAATTTACGAGAGCTGCAGGTTTGCAAGGCATGTCTGCGCTCGGCTAAGCCGCGCCGCGAGGTAAATCCAGAGGCTGGCACGCGAGATTTGCATATATTATAGCTGCGAGATGCAGCTTGCAAAAAACTGCCGACGCCCATCGGCCAGCGGCCTTTAAAAAGGCTCTCACAGCTATTTGTGAGCCATTTTGCGGACCGACCGCCGGCCGCATGAATAATTCACGGCGCCTTCGACCACGGCTTCGAAGCCGCAGCCGCCTTCTCCATCCAGTCGGGGCCGGGGTATTCTTCGCGCGGCCGGCGCTTCCGAGCGGGCCCGTCGCCGCGGTCCCACTCGCGGCTCGGCGGCCGGTAGAACTTGATCTCGTGCTCGTCGTCGCGGCGCCGGATTAAACCGTCGACGAAGGCCTTCATGAGCCAGCAGGTGAAATTGGCGTCGTCCATACCGGTGTGCGTCTGGGCGCGCTCGAAGAAGAGCATCATAAAGAAGGACAGGCCCTGCGCGGGGAACAGCGTCGGCTCGGTCTATAAAACGGGCGCTGGTCGATGCGGTGCGGAGTTGGTCACCATACGGAACATCATCCGAAAATACGCCATTCATCTTGGCGCCAAGGATATGTCTGATAATTTTAAGGGCATCAATAAATAAGCCATCAGGGACGCCGAGCGCTTTGAGCAGCTCGCTCTCGCGGCCGCCGTAATGGAAGCACATGGCATTGTCTTCAGCAGCGATATCAGTAATGATAAACATATCAGCAAGCATATCATAGAAGTTGGTGGAGATGAGGGAAGGGTGCGTGTGGGAGTAGCGCCCCGCGTATCCAGTTGCTACAGACTTGGGTAAATGGCCATTGCTCTGGTCCGAGAGCGGGTAAATATCATCGTTTTCATCAATAAACGACACGCCCCAGTCCCAGGCATTGGCTCCTTGGCCTTCGAGGTCGCCAGCGATGAATTTGAAGCTGCCGCTCGTAACGAGTCGGACCATCTCCTTCAACGCCGTCGCCTGGGCGCTAGAGCCCTTCACGAGCTCCTTTGGGCGCGCGCCGACCATCTCCAATAGCGCGTCGATGCAGCGATCGACTCCATGTGTCTCCACAACCCATCTGAGATAACGAAAAGCGGGCGAATTGAGGTACGCATTTTGCTCAAGTTTGCGTATATCGTCATAACGATGATACCACTTGTACCTGGCGACGAACATCAATTATACGTGGAATCGACGCGACGGACCTGTGCAGTTCATCTGGAGACGCGTCCCTCGCAAGTTTTCTGTAACCAGGACGCGCTGCGTAAAACCTGCGCGCGGGGATACTTGGAGCTGATGACTCATCGCGGGCGCGGTCGTCGCACTCATGGCGCTTCTCGTCGCTCATAAGGGAGATGAACACGGACGTGTAGAATTTGCGCTGTTTGGCGTTTCTTTCGTCGCGCCTGCGGGTTTACTATCAACACGCATCGACGGTCGAGGACGCGGAGACGCACGCCTGGCGCTGCTGATCGTTCAAATCTTTCTCGTCTAAGCCCCAGCCGTACTTGTCGGCGTCAGCTTTATATTTGAGATCGCGCCTGCAAATGTACCGTAAAAACGCGCCGGCGGTCGCGGACGCGGAGACGCACGCCTGCTGCTGGGCCTCGGTCAAATTGTTCGGGTCTTGGCCGTAGCCAAATCTTATGGTCCTGTACTTCTGGTTGTCCTCATTATGCTGCTCGCGCCTGCAAATGTACCGTAACAACGCGACGGTGGCGGACGCGGAGACGCACGCCTCCTGCTGCTGCTTGGTCAGCGGCCCTGTCTGGCCGTAGCCGAACTTCTCATTGGATTTCGCATTCTTGTCATCGCGCCTGGAAATGTACTGTAAAAACGCGCCGACGGTCGCGGACGCGGCGACGCACGCCTCCTGCTGCTGCTTGGTCCGCGGCCCTGTCTGGCCGTAGCCGAACTTCTCATTGCGCTTCGCATTCTTTTCATCGCACCTGCGGATGTACCGTAACAAAGCGCCGACGGTCGCGGACGCGGTGACGCACTTCTGCTGCTGGGCCTCGGTTCGTTCTTCTGGTTTTAGGCCGGTGCCGCGTGCCTTGTTCTGCTTTTCATGTCGGGCCAAGTACCTGCGGCGATATCGGGGGTGAAACGCGCGCCGCGCGGCCGCGCCCCCGCCTAGTAAAATGTGTTTGTTTCCAAAAGGGACTCTTACGTCGTCGCGTCGCGCCGCCGGAGGCGGCGTCTCCTTCTCGTAGCGACGCCGCTCTCTCTCGATCGTAGCAGGGCACCGTCGCGAGCCGCCGTGCAGCTAAAGGAGCATCGGACGGTCGTGAAGAAAGACGAGAAGGACGCCGGGTCGCGCCGCTGGAACGCTTTGATATCCTTGGCGTCCTTCGACTTGGGGTGCTTCGCTTTGAACCTGCGTTCGCGGGATTGTTCGTGGCGCGTCGGAGGTGAGAAGGCAACTCGACGCGGGCGCGGCACGCTTCGTATTGTGCTTTTGTTTCGTCGTCCGGAGGCGGGACCTCTTTGCGCTTCCCGCGCGCCTTGATCATGGGCGCGTCTTAGCACCGGCGGCCCGG
>Ga0209404_10001605_pt1 | contig 15003 bp, 14 predicted proteins | sample TroAtlMetagenome_2_FD_187447 | JGI IMG/M metagenome (GOLD analysis project Ga0209404, IMG submission 187447) | Marine eukaryotic phytoplankton communities from Atlantic Ocean - Tropical Atlantic ANT8 Metagenome (SPAdes) (version 2) | ecosystem: Environmental > Aquatic > Marine > Oceanic...
TCTGCCTTGACCGAACTTGTCATAAACATATTTTCATACTCTAATTCGTAATATAACTCTCTACAAACCATTGTACCTTGATTATTATTCTCTACAATAATAAGTGCATCGTTGTATAACTTACCATATTTTGCACATATATCTGGTAGTAACATAGGAGATATCATATTATCTCTAAATGTGCATACTTGTTCAAACATATTACCATCATGTATATCAAATATAGTAAATGTAGAATAGTCTAATCCTTTACCCTCTGCAACATCAACTGTCATTATATACTCATGATGTGGTTTAGGTTTCTTATAAACTCTACATTGACCATATAATTCTTGAGGAGTTTCAGATAATAATCCTAAAATAATATTAGATGGTATTAATGTTCTCCCTGTTCCTAAAAACGAATTACCAAATTCTTGTTCAAACTGCAACTCTGATGTATTTGCAATGGTAGTTTCTTTCCATTTTTCATCTCTGCCTGGCACATCATTCCAGTTAACTTGGTAGTTTGCAAACTCATTTGACCCTGTAACCGATGATTCCCAGATACGATGGAACATATTACCTACTCCATTTGCAGTAGATGTAATAATAACCTTTGAGTTTTTACCAGATGTAATTACTGGATATGTACCAGTATAAAATGGTTCTGCATTTTCTACAAAGGCAAACTCATCAAGATAAAGAAGGTTAACAGATAAACCACGAATCGATGATGTCGTAGTTGCAGATGCAAGGATTCTAGAATTGTTTTCAAAATCAATACTTCCTTTGTTTAGTGCTTTAGTGCCTGGCTGTAAAAAGAATGGTACATTTTCTAACATTGTGGTTATACGAGATAACATTTCTCTTGCAGTTGCACCTTTGTTTGCCAATATGGCAACTGTTTGTTCTGGATGGAACAAGAGATACCATAAGAGATAGGCACATACTGTGATTGACTTTCCAGATTGTCTACAGGCAAGGACAATGTTAAACCTGTTATCATTAAAGTGATTAATAAGATTTTCTTGATATTCATATAGGTTGAAGTTAACTAACCCCTCGTCTAGTGATATGATTTTTATGTATTTTGATATGAAATAAGCTGGGTCACGAGTACATCTTAAATACTCTTGAACCTTTTGGTCATCCCATTCTTCGGCAACTCCGCTTCTTTTTACTTGGGAATTACCTAGATATCCTTCATTCTTCGGTTTCGGCATTCTGTTTCTTCAATAGTTTCTGCAATTCAGCAGTAGACCCTACAAACAAGTTTTGATTTGTTGTTTGATGTTTGGGTTTATCATCTTCTAAATCGTCCATCATCTTTTGTATTTGTAATAACTTTTCAGATGTTTCGGATACTGTTTTAATTAATTGTCCTGCGACCTCATAGGTTCGCGGATGTTCACTTTCTTTTGCAAGGTCTAGGATTCCTTCAATAGCATCTTGACCCCTCTCTACAAGTCCATACAGCGTGTTTCTGGTGTATTTATAGTCAACCTGTTGTTCACCCTTCCTTTCTGTAAAACGACCATTAGGGTCTCTAGGAATGAGTTGTTTATTGGTTTCTTTAACGACTTCTTCTGCTTCGTTGTTGATGTCTAGAAGTTCATCTAGTTTTTCATCTATAGATTTTTTCATAATTAAATATTAGACTTGTCTGTATTGTAATCAAAGTCGTTTCCATCAAAAAAGTTTATGGTTTCAGTTATATTTAGTGGACTTGTTTCTGGACTTACATTAGTAGGATTAGGTACTTGTTTAATCTCACTTTGTCTTCCAGCATTTACATCTACTTGACCATCATCTGTAATGTATGTTCTTGCACGAACATCTCTAATAATTTCAGAAGATGATATAGAACCATATAGATAGGTTTTCATTTCAAAGTTTAAATTCCATGTAATAATTCTACGAGACTGGAAGTCTCCTTCATATTCGTCTGTATAAGACACATCTTGTAGTACAATAGGGACATCTCTTTTTTCAGATGTGCCTGGCACTGTAGTCATTGTCACTGTAAAATCTGGTGTAAAGAATGGTAGTATTTGTTCTACAATCTGTAATGCATCCTCTGTGTTCTTAGATAAAACATATAAACCAAAGTTTATATTGTAAGGAACTGGTGCAAACTGTGTTCTTAAAACAGTATTATCACCACTATCTTGTAGTTTATATTGTTTTAATTTACCAAGTTTTCTTTCTGCATCGTATGTCAATCCTGTAATATCAAATGCAATTCTAGGTAAAGTCATTGCAACCCTTGAATTTGTATTGTCCATAAGGTCTGCGGCAGAGTCTAATCTTGCAATAAATTTTTGTTTAGGGCCATATGAAAGTGGTACTCTTACATTCTGAGTTGCACTTCCATTTGCATTATCCCTTTGAATATCAATCTCATTGAACATAGTACCAAATACTGATACTGCTCTTTTGATTGCTTCATGATAGAAATGTGCCTTACCTAACATTAATCTTTTATCCCTAATACATAATTCTCTGCAGCGTCTTCTGCATAAGATTCACTTTTGTTTTTGTATACTTCGTCTTTAACCCACATGTTATCTTTGTAGAATCGAACTCCCCATGAGTTTCCTGTTCTACCGACATCTGCTTTACGACCATTATTATCACCCCAAAATTGATGATTCATATATTGAAAAACCTTCATTCTTGATTCATTCTCTTGTAACATATTTAAATACCATATTGCCATGTATATATTTATAGTGACCCAAATGGATTACTTTCACTAAAGTCTATTATGTTATCTCCAGCAGTTTCAAAATCTTTGTTGTCTGCAAGTGGGTCATTTGGCATTGCATATTGGTCTGGTGCAGTTGTTACTGGTCTATTTGCATTACTAGTTGCACCTACAATATTACCTGCGTTTGCATTTGATGATAGTACAAACATAGTACTTCCAGCTGGAGTATCAGTATCACTAAATGTAATGTTATTAACTTTAAGTACTTTATTAGATGCACCAAGTGATGAATAAGATACCACTTGACCAGATACAGTCTTACCAGTATTGACAGTTTGAGTTACAGTTTCACCCACTACAAAGTCTCCAGAACCAGCACCAAGGTTCATTTGTACTTGATATGAGAACTGGTCTTCGATATTGTCTAGTTCTGCAATACCGACATCGATTGATTCGTGTGAATATTCGAAAGTCTCACATTGTAGTTTGAATACATTAAGTTTACCTAACTGGTAGAATGGGTTTTCATGTTCTACAAATCTGATTTCAAATACTTGGTTTCCAAGAGGGAAGTAAATTAAATCTCCCTCTTGAGGTCTTGTTGATACTGCAAGATTGGAATCTAATGATATAAATCTTTGCCATGTTCTTCTAGATAAAACAAATGTTGCTTGGTCTCTGACTTCTACACCAAATTTAGACAAGAGGTCACCCTCACCTTCAAATCCTTCGGTGTTTTCTATATACATCTCTACTTGGTATGCATCACCAAATTTAGATGATGTATCTTCACCAAACAATTCATCTTCATCTACAATTGTTCTAGGTAAATAAAAACATTCATGACCATAGAATCTAAGAGATTCTACTACCAAGTCTTCATGCAGATTTTGTTCTGATTGAACTGCATGGTTAAAATATACATTAGTAGGCATTGATTACCCCATCATTATAGCAGATTCAGTCTGTAATAAATTACTTTGTTCCTCTAACTTTTCAATTTCTGTATTTGCATCTTCTAGGATTTGTCTACCCTGTAGGGTTACTCCGCCTGGCAATTGAATTCCTTCAAACTTAGAAAGGTTCTGACCCCATTGTTTTTTAATTAATGCTGTGACATACTTTTTTAACCATACATCATTGTATACATCTGTAAATTGTGTTGGGTCTATCTTTCTATAACAATCGATAACAATATATTCACCAGCTGTAACTGCAGCTGACCAATCCATATCTAAGTATAATCTGTTTTGTGCTTTGTTAAATCTTACTGGAACTTGTCCGATTAAAATTTCATCTAGCAATTGAATATGGTTTTGCACCATTTCATATTGTATGATAGATGTAGAAGAGATATCATATAAGTCATTTAGTCTTAACTGATATCTTAAGTCAAACATATTAAGTCCAGACTTATCTACAAATGGGAATACTCTAAGTACTGAATATACTGACTCTGGAAGAACGACATATCCTTGTCCCTCTTTAAATGTCATATTAGATGATATATGTGAACCAGTAGATGACTGAGCCATACTTGCATCCTGTTTTTGGTTTGCAAGGTCGTTGTCGTTAATTTGATGTTTTAAATATGTACGAATAGTACCATCATAGTGGTATTCTGCAAAATATTGTAATGCATCATCAATGATATCATCAATCTGGTCATCATCCACATTAATATCTAAAACTGGTTTACCCAGTTGTCTTAATGCATATTCTTTAAGTGTTGCTTTGCTGTTTGGAGCTGCCATAACATAATCCTATTAGAAATTTCTTTTTCTCTAATACTATTTATGTTATTTCTGATTTGAAAGTAAGAAATCGTCTATTTTTTTATTGATACTTTCTAAAGAGTCCATCATTCTTGTCATATCTTTTTGAAGGTCATCTTTAGAAACAAAATCTCTATTCATTTCTTCTCTTGTTCTATTCAAAAGTATTTCTAATCGTTTTGTCTCATTGTGTAGTTGAACGATAAACCATACGAATGGAGCTACGATTCCAGTCAGTACCAAATTCCAAAGTAAATGTATAGATTCCAATTCCATGCTTCCCTCTATAAAAGATATACTTCTATTTAGGGTTTTCTAGGTTTCCATCTGGTAAGACATGGAATTCCATCACATCATGGAAACTCGGTCTTTCACCCATAGCTTGGTTTACATCACCTGTATTAATATTCACAAAACTATTATTGAATGCAATAGATATTCTTTCAAAGTCACTACTATGTGGTTCTACATAATGTATCATTGCAGAAGGAAATAATACTAAATCACCTTCTTCTGGTATCCATCCAAAATTATCTGCATCCCTTCGAGACATATGAGGAAAATCTGACATGTGATGTGATTGTCCTCTTAAAAACTGTACCCATCCATCATTTTTAGTTTCTTCTGGTATTTGTACATAGAATGCACCACTATACCAACAGCCAGGATGTGTATGGGGATTGTTATATGAAGTATTATAATTTATATTTACCCAATAATTACCATGTTGTAATTCATAATCATTTTTATGTTCTCCCATATAATATGGAAAAACTTCATTATTAAAAACACCCTCAACACCATTTAGTAATGATGAGAATATAGGTCTATTGTTTACACCATCATCGGACTGCCAACCAGATGCATTGTTAGAACGATTTCTACCAACTGGATTTTCTTTTCTCATGGTATAACATTCTTTTTTCATTGCGTCAAGTTGTTCATGAGTAATATAACCCTCATTAACAAGATTTGTTCGAAATACATTCCATGGAAACATTGGTATAAACATTATTTAAACTCCTTCTTAGATGCAAGATTTTTTCTGTAAAAGTGTTGGTGTTCTTTTAGTTTTTTTGACCCATCACCTCTTTGTTCTAGTGTTTGTACAACTGGGTCTTTCATTTTTTCTAAAATTTCTTCTTTTGTTTTGTATTCAATCTTATGTTTCCAAGGGTATCTAACAAAAGGTACAACTTGTACTATAGGTGTACCTTTTGGTATAATAAAACTATTATCTGCCTTTGGATAAAAGATACACATATTATTAGTTGTTATTTGATTAAATGAATCAGTATCTATTACTCCTTGCCATGCATGAAAGAATGGATTGTTAAATAGAAATGGGTCTAACCAATATGTAGAAGTTCCTTTAGGTGTAGTTATTAAAAAATCTAATTTGAATTTAAATGCCATCTTATCATCAAAACCACTACCTCTTGTTTGTGCAGCTGGATGACCACCAATAACATAATTACCTTGTAATTCTTCTACAAGAAGATTGTGTTCTTTACAATACAGATGTATTCTATCAGTATCTTTTAACTCACCAGTTTTATTAAATACCTTAACTAGTTCTTTAAGTTTTTTAAATTTATCTTTTGGAATATCATCTTTTAATGCAAGTGCAAGTGATATTGGTTCTTTATCTTTACTACCAGTACTTAATGCAACAAGAACAGTATGTCTATTTCTAATTAGATAACCCATGTTCATCCAGTCTTGCATAGCTGGACATTTTTTTATAGTTTCAGTAGGTGTATGACCATAATTATCTACATACATAGGTAATTTTTTAAACCATTCTGGTCTAACTTTCTTTGCTGGAATTGGTTCAAATAAACTATTTTCTGTGTCTTGAACACATTCAAATAGTATTTCCATTTCTTTTATCGGGCATTCGTCCATATTCGTTCATGTAAATAATATAATAGTAATTTTAAAAAAAAGTCAAAAGTCATAATACCAGCTGCAACCTCAACTGAACCTGTAAGAAAATAACTAATTAAACCAGTAGTAACTGTTGCAATAATTCTCCATGAAAATGCTTTTGCAATAGACTTACTGTGTGAATCCAAGCTGTCTCCTAATCTCTGTTGCAGAAATTGATTCAGTCTCTTTATCAAAAGACTCTTCTTCTATCTTGTATCCTACATCTCTTCCATATGTTATGTTGACAATGTTTGGTACTTTCTGTATAATATAGTGTACATTTTCTTCGTATCCTTCTCCTAGTAAAAACATTTTAATATTTTGTTTTACTGTCTTAAAGTCGAATGGGTTCTTTGCAGTGTTTTCCATTGCACGAACCATGATTACTACCTGTCCTGTTTTATCAAAACATCTTTTAAAAAGTGCATGATGACCATCATGGAAAGGTTGAAATCTACCTAACATTTGTGTAGTGGGTTTATTTTCATCAAACCTTTTATTTTCTGCAAGTATTTCTCTTGCAATAACTTCTGAATGAAGTTCACCATTCTGGTCTTCTACCAGATAATCTATTTCATTTTTTAAAGGTCTTTGAAATGCTTTATTAGTATCTGCATATCTACCTTTATCAATTGTATCCATAAAGATTATATAATCTGGATTTAAAATTTGTCGACCTTGAGTAAATGGACATACGAAATCCATAATTGCATATGGTTTTTCGGATTCTCTACATAGGTCTTTCATCCTATGTACTTGTCTCATTCTACCTTCCTCTGAGAAATCCCAATCATCGTGTTGGGCTCGGACTGCATCTGCATTGAAATGGTCTGCATCTAAATGTTCAAGTAGACATTTTGAGATGTAGGTCTTTCCACTGCCAGGCAGTCCCATAATTAAAATTGTTTTTGTTTTCATAATAATACTTATGGTTACTCCCAGAGACTACATCTGTCTCCACGAACTACCATACTTGTTCGAAAAGGAAATCCATTTTCCTTAGTATATTCTGCTGATGGAGCTGGATGTCTATGTGTTATTGCACCATTCATTACCACCAACCGATTAGGTTTATATTCTAATCTCCCTATTTCATATTGTTCTTCATCTTCTGGAATACCAGTAACATTGTGGTCATGATACTCTCTATTATAAAATATTAATTCACCACCCCACTCTTTATCCCATCTTTCTTGGTCATAATATAAGAATGAAAGGTTATCTAAACATCTTTCATCAAGACTTGTATCTTCATGCACTGTACCATCTTGTCCTATAGTTTGTCCATTAAAACCACAATATTGAAAATATTCCCAATTGAATCTAAAGTCTTGTCTTAGTTTATGAATAAACCAATCAATTATGGGAAATCTATATCCCTCTTGGTCTCTTGCTAAAACATTTTCTTTCCATGTAGAAGTTAAAAATCTAGAATTGTTATGATTGTATAGTGCATAACTAACTCTATTACCACCACCATATTGATTTTTTAATTTACTTCCTCTATCACCCTGTGACTCACCAAGGTTTATGTAAACACCTTCACCCCAATAAATATGTTGATATTCATTATTTCTAAAAACTTTATTTTGTCTTCCCCAACTTCTTTTACCCTCTCTATGTAATCTCCACGACTCCCATATTGAGTTTGGTAAATAATTATCAATTACCCAAACTTGTTTAAATGGTAATGATTCTATTGGTTTGGGTTTTTCTAGGTATTCAATGTTAAGAGGGTTTTCTAACCATGCATAATTATCAAGATAATTATCGAAATTATCTTCTCTTATACCAGAATATTGACTAACTTTAAACTGCTTTTTTGTCTTCACCTAAGTTATCCTCACCACCATGAATATCCAAGGTATCAGTATTAAATCTTTCATCTACTGGTGCATTTTCTAGGAAGTGGTCTATCTTAGGTATTTCTGCAAGATTTTCTTCGTAAAAAGGATAATCTTTCAAGTCTTCATCTAAAGTCTGTTTAAGTTCTTCAACTATTCTTTCACATAAACCATATGCAAAGTCAGACCATTCCATAATTCTTCTTGCAATTTGTCTTCTGGGGTCTTGAGAACCTTCTCGTCCAGCTATCATAACATCTGCTTTACATGTAAATCTACAAACTGAACTTCCAATTTCTCGGTAAACATGGTCTATTCTTTCTATAGTGCCTTCATTTAAATCATTAATATATTGATTTGCAAGAGTTAATTTTAATGGTGGTTCTAAAAGATTAATATATTCTAAAATTTCAGATTTTTGTTCGTCTGTAATTTCAGAAGTGGTATCACCCAATTCAACTTCAAAACAATCATCTTGTTCTATATAAAACAAATAATCGTAATCAAATGAGAATTGTGGTTTGTCTGCTTTGTCATAATTCCAACGAAGTCCTCTTTCATTGGTAATGTGCAAAACATTATCGTGGTCATAAATTAATAACATAATATCTCCATAATATAATCTACACTATTATATAGTGTGGTTTAACTAGGTGGCCAAGGTTTGTTTATATCTCCATCCCATGTAGAAACTGGTCGAGTCGATGGTCTGTTTGCTGGTCGAGTCGCTGGTCTAGTACTAGGTCTGGTTGCTGGTCTAGTTAGTGTAACTTCATAGTTAGCAGGTCTAGGTATAGTCTGTTCATAGTTAGCAGGTCTACTATTTTGATGTTGAGTAGGTCTTGGTATAGTTTGTTCATAAGTTGTAGGTCTACTTATAGTTTGTTCATAGTTTGCTGGTCTAGCAGTTTGATAGTTCGCAGGTCTACTATTTTGTACCTGTGTTGGTCTTGGTATAGTCTGTTCATAAGTACTAGGTCTACTATTTTGTACCTGTGTTGGTCTTGGTATAGTCTGTTCATAAGTACTAGGTCTACTTGTTTGATAATTAGTAGGTCTAGGTATTGTAACCTCATAACTAGTTGGTCTAGGTATAGTTACCTCATAACTAGTTGGTCTAGTTCCATGACTCTGTGTCTGATAATTCTGTGGTCTAGTTCCATGACCCTGTGTTTGATAAGTAGTTGGTCTAGGTATCGTACTTTCATAGTTTGCTGGTCTAGCAGTTTGATAAGTAGTTGGTCTAGGAGTTGTTACCTGTGTAGGTCTTGGTATAGTCTGTTCATAAGTACTAGGTCTATGATTTTGAATTTGATAATAAGATGGTCTATTAATAGTCTGCTCATAGTTATAAGGTTGTTGGTTAGTAATACTATTTGGAGCCCATGGCCCTTCTGGTTGGAAGGTTGGCATTGCAACCCCACCCCAAATCAACTGTGCATTAGGAGTTTGAGACTGAGTTGCAGATGCACCATATTTAGGATTACCAGCAACATATATTTGCACTTGATAAGTTTGTTGATTAGTAACTGGTCTGAAACTATGTACTGTAGCTTCATAACTGCCAGGCCTATGTCCTTGAGTCTGATAAGTAGTTGGTCTTGGTATAGTTTGTTCATAACTAGCAGGTCTAGGAGATTGATAGTTTGCTGGCCTATGATTTTGTACCTGTGTTGGTCTAGGAATAGTTTGTTCATAAGTACTAGGTCTATGATTTTGAATTTGATAATTATACTGTTGAGGTCTATGGTTTTGAGTTTGATAATTATACTGTGCTGGTCTAGGTATAGTTTGTTCATAGGCAGCAGGTCTATTAATAGTCTGCTCATAGTTAGCAGGTCTTGAGTTCTGTACCTGTGTTGGTCTAGGAATAGTTACTTCATAATTTGCTGGTCTAGAAGTTTGATAATTAGTAGGTCTAGGTATCGTAACCTCATAAGTTGCTGGTCTAGCAGTTTGATAATTAGTAGGTCTACTATTTTGTACCTGTGTTGGTCTAGGAATAGTTACCTCATAACTATTAGGTCTACTTATAGTTTGTTCATAGTTTGCTGGTCTTGGAGTCTGATAATTAGTAGGTCTAGGTATAGTTACCTCATAAGTTGTAGGTCTACTAATAGTCTGTTCATAGGGTTGTTGATATCCCTGTTGAAATGGTTGTTGAAATGGTTGTTGATAAGTTTGTGTAAAGGGTTGTTGCACCTGTATAGTTCCAGTCTGGAATTCCCATCCAGTTGGAGTTTTTCTTTTTACATCGACAACAGATTTCCATCCAGATGGAGTTTTTACTCTCCATCCATTGGTATCATTCCACCCCGCTGGAGTTTTTACTTTTGAACTCATTAATCAATTTCCTCATTCATTATATATTACACTTATGAGTATGTTATCCAGATATCACCAACTGCTCCATCTGAACCACCTGGCCCTGCACTATGTATGAATACATTTCTCATTGCTTTTGCGCTTGCACCAATTGTAGTATAACTTGTTGTGGCTGCACCACTTACTGCTAATCCTGTTAAAGTACCAACACTTGTAATTGCAGTCTGAGCTGCACCTGTTACTGTAGCTGCAGTTCCAGAAGCGTTGCCTGTTACATTACCTGTGACATTACCTTCTATGTTTGCAACCAATGTACCAGTAGTAATAGATAAGTCACCAGTTGAAGAACCTGTTGCAGTAGTTGTTCCTACAACAAACTTATCTGCACTTTCATCCCAACCCATAAATGCATTGTTACCTGTTGAACCTCTTTCAAGTATAAGACCTAAGTCATTACTGTTTGAACCAGTATTACCAGAACCAAGTTCTATTAATGCATCTTCTATAGTTGTATTTGTTGAACTGTTTGTTACAGATGAACCATTAACTGTTAAGTTTCCTGTGATTACCACATTACCACTTGCAGTGACATCTGCAAACTCTACATCATCTGTTGTTCCAACTGCCTGTCCAATACTAATTGCAGGCTCCCATCCTTCACCAGCACTACCACTTACAGTAACACCAGTTCCACCTGTGACATTATCAACATAGTTTCCAGAAGTTCCAGAACCTAATGCAACTGTTCCTACTACTAGGTCTATTGTATTATCTGAATCTTCATATGTGACTGTAATTCCAGTTTCAGTATTTGAACTGAACATTGCACCCACTTGGTCTGATACTGCTTCTGCAAAGTCTGATACTTGTGATGCAGGCATACTAATGTCTACACTAGATGCACTTGTTATTCTACCTTTTGAATCTACTGCTACTTGAGCAACACTATTTGCATCACCATATGTTGCAGCTGATACACCAGTATTTGCAAGTGTAATTGGTAATGCAACATTACCTGTTCCATCAAATGATTGTGATGAATCTGTAGTTGCATCTCCACTTACTGTAAAGTTTCTTGAAGTTGCAAGTGCAGTTGCAGTTGCAGCGTTTCCTGTTGTACTTCCAGAAGTTCCAGATACATTACCTGTAATGTTTGCAACTAATGTACCTACAGTATATCCTGTTCCAGATGTATTTACTGTAGTTGTAGGTTCTACTTGTGTATCTGTAAATAATCTAAATGTATTATCTGTTGATGCATCGTAGAATAAACCACCATATTTTGTTGTAGATGATTCTACATATTTACCATAGAAACCAAAGTCTGTTGCATTTCCAGAGTTTGCATCTGTTAAACCTGTAAAGTTTGAGTCTGTTACTGTTGCACCAGACTGAGTTGTTGTACCACTAACTACCAAGTTACCACTAACTGTTAAGTCGTTTGATACTGTAACATCAGCTGGTAATCCATATGTAATTGTTCCAGAACTTTCTGATACATCTACTTCGTTTGCTGTTCCAGCAAATGTTATTGTTCCACCCAATGAAGTTGCAGTTGAACTACCAGATGTAGCAACTGTTATACTTGAGTTTGCAAGTTTACTGTTTGCAATTGAACCAGATAACATTGCATTGTCTACTGAACCAGCTGCAATAGTCATTGCAATACTAGTATTACCTAAATCGGTCATTGTTCCAGAACCAGTTACATCTCCTGTGTAAGATAATGTTGGGTCTGATACATTAAAGTCTAAAGTACCATCTGAGTCATCATATGTTACTGCAATACCACTTTCGGTATTGGATGATACCATTGCACCTACGATATCTTCTACAGACTCAGTAAGGTCTGTAATAGTTGATGCAGTTGTACTTACTACTAAATCGATTGTACCATCGTCATCTTGATATGTTGCACTAACACCTGTTTCAGTATTACTTGCAAACATAGCTCCAACTGTGTCTTCTATAACTTCTGTTAAATCAATATTTGCACTACCATCAAAAGATACTCCATGTATTGTTCTGGCACTTGCTAATGCTGTAGCTGTTGTTGCATTACCACTTAATGCACCTGTAAATGTTGTTGCTGTGACACCACCTGTTACTGTGACACCACTTGAAGTTGTTTCTAGTTTTGTAGAATCATTGTGTCTTAGTTGTACTTCTCCATCAGCAACCATTCTGACACCTTTTTTAGCAGCGTTACCTATAGTTACTTCTGAACCTCTAATTATTAAACTACCAGTTCCATCATCATCAATATAACTGTTAGAAGTGTCATGATAGATTGTTAAGTCTGAACTACCAAATTTTAATTTTTTGTTATCAGCAATACCAACATCACCACCCATGATGACATCACCATCACTGTCACCGATAATCATTGCAGTATCAGATGCACCAGACCTAATAACCATACTACCTAAGAACTGTGAGAATCCACCAAATACTGTTCCAGCATCTTTAAACTTAATATCTCCACCATCAACATCAATATTCATGTCACCACCAATATCGAATGTTAAATCTCCAGCATCAGTAATGGTTGAACCATCAATACTAATATCATCTACTGTTAATGAAGTAAGAGTACCTAAACTTGTTATTTGAGATTGTGCAGCGTCTACTGATAATGAATGTGCAATACCTTCACCAGAAGTTGCACCTGTTGATGTAAGACCTGTACCTGCTGTTACTGTCCCTACATAATTACCTGTTGTATCTGTTCCTAATGCAACTGAGTCAGCTTGAATTGTTGTACTAAGTGATATATTTCCAGTACCATCAAAAGATGCAGAACCAACTACATCTCCAGCGACTGCAATAGTTCTTGCAGTTGCAAGTGCAGTTGCTGTATCAGCATTACCTGTTACATCACCTGTTAAATTTGATATTAAAGTACCAACTGAATGTCCTGTTCCAGAAGTATCTACTGTAGTTGTAGGTTCTGTTTGGTTACCATGGAATAGTCTAAAAGAATTAGTTGTAGATGCATCCCATAATAGACCAGCATACTTTGTAGTTGAACCATCAACATACTGACCATATAAACCAAAGTCGACTGCATTTGCAGCGTTATCTTTTGCAACTTTAACTGCACCATCTGTTACTGCAAGAGTAGAAGATGAGACTGTAGTTGTAGTACCACTTACAGTTAGGTTTCCACCTACTGTCATATTACCACTTGTTGATGCGGCACCACTAACTGTTAAATCACCTGCGACTGTTACATCATCTGGTAATCCAATTGTTACTGTTGCAGTTTCAGAACCAGAACCAGATACTTCAATTTCATTTGAAGTTCCAGATACAGTTGAAACATAAGTTCCTGTTGTGTCTGTTCCTAATGCAACACTGTTAGCTGCAATAGTTGTTGCAATTGATACATTACCTTTTGCAGTTTGTGTTGCAGTACCAGTAACATCACCTGTTAATGCAAAGTCTGAATCTGCAACCACTAAATCGATTGTACCATCTGAATCTTCATATGTTGCAGTGATACCTGTTTCTGTATTACCAGAGAACATTCCACCAGTAACATCTTGTACTCTTTCTGTTGTATGGTATTGATTTGTTCCTTCTGGTACGAATGTTGTACTTGATGGTGTACCTACAATTGCAGATGCACCCATACCACTATGATTTGAACAATAGTAAAATGCTGGGTTGTTTGCAGTTGCTGACCCCATCTTAAATGAAATTTCTGTATATGCACCAGCAGAGCCTGGAGTTCCTACTTTATTATAAATGTCGTAATGTCCACTTCCAATTTCTGAACCACCACCATGAGTACCATCCGATGTTAAGGAGAATCTTAAAGGATGGTTTGCGTTTGTATTGTCTGATTGGTCGAATCTATAAACTACACCCTTTGCCAACTTAAGGACATATTGTGATTCGTTATCAATTACAAACTTACTACCACTAACTGTGACTGGTATTTTATAGTAATATGGATTTGTTCCATTGATTTGTTGTTCTACTGCAAGGTCGATAGTTCCATCACTATCTTCGTAAACTGCTGTAATATTAGTTTCACTGTTGGAACTAAACATAGCTCCCACTGTGTCTTGTATGAATTCTGCACCTACTGTTGCACTAAATGTACCAGATGAGTCATTATATGAAAATGATATACCTGTATGTGTTCCAGCAGCGAACAGACTTGAAATCTGGTCTTGTATCGCTTCAATAGCACCTGTGGAGTCTAGTTCTCCAGATGCATTTAAAAGGTCTGCAAGATATCTTGCTTTTGTTGGCATTTTAAAGTTCTCCTAATTTAAATCCTTTATAGTTATTTATGTCAATCATCTATTTCGATGAAGTCTTCTCCTGTGATTTGTTCTAATTTACGAATCATTTTTTCCATATTAACTTTAAACCTTTTACCAGTTTTCACATTTTCAGAATAGTAAATCCATTCACCCTCAGT
>Ga0209404_10001609_pt1 | contig 14967 bp, 17 predicted proteins | sample TroAtlMetagenome_2_FD_187447 | JGI IMG/M metagenome (GOLD analysis project Ga0209404, IMG submission 187447) | Marine eukaryotic phytoplankton communities from Atlantic Ocean - Tropical Atlantic ANT8 Metagenome (SPAdes) (version 2) | ecosystem: Environmental > Aquatic > Marine > Oceanic...
AAATACTTTATTACCACAAGTTGATTTGTGTTTGATGTCTTTATGTTCTGGTGCTATAATAGTTAATAGTTCTTTCTCTTGGTGGGGTGCTTGGTTGCAGAATAATCGTGGTAAAGTTATTGCTCCTGATACTTGGTTCGGACCTAACGCTGGTGACTTAGATACTTCTGATGTTAGACCTGATCGTTGGGAAATTTTGGAGTATTGATTAATGAAAGTTTTAATATTGGGATCCAGTGGACAGATAGGAGCATATCTAACTGAATATTTAAAAGAGAAAGGACACGACGTAAGAGAGTTTGATAAGAATAATGATAAAGATCAAGACCTTACTACTATTCCTAGTCCTCAATTACATGCTGCAATAAGCACTGCTGACTTTGTATTTGTTCTTGCATTTGATGTTGGTGGTTCTCATTATCTTAAGAAGTATCAACATACATTTGGTTTCATTGATAATAATACAAGGATGATGGCAAATGTATTTCATTATATTGAGAGGTATAAGAAACCATTTGTCTTTGCATCATCCCAAATGAGTAATATGAGTTACTCACCTTATGGTGTTATGAAGAGAGTTGGTGAACTATATACTAGATCCTTAAATGGATTGATTGTCAAATTCTGGAATGTATATGGAATTGAAAAAGATATGGAGAAAGCCCATGTCATCACAGATTTCATAGTTAAAGGATTTGAAACTGGTAACATTGATATGATGACAGATGGAACAGAAGAAAGAGAATTTTTATACGCAGAAGACTGCTGTGAAGCGTTGGAAACAGTCATGGAAAAATATTCTGACTTCACTTCTGATAACGAGCTTCATATTACTTCTGGTGTCTCTACAACTATTCTGGAAATTGCACAGAATATTCAGTCCTTATTTAAGAAGATTGGTAAGGAGGTGGACGTTTCCCCGTCACCGTCGAAGGATGAAGTACAAAAGGATGCTAGAAATGTACCAGACCCATACATTAGAAAATGGTGGGAACCAAAAACAAGTATAGTAGATGGTATCACTAAAGTATTTAATGAAATGAAAAAGGAGTATTCGTAATGACTGTATCTTTTAATGGACTTGGTAATGAGGGTAGACTGGGAAATCAGATGTTCCAGTATGCTTTCATTCGTGGTATGTCTAAACGCTATGGATATGATTTTATAATTCCAGATGCAGAGGCAGATAGATTTGATAACTATGGTTTGTTTGATTGCTTTGAATTGTCTGGATGCAAGACAGGTGAAAGTCAGTATCCAACACTAGAGTGTAGAGATACGCAATTCAATCAGGAGTTCTTAGATAACTGTACAGACAATACTAATTACTCTGGTGTCTTTCAGACAGAGAAGTATTTTGCTAATGCTGATAAGGAGTTAAGAGAAGACTTTACTTTTAAGAAACTATATCTTGATCCTTGCAAAGAGTTTATTGATAGTATAGGTGATCCTATATTCTTACATGTCCGTAGAGGTAGTCCTAATATAACAGGTAACAGAGGTGAGAAATGGTCTTATCAAATGTTGCAGGAATATCATCCATTGATGAAGAAAGAATATTATCTTGAAGCATTAAGTCACTTTGAGGAATCTAAGAAGGTAGTTGTACTTTCAGATACAATTGATTGGTGTAAGAAACAAGATTGGTTACAGGATGATAGATTCTTATTTTCTGATTCTTCTTATGAAGTATTTGATGATGGTGCAAGTGTACCTTATGTTGATCTATGTTTAATGTCTTTATGTTCTGGTGGTATTATTGCTAACAGTTCTATGAGTTGGTGGGGTGCTTGGTTACAGAATAATACTGGTAAAGTAATAGCACCTAAGCCTTGGTATGGTGCAAAGGCATTTAACTATGGTAATGCAGACTTAAATGATAATGATCTTATTCCTGAAAGATGGACTAGGATTTATAATGACCCTACACCAGTTGATATAGAGTAATGATTGGATTAAATTATCTTGGTAAGATGGGACAACTGGGGAACCAGATGTTTCAATACGCAGCATTAAAAGGAATTGCTTCTTGGAAAGGATATGAATATATCTTTCCTAATCATAATGAAGTAATGGATGATGGTATAGGAAATAAATTAAGGATTGAATTATTTGATGCCTTTAAAATTAATCATAGTAAATATGGATTGATACAGACTATTAGTAATATACAAGAATCGCATTTTCACTTTGATTCTGAATTATTTGATACTTGTCCTGATGATACTTGTCTGGTTGGATTCTTTCAGACTCCAAAATATTTTGATCATATTGAAGATCAGATTCGTAAAGACTTTGAATTTAAAGATGAGTATGTAGAAGACTGTGAAGAATTGATAGAGGAGTTTGATAATCCTATAGCATTACATATTAGAAGAGGAGACTTTCTAATTAACTCTGGCAATCATTATAATCTTTCATTAAGTTATTATGAGAAAGCATTAAAGGAATTTGATGATGATCGTCAGGTGGTTATTTTTTCTGATGATCCTGACTGGTGTTATAAGCAAGAGTTATTTGCTGATGATAGATTCTTAATATCTGATAAGGATAATGGATCATATAATGATCTTTATATGATGACTCAATGTAGTGATTTTATTATTGGAAACTCAACCTATTCTTGGTGGGGTGCTTGGCTTTGCACGAATCCAAAGAAGGTGGTATTATATCCAGATAAGTGGTTTGGTCCCAACTTAAATAATTCAACAGAAGATTTATTTCCAAAGGAATGGAGAATGATTAATGAAAACTGATTTAAAAAATACAACTTTTATTATTCCTTTAAGGATTGATACGGGAGATCGTTTAAGAAATGTAATTCTTTCTACCGCATATCTTCTACATCATTTTGATACTACTGTGATGATTAAGGAGGTAGATTCTGAACATAGGTTTGAAGAGTTTGCATTACCCATCATTAAAAGATTAGTTAATACAGATAATCTTATTCATATCTTTGAGGATGAAACAAGAACTGATGATGCATTCCATAGAACAAAAGTTCTTAATGATATGGTAATGGAATCTACAACTGATGTTGTGGTTAATTATGATACTGATTTAATTCTTCCAGTTAGTAGTTACACTCAGGCAGTTGAGATGCTTGGTGGTGAATATGATGTGATCTATCCATATAGATTTGGTAATCATGCTGAGAGAAAAGTAAATATGCCTTTTACTGTTGAAACTCAGGAAGATATGGATGGGTTTGAAAATTCTGATTGGGCAAAGAAATTTATTGAGTCTGGTTATAGTTGCGATTGTTTAGATGAACATTACTTTTATTATAAGAGTCAGTTTGGAGAAGGTTGGGGTGAGTTTGGAATGGTTCAGTTCTTTGATCGTCAAGTTTATATTGATGGTTACTTAGAGAATGAAGGATTCATAGCATATGCACCAGAAGATACTGAGAGACATCATCGTTGGAAGACCTTGGGATATAATATAGGAAGAGTTGATAATCATGCTTATCACTTAGAGCACGAAAGAACTCAGAACTCATGGTATCATAATCCTCATATGGAAAGAAATAATAAATTATGGGAAGACTTAAAAGTTCTTAGTAAAGAAGAACTAATTGCTTACTACAAACGTCAGGAGTATTATTCAAATAGAATGTAATGAGTGATGTATATTTGAAAGCTTGGCATGGTGGTTTAGGTGATGCCTTGCAGTTCTCTACTCTACCAGAAGAGTTTTCTAAGCAACAGAATAGAAAGACTTATATTTTAGGTGATGCTCCTTTTAGGAATGAAGGAATATATGATTTAGTATGGGGTAAAAATCCTTATGTACTTGGTAAAAAGGAAGGTATATGGAATGCTGGTGATCTTCCAAACATTCCATATAGAAAGGAAGGTTTTTTAGAAATTAATGGAACAGGTAATATGATTTCTAATTGGGAAAAGTTTCATAGACTAGAACCAACTAACATCTATCCTAAAGTTTATTATGAACCAGAGAAGCATACAGATATTAAAGATATTTTTATTGTAGATTTTACATCAACAACTGTTAATGATGATAGTAAGAAAGTTGCTGAGTGCTTAGATAAAATAAGAAATGAGTATCCAGATAGGAAATTTGTTTCTGTATCTTTTCAGGACATTGAAGTTAAGAATGACTTCAGTGGAGGTATAAAATTTGATGGATACATAGAGGTGGAAAATATCTTTAGGTATTGTGATTTAATATCCTCTGTTTATGGATACGTTTCTCTGCATAGTGGAGGAACACATTTAAGTTCTGCTTTGAAGAAATATTCTCCTGAATTAAAAAGTATTTGCATATTATCAGAACCGTGGTATAATGAGCATAAGGTGGTTGATAATCACTTTCTTTTTGATAACGTAAATTACATTAGATATTAGAATGCCGAAACAAATTACTACACCTTTACCTGAAGTTGTAGATCGATATACTATTGCTCGTCTTAAATTAGAGAGACTCGATGAGACTCAGATTGATATTGAATCAATGAAAGATGAGATTGAATATTATAAGAGTGGTATTGATTTTTCAAATGAAAAATTATCCAAGTTATCTGATGATCTATATGAAGTCAATGGAAGGATATGGGATACGGAAAGTTCTATTAGAATGGGATTGGATGCACAGATGACTCTTGATGAGGTAGGTAGAAGAGCATTAAGAGTTAGAGACTTGAATAGAATTAGGATGAAAGTTAAGAATGATATTATTGATTTAACTGGTGACGGTTTTAAGGATTGTAAAATGAATTATGCGGGGAGTGATGAATAAAAGTTTAGTTACTGGTGCTGCTGGTTTTATTGGATCACATCTTGTAGAAGAACTTCTAAAGATAGGTCATCAAGTTGTTGCTGTTGATAATGAGTATGCTGATAATGATCAGTTCTATTGGAATGATAAAGCAATCAATGTTAAAGGAGATATAACTGATTATAAGTTTATGAAGAATGTATTCACTCATACTGATTATGTTTTTCATTGTGCTGCTGAATCCCGCATAGGAACTTCTATTAAAAATCCTGTAAGAGCAGTTGATATAAACGTGAAAGGTACTTGTACGGTGCTACAATGTGCAAGAGAGAATGGTGTGAAGAAAGTAATGTATTCATCCACTTCCTCTGGTTATGGGATGAATCCATCTCCAAACATAGAGACACAACCTGACGATTGCCTGAATCCTTATTCAGTATCAAAGATTGCAGGTGAGAAAGTATGTAAAATGTATACGGATCTTTTTGATTTACCTACTGTTATTTTTAGATACTTTAATGTGTATGGTGAAAGAGCACCACGCAAGGGACAGTATGCTCCTGTGATTGGTATATTCCAAAGACAGAAGGAAGCAGGAGAGTCTTTAACTATTGTTGGTGATGGTGAGCAGAGAAGAGATTTTGTTCATGTCAAGGATGTTGCTAGGGCAAACATAATGGCTGCAATATGTAATGCAGAACCAGAGGTATACGGACAAGTTTATAATATAGGTTCTGCTAAGAATTATTCTGTAAATGAAATTGCATCTTTCATTTCTGAGGATACAATAAATATAGAACCAAGGGATGGTGAAGCAAGAGAGACCTTAGCAAACATTGATAAGGTTTATAATACTTTTGGTTGGAAACCTGAGATTGATTTAAAGGATTGGATTTTAAAATGAATTGGCATTTAGTATCATACGCTGATAAAAACTTTGAGAAAGAACAAAAGTTTTTACATCGAATTCATAGGGATGGTTTTATACATCACCCATACAATAGAGAGAATTTAGAGAAAACAAAATTCTATCAAGATAATAAGAAAGTATTAGATCAATCAAAGGGTGCAGGATGGTGGTTATGGAAACCATATTATATTCTTGAAACTCTTAAGTCTTCTGAGACAAATGATTTTATCATTTACTCTGATTGTGGTGATATGTTTTCGCACGGATTAGTTCATTATATTGAGCAGACTCTAGATGATGACGATATATCATTACTACTCTTAGGTAATGCTAGAAATGGTAATATGACTAAGAGAGATTGTTTTATTAAAATGAATTGTGATGAGTCTGATTATCATAATGCAAATCAATTAGAAGCAGGTCTTCAAGTATGGAGAGTTTGTGATAAGTCAATTAAAGTTGTAGAGGAATGGTTAGAGTTTTGTAGGGATGAGGATATTATTAATAATGAACCTAGTACTCTTGGGGATGAATTACCTGGATTTAGTGGACATTATAATGATCAAAGTATCTTAACTAACCTTGCTGTTAGAGATGGACTTACTGTTGGTGGTTCTGACTATCGTAATTTTATAGAGTGTGATTATGATTACTGGTATGAAAGAGGGAACGCAGGGTATGGTCGTGAGATTGATAAATTTTTAATTGATATTAAACCAGATGAAGTAGTTGATAGTATTGTTCTTACAGTTCATAATCAAGAAGGTGTTATAAAGAAAGTTCTTGCTGGTATTGAAAATAATACAGAGGGAAATTATGAACTTATTATAATTCTTGATGGGTGTACTGATAACTCAGAGAAAGATGTTCTTGATTATGTTAATAGTTCATCTCTAAAATATAAAACAGAAATTAAATATACTGATAATATATTTGAGAATAGAGCTAACAATATAGGTCTTAAAGAATGTACTGGTAAGTATGTTACAATAGTTCAGGATGATCAAGTCATCAATGAGAATGGATGGAATACTAGAATGCATAAACCATTCCAAGCATTTGATGATGTGTTTGCTGTTACTGGATTAACTGCACATAATCTAATGCCTAATCCAAACTCTATACATTTGGGTATGGAAGAAGATCTTGATAATTGTTGGTGTGATATTTTAGATAATGTGGACATAGCACAACAGAGAACTATCTCTAGAGATGTATTTGCTGTTAGAGGTAGTGCTAATAGAGGACCATTGATGATAGATCTTGAAGACTTAAAGCAATTAAATTATCTTGATGAGGCATATGCTCCTCAACAATTAGATGATCACGATTTGATGTTTAGAATGCGTAAAGAGTTAGGTAAAGTTTGTGGATGTTATTGGATAGACTTTACTTCTGATCCATCGTGGGGTGCTAGTCGTAAAGAATGTACTGGGTTTAGTGAAGCTAATCCAGTCAATGCTGCTTCTCATCATAAAAATAGTAAAATATTCTATGATAGATATAGTAGTGTATTTAATGAGTACCGTATTATTCAAGATAGGGAGTTACCTGAATGAGAATTGAATTGGAACGTTGGCAGGATGCACAGACTGCTGAATTTGGTCATCATCAAGATCTTAGACCAGAAGCATATATCACTGCTACAAATGTGATTGCAAAGTATCTTGGTATTAATTATGAAAATGATTTTAAGGATAAGGTTGTAGTACAAGTTGGTGCTGGACCAAGAGGATCTATTAGTAGTACTAATGGAAACTTTAAAAGAGGTGTAGTTGTAGAACCTCTTATTGATCGTTGGCCTGCTGATATCAGAGAGGACTATGAGAAGATTGGTATTGAGATTGTTTCTGATCCATATGAAAACTTAGATATAGATGAGCAAGTTGATGAGACTTGGTTCTTTAATGTTGTTCAACACGTATTTGATCCAAAGGAACAATTAGAATTAGCAAAGAAAACTTCTAAAGTAATTCGTATCTTTGAACCTATTGGTGTTGGTACTGATGTTGCTCATCCACATTACATTACAAAGGAAACTTTTACTGATGTTCTAGGAGACTTTGGTAAGATCTTTAGGGGTGGAACTGAAGATGGATTCTTTAGTTGTGATTGTTACTATGGTACTTGGTATGCGTCTGATAACGTTTAGTCTTTTTGGAGATAAACCTCTTTATTGTGTAGGTGCAGTAGAGAATGCTCGTCTAGCAAAAGAAATCTTTCCTGATTGGACTGCTAGGTTTTATGTTGCTAAGGATGTTCCTAAGCATTATCTAAATCAGATAGAAGGTTATGGTGGGGAAGTAGTTCTTTGTGAAAGAAAGAATGCTTATGATGGATTGAATTGGAGATTCCGTCCATTGAATGAACCTGATGTTCACTATTGGATCAGTAGAGATGCTGATAGTAGATTAAGTTGGAGAGAACGTAAAGCAGTTGATGAATGGATAGAATCGGATAAAGCAGCACATTTACTTAGAGATGCTGTTAATCATGGTTATACCATAATGGCTGGTATGTTTGGTATTAATAATAAGATCTTTCATTCCAGATATGGATTAATGAATCTTGATAATGCGAATGCTAATTATAGAGAAGCAGATCAAACATTACTTCAAGATGTACTTTGGCCGTTGATTGTAAATGATCATCTTTGTCATGATCATTGGAGACATTCTAAGGTAGTGGGTCAACCAACATATCAAAAGGGAGATCACGTACATCCAGATCAGGCTTATGGTGTTGGATTGATTAATTATATTGAACGTGATGTGTATAGAATACTACCTGAGATATATCCAGAAGGACAAGATAGTCGTCCATTCCCTACTCACGAACCAATGGAGTATGGTATATTCATAGGGCAGATTATAGATGCAGATAATAAACCAGTTATCAATACTGATGTAAGATGGGAATATGAACTAAGAGGTTTATCTTATGAGTAGTTTCCATATTATTGGAACAGGTGCTTGTGGATTCTTAAGAGCATATCAAACTCTTAAGAATTATATACCATTAAAGTATAAAGGTGGAAGAGGTAAGTATCAGAATAGTTTTCAAAATTGGACTGGTGATGGATTAATATGGGATAGTGAAAGTTTATCAAAAGAAGAAAGACTTAGAAGAGTATCACTACACGATACAACTACGAATATTACACACTCATACTTGAAGTATGTTCCAGAGTTTCTAGAACTTCATCCTGATATGAAGTTTCTTTGTCTACAGGGTGATGGTCATCATTCTATGTGGAATTTAACAATCTCTTGGGGGTATCGTAATCCTTGTTTCGTTAAAGAAAGAAGATTAGGTACAGGTTTTAATCGTTATACTGTGGATGAATTTCCAGACTATAGTGATTGTGAAAATGAGTTTGATGCAACAAGAAAATATTGGAATGAGTATGCTGATATTGCAGATGGATATGCTGAGAAGTATCCAGATAATTTTATTATTGTAGATTCTGAAAAGTTCTTTGGTGATCTTGAGTATAGAACAAATGTATTAAGTAAGGTTGATCTTACTATCAATGAACCTTTATTACCAGTTGATAAGTATCGTTGGGATATAAGTACAACATTACACGGTGGTCTTGGTAATAATTTATTGCAGATGGGTGAAGTAATATCATTCTGTAAAAAGAATGGTCTTGTAGAACCATTCTTTGGTACTTGGGATCTATGGGATGGTGGTGGTAAATATCCACCCCCTTATAATGCAGATAGATTTTTGGGTGGACATAATGGAGATCAAGATATAATCAAGAAAACTTTTCCAAACTTAAATTGGAAAGGAAATCTTACAGCAGATTATGATACTACATTTGTTATTAATGATATGTTTAGGTTCGGTGATTGTGAAGAACTTGATTATGTAAGAGAGCAATTTAAGATCACAGATAAATCAATACCAGGTACAGCATCATTACATCTTAGATATTGTACTCAGTCAGCAGACGATCATGTAAATGGGTATGTAGATGATTCTTTCTATGTTGAATGCTTCAAGAGGATACCTGAAGATATACAAGTTTATATTTTTTCTGATGATAATACACGAGCAAGAGATAAATTAAAGTGGTTTGAACAAACATTCCCACAGAAGTTTACTGTTGTAGAAGCAGACTCTTTTCAATCTTTGAAAAAGATGGTAGAATGTGAATACCATATTCTACACGTATCAACGTTTAGTTTCTGGTCTGCTTTCCTTGATATTAATCAACCAAATGATAAAGTGTTCTATCCAGAATCCTTTATCCAAACTCACAGTCCTTACATGATTCCCTATAAAGAATGGATAAAAATAAGTCAGCACCCAAGTTAAACAACATTGGACCAATATATTATCTCAATCTTGATGGGCAACCAGAGAGAAGAGCATATATGGAAGCTCAGTTTAAGTACTGGAATATAGAAAACTATGAAAGAATATCTGGTTACGATGGTAGAGAAGATGATCTAGGTGATATTCTTAAAGGACGTTATCCAGATAATATGACCTCTGGTGAGGTTGGATGTACTACATCACACCTAAAGGCAATTAAGCATTGGTATGAAACATCTGATACTCCCTATGCTGTTATCATGGAAGATGATGTTGATCTTGATTTAGTTAAGTGTTGGAATTTTACTTGGAGTAATTTTGTATCTAAACTTCCTTATGATTGGGACGTAGTTCAACTAGCAATTATTTGTACTGGTAATCTTCACGTTACATTGCATCGTAGATTTGTAAATGATTTTTCAACTGCTTGCTATATGATTACAAGACATCACGCAGAGAAACTTATTAGACTTCATTGTAGAGGGGACAAATATAAACTTGATAATGATGTAAGACCAAGAGCAGTTGCAGACGATTTAATATACAACTCAGGTAATACTTATGCTGTTCCAATATTCCTTTATAGGATACAGTTAGGGTCTTCTATACATCCAGAACACGTTGATATAATTCATAAACAAAGTCACGATGCATTAAAGAATTGGTGGACGCAATCAGGAGTTGATTATACTGTAGATCAATTAACAAACTATGATCCCTATTTGGGAAGAGTCACGGAATCAACACTTCAACAAGGATAAGTTATACTAATATGGGTCATAAGTGTCCCTTTTCACTGTTCGGATACCCCCATTGTAAAGTTATTTGACAAAAGTTTATGTTTCCTATATAATATTGTTACGTTTCTTAATGAAGTAATGACTTCTTCAACACCCAGTATGAATCGTTATACAACCACAGAGTATGGTAAGCAAAATATGTTTGCTGCTGAACCAGAAATGAGAATGGTTGAGAACTATCAAGGATACTGGAAAAATGCAGAGTTAATCAATAGTCGCCTAGCGATGATTGGATTCTTTGCCGCAATACACAACTACATCTTATTTGGTGCAGTTATTCCTGGTATATTTTAAGAGTAACAGGTCTCTTTCTATCGCTCTATCTAACCCTATTAATCTAAGAAAAATGAACGAAAACGCAGAATTAGCCAACGGACGTTGGGCTATGATCGGCATAATGGCAGCATTAGGTGCTTATGCAACAACTGGAAACATTATCCCAGGTATATTCTAATGAAAAACGAGAACATCTTTTTAAGAGCACAAGGACGTGCAGCAATGATGGGTGTCTGGTTCCTCGGACTATCCTATGCATTTACAGGACAAATTATTCCAGGTATCTACTAATGTCAAATGAAAACACTACAAACCAAGTTGATTTCTCCATCGCTGAAAAGTGGAATGGTATTGCTGCTATCGTTGGTTGCGTTGCAGCCTTTGCTAGCTACAGCTTCACAGGGCAACTCATTCCTGGTATAGTCTAATGACTCCAGAAGCAGAAAAGTTTAACGGATGGATGGCAATGATTGGTTTCGTTGCCGCAATGGGTGCTTACCTTACCACAGGTCAGATCATTCCTGGTATCTTATAAAACTTAACAAAACTAAATAATTACTCGTACATATCTCCAATTCAAAACAAATGGGCGACTTATCAGCCGCAACAGACAGTATATCTCCACTAACAGCAATCCTATGGTGTTTCTATCCTATGGCTACGTTAGTACTAATTGAACTCATTATGAGAGCAGTCAACGATGACGACGATGATGATTTTCAAGGTGGTAAAGGAGTGAAGATTGGAGAAATGCAACCAGCATATGCACCTTCTGGGGCATAGTGGACTGGTCTCACCCATATTGGCGTTTTGCTGAACGATGGAATGGTCGTTTAGCAATGGTCGGTGTAATAATTGGCACAATACTCTTGACAGTAAGGTAGAAATACCTATATACTATCGAGAGTATTTTTACCTACTATGCCAATAGCAATTTTCATCGGGATTGTTTCCCTCGTAGCATACACAAATGTCGGATCTATCGTTCTTCAATAACATATTAATCAATACTCCTGCAGGTGCCCACGGTCTGTTGGAGTTTGGATTTTTTGTAGTAGTGGGAATTACAGCAGGCTCATTGGGAATAATATGAGCCTCTTACATCATTGTACAATTGAATTATTTTTAACAATAGTAGTTGGATTTACACTTGCTATTGTTATAACAGTTTTAACTTTTGACAAGTAGATATAAATATTTAAAACTTATATATTTTGATGGGTAAATTTAGTAGAATAAAGAAACATAGAAAACTTTCTTCAACTTTATCTATTGATGAGAAGATTGAATTTTTAAATAAGGAGATGAAGAAGACTGGAGTGTTGTCTGAAAAACAGATGACCACCAGTGATATGTACACAAAGACTTCATTTACTCCTTATATTCCAGCAACTTGGGACGAAGTACCCGATAGTAGTGGTATTACTGGAGATGGATGGACGCAGCCTGGTGATCCAACTGATTCTTCCACATATGATGTAAATAATTTTGAGAATACGACTCTCTATACAGATATGTCGTACTTGAAGAATCCAAATAACTTGAATGGTGAAACTGATAGAGCTATTCTTGATGGAGTTGGTTCTGATTTATTAAGTGCTGCTGGAATGGATGCTGGTTTTGGAATTGCATTGAATGGAAATTATTATGGATTGGCAATAGGATATGTTGGTGGTGGAAGATATCATGGTGTATTGTCTGGTGGATTAACTGGTGGAACAGAATCTCCAACAGAATCATCAAGAGGATATGGTGGAATTTATAGAGGTGTTAGTGATGAAAACTTTGCTGTTAAAACAGCACTTTGGAATTTATGGTATAGCAAATATTATAATGATTACTATGCTAGTCCATCTAAATTAGTAACAAAAAACATAACGGTATGGGTTCCATATAATAGACACCATCATTATCAAAGAGGTGGTGAGTATGCTGATTGGCCATACCCTAAGAGTGGTGGATATATCCTTGAAAACGTCGCAATTGTTATGGGACGTAATACGTATCAAAATCAAAATACAGAACACGCTAAAACAACAGTATTACAGAGAATAGGAATAGGTGATCCGACATATTATCCTGGTGATGTTGGTAATTTCTTAATGAAATTATTGAATCTTGGTAAGGAGGGATGGCAATATCTATCAGATAAAGCAGGTAAATTGAATGATGATACTCTTGATGATTTGGATAAACGTTGGAATAGACTGAATAATCAAATTGATAAATTTGTGGATGATGTTGGTGAGATTGCTGGTGAGGTTCGTGATTTGTGGAATGGTGTTCAAGATGGAAGGCATCTTTTATCAAATGTAATGGCTACGATTCAAGCTGCTGAACTGAGTAATAGTATTGATGAAAATGGGAACATTAAACCTGAAGCACAGGGTAGTCCACAGAATCCTCTTAAGAATGAAGTAAGAGATTCGACAGCAAAAGATATTATACAAGGTATAGATTGGAGTCAGAATCCTCCTGTTGCATATGATCAATTTGGAAAAGCAATACCAATTGGTCAACAGATACAAGATAATGTTTCTGCTGCTCCTTGGGAGGATGGTGGAAATATAGGGGCTAAAGGTACTCATAATAATCTACCAAATTATGGAAAAGGAACTAGTAATACTCCTGCACCATATATTAATGAAAATGGTGATCTTATTATTCCCGACACCTTTTACTTTGGACCAGGTGGTCATGAGACAAAATGGCTCCCAAGAGCTACCCGTGCTACTATAGATGGTATTAACAAGTTTGCTGCTGGTAGGGATGGCACCAACAGATACAAAGGTGGTAATCTAATAAGTGATGAACAAAGAAGAGAATTAGATTTAGATGCAGCAACAATAATGGATCAGTCATTAGGTATTCTTATTCCTAATATTCCAGGAAGAAAAGATCCAGTAGTTCATTTTCAAACAGTTATTCCTGCAGAACAACTTAACAGAATTAAAGGCAAACAAAAAACAAACGATAATACTTCATCATGGCAACCAGAAAAAGATGTAAAAACTGCTTATGATCCGAATCAAGGTACTACTATTAATTTCAAGAAACAATCTGGTGCTGGTGGAGATGATGGTGCTATAGAAGTTGATGTCAGACATCAAGGAGGTGAGATATGGAAAGGAAAGAAAGGCGAATTTCAGGATCCATATAACAAAGATAACGCAGGTAAAGATTCCAAAAGTGCAGTAAAGAAAGGACTAGATGATTTTGATGTGGATAAAGGAAAAGTACCAATTGAATTTCCTAATCAGGTTCTTCCTGGTTTAGGAGTTAAAGATGGCGATAAGATTTCATCAAAATGGATGCCAAAAAATCTTAAAGATAAAAAGATTGCTGATGCTAGTAGCACTCAACTCTCTAATACTATGGGTCGTGGTCTTTCAGTTGGAGGTGAAATTGGAATTGGTGGAAACGAACATAAGAGGTTTGGTGTTAATTGGGGGCAGGGTAATTGGGGGAACGGTAATATAATCAACTGGGATAATAATAAAAAGCCTGGTGAGATACCTTCAGAAACGGAACGGGACGCTAAGACAAATAAAGAACTTGATCAACAATTAAAGAAACTTGGTATTGATGTTAGTAAGATTAGAAATGGTACACAAGTTGCAAGTGTTAATTATGATTTAGATAATTGGATAAACAAAACATATGGAAGTGGTGCATCTAATTGGTATAGACAATCGGGTGGTAAGATAGATGGCAATCCTTTTATTCCAGCAGGATCTTATATTCCAAGGGCAAAGAAGAAAGTTAATAGTAATATCCAAGTTACACATTATGAACCACAAGGTGAATTAATAAAAGAAGATATTAGTGATGTTAGTCTTGCATGGGCATCACCTAAACATACTAATATTGAGAGAAATGAAAGGGAGCGTTGGTTTAATACTAAAGATATAC
>Ga0209404_10001610_pt1 | contig 14950 bp, 7 predicted proteins | sample TroAtlMetagenome_2_FD_187447 | JGI IMG/M metagenome (GOLD analysis project Ga0209404, IMG submission 187447) | Marine eukaryotic phytoplankton communities from Atlantic Ocean - Tropical Atlantic ANT8 Metagenome (SPAdes) (version 2) | ecosystem: Environmental > Aquatic > Marine > Oceanic | place...
CGGGCGGCCCAGTAGGCGTCGCCGAGCCACTGGCGCGTCGTCAGGTGCGCGGCGTCCAGTTTGAGGTCCACCGTGCGCCGCGGCAGGACGATGACGGCGACGCCGAGCGCGGCGAGCGCGACGCAGGCCGCGCACCGCCGCTTGAAGGTCTGCTTCCGGCGCGGCGGCGCCCGTGGCGACGCGGTGTCCGCGCTCGAAAGGCCGCTCGCGCCGCCGCCGCCGGCGCGCCGCATGAGGGAGCGGATGGTCGCCGCCAGCGCTGCTGTCCAATCGTTGCGGCGCTCGCTATCAGGCACACGTTTTCGCACAACCAACACTCGTGTCGCACACGATGCAACAAATGTTGACTAGCACTTAGCGGCCAGCAAAGACAAATACAAATCGGGCAATAATACCTTAGTGCATCAACATACTAGCACAAGCTGTAATCGCGCGCGCCAGCATTCAACACAAAACCCGAGTACTAGTACGAAGCCGATCGGCCACCCACAACTTACGCTATCGCGCCCCCGAGCCGCTCGGCGAGCGCGCCCTCGCCGAGGACCACTCCCGGCCCCTTCGGGGAGAGCGCGACGAACTCGGTCAGAAAATTGGCGTCCGGGCCCGCGGTCCGCGCGCGCGCGAGGTACTCGTCGCCGCCGACGACGCGGAACCGCCGCGCCCCGGCGCCCGGCCGGAGCGCGTCCTCGACCCATGCTGGTCCCGGCGTCGGCCACGGCAAAGAGCTCTCGAAGTCGTACACGTCCGTGCCCGCTACGACGAAGACGTGGAAGTCCCAGCCCTTCCGTCCGTCCTCGGCGCCGCCGCGCTGCCGGTAGAGGAACGTGTCCGGCGCGACGACCGCGTCCGCGGCGATGCCCTTCGCCCGCAGCTCCCGGAGCAGCATGTGGGCGTTGAGTTCGCACATATTTGGGACGTACATTAAGTCGTCGCGCGCCGGCAGCGACGGAGCTGCGGCGGCGGCGGCGGGCGCCGCACCGCCTAGCAGCGCCAGGTAGTGCCGCCGCGTATGCGACGGTGCCAGGCCCGCGGCGCGGCAGGCCAGCAGCACTGCGGCGCTGCGCATCCTGCCCATAATCCGCCCGGGGGCAGCAGATCCCAAGATTGCGCTGCAGGCTGGAAGGGCTGCTACTGTGATGATGTCATAGCTGGCTTGGGCTGCCCGTGCCGTAGCCTGCGATGTTACTGTTGAAAGCTGGTCGCGGTCGCGGGCAGCAAAATGGTCCCGAGCATCTGGTGTCTGATGGATGATTTGGGAGATGCTCGATGCCTCGACGCTCGGCCACTAGGGCTCGGGTTGAATAACAAGCACCGGTCCAAGGAACTCGGCGGACAACTACGCGGACAACTACACGAGTAGACCGCCGGGCCGACGCGGGCGAGTTCGAGGGCGAAGCGGCGCCGCGCGCGCGGCGGGGAGGAGGCCTTGTCATGTATGTTTAAGTTGAATTAATTTAACTAGGGTTGCACGTTTCGCCCGTGCGGTCCCGGCGTCCCGTGACGACGTCGTCGTAGGAGAGGGCCTGGTCCGGCGGTTCCGCTTCCGGTGCCTTTTCCTCGTTCTGCCGCTTCTGGCGCTGGGCCTTCTTCAATTTTTTGTATTCGAGGAGGAGCTGGTGTTCGACCGACTTCGGCGGCGTCCGCGGCGACCCGTTCTGGTCGGCGTCGCCCGCGTCGGCGAGGCCGGCTTCCATCGCGCCCGGGGTCATCTTGCCGTGGTAATCCGGCCAGGAGGGTCGCGTGATGTCCTCCCGGCGCACGTCGGAGCCGGCCTTGGAGGAGGCGGTCCCCGCGTCCGACCCCGACCCGGAACTCAAACTCGACGCGTCGAACTCGAGCGCGAGGTCCGCGAGGCCGCCCGTGTCCGTGTTCGTGCCCACGTCCAGGAACTCGACGCCCTCCGGGGCCGTCGCCCTCTCCAGCTGATCGTTCAGCCGCTGGATCGTCGCCTGGAGGGCCTCGTTCTCGCGCGTCAAGTCGTCCGTCGTCGCCTCGGTCCGCGCGCCGGCCTCCAGGGCGACGACGACGCCCCCGACGCCCGCCGTGGCCTTCGCGAGGTCGTCGTGCAGGCGTTGGATCGTCTCCCTCAGAGCGTCGTTCTCGCGCTGCAGGTCGTGCGTCGGCTCCGCTTTGCCCGCTTCGGGGTCCGCGGCCCTGGGCGGCTCGGGCTTCCGGAGCCGCCGCCGCTGCGAGGCGCAGAAGGCGAGGAGCACCAGCCCCAGGACGACGCCGGCGGTGATGGCTGTCGCGTGGTCGTCGTCGGCGTCCTTCCTGCCCTCGCTCTTCTCCGGCGGCGCCGGGCAGACGACGCGCAGCGCCTCGGGCGCGGCGTGGACCACGCCGGGCTCGTAGCAGCAGTCGTCGGCGAGGTCCCAGTGGGCGCCGCTCTCAGACGGGTCCCAGTCCGCGCCGCCCCGGAAGTCGCCACAATTACCAATACCGCAGCGCAGGTCGCCCGCGCACTGCCAGTCGCCGCCACAATGGCCGTCGCCGACCAGCAAATCGCCGCCGCAGCCGTCGTCGCCGCCGCCGCAGTCCTTGGCGTAGAGCCGCGTGCCCTTCGATGTCCCGCACGCCGCCGCCGCGCACGCGCTCGCGGCGAAGGCGCCGTCCTGGGCCGCGTCGCCGGCCACGCACCACCCCAAATCCTGGTCGAAGGCCGCGGCGCCGTCGAACATGCCGCGCAGGTCCGTGACCCTATCGACCGACCAGGCGCCGAGGTCCTGGTTGAAATTCGGGCTCCCGGCGAACATGTAGCTCACGTCCGTGACGCTCGAGGTGTCCCACGCGCCAATGTCATCATTAAAAGCCTCGGCGGCCGGGCTGCAGGCGCCGAAGCGCTCGTGCGCGGCGCAAAACAGGTACGACATGTCCGTCACGGCCCCGGTCTCCCACGTCGAGACGTGGCCGTACGTCGCCATGGCGGCGGCGCGGTTCGAGAGCCAGAGGTCGACGGCCGTCCGGATGGTGGCGTCGTCCATGGGCTCGCCGAGGCGGCGGCGGCCCGCGTCCGCCGCGGCGGACGCGACGGTGAGGCACAAGACCTTCGTTTTCATACCGCGCCGCGGCCGCCGGGGCTCCTCTGTATTTTTGAACCGGAGCCGGGCGCCCGCGGCCCTTCGGTGGGTGGGCCTCGCCCCCCGCCGCGAGCGTTGTTGGCCGGGGCGGGCAGCCCCCCGGCGCGCGCTCCTGGGTGGCCGCGCGGGAATCTAGCCCAAGGCGCCCGACGGGGCGCGCGTGGTGCGGGCGCGCAGACGGCGCTGTACCGCCCGCTCCGCTATCGTCGCGCGAGGAGAATTAAGAGCAAGTGGTGCGGGGTGGCAAAAAGGGGGGGTGATTATGTACCTTACCTTATACCTTACCTTATCTAGTTGGGACAAAAAGGCAAGGCCAAAGAACAGTCAATGGGCGCAGGGGCCCGGGCCTCTGGAGCTCACGGGTTTCGAAGACAGCTTCAGACAAAAGCACCACCTTCGCCGACGCAAGAGGAGACTGAGGAGTGGCTCGGCGGTCGGAGGCCGTACGCGTGGCTCTGCGGTGACTTTCAACTATGAACTAATTACGTCGGCACGGTCACAATGTGTGCACTATGGTCAGAACTTGGGGCCCAGACCAAGGGTGAGTCGGCGATGGGGGTCGAAGTTGGGGCTCAAAAGCCGGGCGCCTCGCCGCCGCCCAGGAAGAGCGGCTCGCACGCGAGGAGGAAGCGCGGGAAGTCGAGCGCGTCGGCGTCGTCGCCGTCGTCGACGTCGACGCCGCCGAGGCCGCGGCCGGCGGCGCGCGCGCGAGCCGCGCGCGCGTGCGCCTCGAGCGCCGCGCCCGCGTCGCGCTCGTCGGCGCCGACGCAGCGGTCGACGCCGAGCGCCGCGCGCACGTCGTCGCCGCTGACGGCGCTGGCGCCGTCTGCGTCGAGCACGTCGAAGGCGTCTTCTAATGACCTCTCCGAGGGCGCGAGCGTGCCGCCGCCCACGTGCAGCGCCGCAAAGGCCCGGAACGAGAGCGGGCGGCCCACGCCGCTCGCGTCGGCCGCGTCGAAGAGGGCCGCCGCCTCCTCGACGCCGCAGCCGCCCGCCTCGCCGCCCAGCGCGAGGAAGAACTCCGAGAGGCCCAGCGCGCCGTCGCCGTCCCGGTCGAGCGCGGCGAAGCCCCGCCGGCAGTCCTCGAGCCGGTCGGCCGGCGCGCGCGCGGCGACGACGTGCGCGACGAGCTTGCCCAGGCCGTCCAGCTTGGCGAAGGCGCGCGCGGCGTGGCGCGTCTCCGAGCAGAGCCGCGCCGAGGGCCGCGCGTGCTCGACGCGCAGCCAGGGCTCGCGCAGGGCCTGCTCCGCCGTCAGCCGCTTCTCGACGTCGCGCTCGAGCAGCCGCGCGACGAAGAGCCGGGCCTCGTGCGACGCGCCCCGCCAGAGCCGCGCCGGGAACTGCAGCGGCGCGCGCGCGACGCGGCTCAGGATCTCGCGGTCCGTGCGGCCCGCGAACGGCGGGCAGCCGCTCAGGAGCACGTAGACGATGACGCCCATCGACCAGAGGTCGCAGCGCGCGTCGTGGCCCCCCCGGAGCACCTCGGGCGCCACGAAGTAGAAGCTGCCGACGCGGTCGCTGAGCCCGCCGGTCCGTCCGCGGTCGCGGCGGGCGTGGCCGTTCTCCGGCCGATCGGACATGACGACCGTCGCCGGCGACCGCGGCCGCGTGGCCAGGCTCGCGTCGTCCTCGGCGTCGTCCATGTCGAGGTCCGCGAGGTCCGAGCCGCTGCGGCGCTTCGTGACCGCGTCCGAGAGCGTGCGCGGGGCCTTGCGGCCCGGCGACGGCGGCCCGTTCGCGACGATGCGCGGCGGCGGCGCGAGCGGCGACGCCGGCGCCGTCCGCGGCGTCGCGGGCGTCGCGGGCGTCGGCGTCGAGGCCCGCGCCGGCGTCGGCGTCGCCGCGCGCGGGTCCGGCGTCGGCGGCGTCGCCCGCGCCGGCGCCGCCGCCCGCGCGGCGGCCTCGAGCTGCTCGTCGCGCGAGGTCGCCGCCCGCACGACGGCCTCGAGCTGCTCCTCGAGCGCCTCGCGCGACGAACATGACGAGGAGTCGTCGAGCGACCGCGACAGCCCCTCGGGCACGCGGCGGCTCAGGCCGAAGTCGACGAGCTTGAGGGGCGCGCCGGGCGCGGCCGACGCCAGGAGCCAGTTCTGGGGCTTCAAGTCGCGGTGGCAGACGCCGCGCGCGTGCATGTAGCTCACCGCCGACAGCATCTCGCGCGCGAAGCGCTGCGCCGTCGCCTCGTCGAGCGGCCGCGGGCGCCGGCCGTGCGGCGAGCCGGCCGTCAAAAAGGCCCAGAGCTCGCCGCCCGTGCAGAGGTCGAAGATCAGGTGGACCCGCTGCTTCTCGTAGAAGACCTCGTGCAGCCGGCAGATGTGCGGGTGGTCCAGCTTGCGCGCCGCCGAGATCTCGGCGTGCAGCCGGTCCCAGCACGCGCCGCCCCGCAACCTGATGGTCTTGCACGCGAACTGGCCGCCGTCGCTCTTCCGCGTGCAGCGCCGGACGACGCCGTACGAGCCCCTCCCCAGTAACTCGTCGTCCACGACGTACTTGTCGCCCACGGCGCACGGCGCGCCCGACGACGCCGCGGCCCCGTGCCGCAGGCGCTCGTCCGCCGCGTCGACGGCCGCGAACGGCAGTTCCACGCCGACGTCGAGCGCGCACAGCACGTCGAGGCAGCCCTGGGCGCGGTTCCGGCCGCTCGCGTCGAGCTCGGCCAGGGAGTCGACGCGCCGGAACAGCGCCTGCGGCGGCCGGTCGCTCGCGGCCGACGCCTGCCGCGAGATGGTCCGCAGGTCGGCGTCGCGCGCGTCGTAGAGCGCGCGCTCGACGACGCAGTTCTCGAGGAGCGGCGCGTGCGTCTTCGCCGCGCGCCGCGCGTAGGCGAGCTCCGACGCCGCCGTGCGTTTTAAAGGAGCCGGCAGGTGCTGCGCGGCGCACCGCACGCCCTCGAGCCGCACGCAGGCCGCGTGGAACTTTAGAGCAGCGGCCTCGCCGCAGGGCGCGTTCTCGACCATGGCGCCGCCCTCGAGGAGGTCGTCGCCCTCCGTGATCTCGGCCTCGGCCGTGGCCACGAGCCGCGCGGCGGCCGCCGCGTCCATGTCCGTACTTTGCTCCGCGAGGTCCAGCCGCTGCACGTCCGTGGTCACCTCCTCCAGGCGGCGCTTCCGCTTCTTCTCCGCGCCGGGCGGCGTCTCCACTTTGTGCGGCTCGGCGCGGTACGCGGCGAAGAACGTGTCTTGGACGCCGCACCCGCTGATGGCGCCGCAGGCGTCGGCCTCGATGGACGACGCGCGCCGGGCGAAGGGCGGCGGCTGCGGCGGCGCCGCGCGCGGCCAGTGCTCGAGGAGCTGGGCCGTCGCGGCCGCGAGGCGCTCGCGCTGGCGCGCCTCGTCGCCCGGCCCGAAGACGGACCGCAGCCGGTCGCCGAAGCCGGAGAAGCTCGAGGCCGCCGCGGCCGGCGCCGGCGCGGCCGCCTCGGCCTCGTCCCGGGCCAGCTCCTTCTGCGCCTCGCGCACCGACACCTCGGCGAAGAGCACCGTCTCGGCCCACGTCCGCGCGACGCCGGGCGCGGCCTCCGTGCCCCGCAGCAGGCCGTCGGCGTGGCGCAGGAAGGCCAGGGCCGCCGGGGGGCACGTCCGCAGCCGCGACGCGAACTGCACGAGGCCCGCGAGCGCCGCGAGCACGTCGACGGGCTGGTCGGCGCGGCGGCCCGCCGTCATGGCGTCGTAGGTCTGGAACGACATGGCGGGGGGCGGGTGGGATCACCGGTTACTCCCGCCCCTCCGGCCGCACCGTGGAGAGGATGCGTGCGGCCTCTGGAGGTGCGGGAGGGCTCGGTGGGCGCAGCCGCGGGCGCTGGGGCCCCCTGCTTACGCGATGGCTGCCCTGCGCGCCGACCGGGGCAGCTCCGCTCGGCCTTTCGAGCTCACGAGCTTTATTGGCTTCGGACACACGAAGCCATCGATGGAGAAATGCGGCAGTTGAAGCGGCGTTGAGGATGGGTTCGGGCGATTGGTGGGCGTGCGGGAGAGTCCTCGGAAGCGTCTGGGAGCAGGGCCGGCTTTTCGTGCGGGTTTTGCCAAAACCCGGCGGATCGAAAATTATATGCACCAAAATCGGTCAGGGAGCGTTTCTAGGTCTCTTCTAGATTCTAGCAAAATTACATACAAATGGAAAAATATGGACATGAGTTTGGACTCACTGGGTCCCGCGCGGCCCTTGGCTTCGCAAGGAGTACCGCTGGGCCTTCTGAGGGGCGGCCGGCGCAGGCCCGGTGCTCGGGCGAGGCCGTCTGGGGGCGCTCTGAGTCACGGGGACCGCGGGACCGCGCTGGGGCCGCGGCGTGGGCGCGCCGCGGCCCGGGACGTCGCCCGCGGGCAACCCGTCGCCGTCGTCGCCAGTTTCGGGCTCCTCGCCGGCGCCGTCGTCATCGTCGCCAGCGATTGGGTCTAGTCCGTCGCTGCCCTCGTCCAGGGCTTCGCACAGGTCATTTGCGACGTCGTTCGAGTCCTCGGCGTCCACGTCCTCGCCCGGCGGGTGCCTAGGCTCAGGGTTCGAAATCTTCAGCTCGGAAGAAGCTGGCGCGCATGGTGGAAATCTCGAACGAAGGCTTCACGGTCGCGCGCGTGTCGTGGTCTGGCGAGCGCGAAGGCTGGGTTAGGTGTGCGCATTTAGCGAAGAGTGAGGCTCTGGAGATCCTGGCGGAAAGTTCGAAAGAAGATTTGGAAGAGGGACGGAAATTGGCGGCGCCGGCTTGCCCCGTTGCGTCTCAACCTGTTAATTACGTCGGCAAGAACAAAGAAGTCCGGAACCCGTCGACGGGGAAGAAGCCGGCGCTTCCGAAGTGCTTAGGAAAAGGGGTGGCTGTGTGCGTTGTGAATCTGTGGGAGAAGGAGGTCCAGGTGGACGGCGAACCATATCCTGCCTTGAAAGATTGGAACTACATTGATTTCTGTGCGGAACCAAATTATCTCCAAAAGCCTGCTAATCAATGTGGTACCAGCTTTGGTGTGTGCTCGCCAGGGTTTACCTGGTCGTCCGGGTCAATCACCCATCTAACGATTGGGGAGACAAGGTCGAAAACTGCAAGCTATCCTTTCGTGGGCTCGTCAAATTATTGAAACACCCCGACGTTAAAGCCGACGTCGCGAAAGTTCGAGGTGCAAGAGGTCGAGAATTCGTCTACAAGGCTGAATCGTTAGCGGTCGAGTTGTCTGGCTCTTCGGACGACGACAACTAAGACGTGCTTCTCTCGGATCTCTGGTAGGCGTCGACGGCGCTGCTTTACTTCATCCGCCTCTGCCCGCGCGGGGCTTTCGTGCCGGGGAAACCTTACCATGGCGACGTCTGTGTGAACGAGTGTCCTAACTATGGTTTTATGTTATCAGTCTTCTCGTGGCCGGGAGAGCGCGTCAAGGGCCCTTCGACAGCCGGTCCCCGAGGCCGGCGTCGCGGCGTTCCTGCCGCTCTGGCGGGCGGATCGCGGCGCCCTGCTGCGCCGCATGCTCGCGGAGGGCCTCGAGATCGTCTTCTCGTGCGTCAATTGCAAGGCGCCGTGCGGGTTTTGACATGAGATCGATACTCCGTTTTGAAGCGCTGTGGCACTTTGGGGCGACGCTGTCGCTCTAGGGTTATTGCAGGCGCTGTCACATGTAGAGCTCTCCCTGTCGCAGGCGTTTTGCTCATCAATACGTAACCAAACGAGCGAGTGCGGTTTCGGGAGCAGCAGCGCGATGTTCGCCCCCGCGCGCTTCCCGGCGCTGGCGCTCCCCGAGGACGTCGGCGGCATGCTCCTCGACGACGGCGGCGTCGAGGTCGCGTGCACGCCGCTCCACGCCGTGGCGTCGGTCGCGCGGCACGACGTCGTCGGCGCGCCGCCGCGCGAGCTCTGCGTCTTCGGCGTCGTCGACGCGGTCAAGATTTTTGACGGCGGCGGCGACGACGAGAGCAGGGCGCGGCTCGTCGTCGACCTGCGGAGCGGCCCGGCGCCGACGGACCGGTGCGAGGCGTGGTTCTTCGGCGGCGCGGCGCTCGGCTGCCGCGGCCTCGCGGCGCCCGGCGTCGCGCTCGTCGCGGCGAAGGCGCGGCTGGGCTGGGCCGACGGCGGCTACGGCGTGGTCAAGTGCTGGGCGCGGGCCGTCGTCGCGGCGGTCGACGACGCGACGCTCGCGGCGGCCGAGGCCGCGGGCCTGGGCCGCAAGCGGCCCGACTGGACGGCGGAGCAGTGCGTCCGCGCGGCGGCGTCGAAGCTCCGGGCCCTGCGCGCGCAGCGCGAGCGGAGCGGCGCGTGGGCGGCCGCGAGCGACGTCGGCGACGACGTGCGCGCGAAGCGCTGCTGGCTCTGCGGCGACGCCTGGGCGCCGACGCGGGGCGGCGGCGACGCGCTCTGCGCGTCGTTCCCGCTCTGCGGCGGGCGGCGCCCGCACGGCGCGCGGAACCCGCGCGCGGGCGCGCGCGCCTTCGGCGTCGAGCTCGTGCCGGGGCTCGAGCGGTTCCGGTTGCGGTGTTTGCCGCGGCCGCGCGGCGAGCCGCGCGATGCTATTGAGACGCTGCGCGGCCAGGCGCGGGAGCTGGGCCGGGCGACGGCGATGGACTGCGGCGGCGACTGGCCGACGTTCCCCGTTCAACGCTTGGTCGAAGTGGAGCGGTTCCTAGACGCGGCGTGGCGGCGGGGCGAGGTGCGGGGCGTGCGCAAGGCGCCGCCGGCCGCGGTCGCCGCGGTCAGGAGCAAGCCTTTACCAATTACGGACGCCGACGTCGCCGACGCGTTACGGGATGTGCCCCCGGCGTTACTAGAAACGCTGGCGCCCTTCCAGCGCTACGGCGCGGCCGTCGCGCTGCGCCGGAAGCGCGTTCTACTGGCGGACGAGATGGGCGCGGGCAAGACGATGCAGGCGCTCGCGGCGCTGGCCGTCGTGTTGCACCGAGGCGCCTCTGCATTAATCGTCTGCCCCGCGGGCTGCCGCGCCATGTGGGCCCACGAGATCGAGCGGTGGCTGCCGAGGCTCACGCCGCGCGATATCACAATCGTGCGGTCGTCGCTCGACGCGCCGGCGCCGCCGCCGGCGAAACCGCCCCGGGTCGTGGTCATCTCGTTCCAGATGCTCGAACGATTACGGGAGCTGGACGTGGACGGGCCTTTTACCTTCGACGCGGTCGTCGTCGACGAGGCCCACGCGATGGGCGTCTCCGTGGGCCGGCCCGAGGTCGAGGCCGAGGCCCCGCGGACGAAGCGCATCCTGGCGCTGGTGAAGCGGGCGCGGGCCCTCGCTTTATTATTATCAGGGACGCCGACGTTCTCGAAGCCGCTGTCGCTGTTCCCGCTCGTGGACGCGCTGGCGCGGGGCGGCGAGGACGACGGATTGAATTGGCTGCCCGCGCGGCGCGTCGCGGAGCGGCGCCTCCAGTTCTGCCGCCACTTCTGCGGCGCGCGGCGCTACTACGGCGGGCGGCGCGGCGCGGCGGCGTACGACGCCACGGCCTTCACGGCGGAGCTGCACGCGATCCTGGGCGGGCTCTGGATGCTGCGGCGGCTGAAGCGGGACGTGCTCACGCAGCTGCCGCCGCTGCGCCGCGTCGTTCATAGATTAGACGACGCGGCGACGGAGGCGCGCGTCGACGAGGCCCAGGCGATGACGGCCTTCCACGCGGCGGGGCGCGCGAAAGTGAGGAGCGCCGCCGCCTACGTCGTGCGGCGCCTCGCGCGGGACGACGCGTCCAAGCTCGTCGTCTTCGGCCACCACGTCGACGTGCTGGACGAGCTGTTCCAGGGCATCGAGGCGGCGCGGGACGCGCCGGGCGCCGACGAGGCCGAGGGCCGGTGGCGGGGCGGCGACGCGGGGCGCATCGACGGCGCGGCGTCGGGCGAGGACCGCGCGAGGAGCATCCGGCGGTTCCGCGACGATAAGGCGGCGCGGGTGCTGGTCGTGTCGGTGACGGCGGGCGGCGTGGGCGTGGACCTGAGTGCGGCGTCGGAGGCGGTCTTCGTCGAGGCCGTCGGGCTCGAGGCGACGTGGCTGCGCCAGGCCGAAGATAGGCTCCATCGCCGGGGGCAGACGCGGCGCGTCGTGTGCACGTACCTATTGGCCGCGCCGGGGTCGTGGGAGGACGCGCGGTGGCCGCGCGTGCACGCGTCGTTACGGGCGACGTCGTCGCTCGTCAACGGCGAGGCGCGGGCGGAGCGCTTCGCCGTGTGCCGCCGGTCGGTGGTGTCGCGGGAGAGCGTGGCGTCGGCGCCCGTCGCGCCGTCGCCACTAAGGACGCCGCCGCCCACGACGCCCACGACGCTGGACGCGTGGCGCTGGACGCTCGACGACGACTCGGACGACGACGACGACGACGACGATGATGAAGAGGACGCGATCTTCTTCGAGGTGTCGCCGCACTCGGGCCGCGTCCACGTCCACGCGGCGGCGGCCGGCGCCCGGCCGCTCGCGGCGAACTGCGCGCTCGACGACCTCGAGGTGCCGCGCGCCGTCGCGCGGCGGAGCGGCGTCGCCGCGGCCGCCGCGGCCGCGCTGCGCGCGCTGCCGCGCTGCCTGAACCAGGACGGCGCCCGCTGCCGCGCGGCCTGGCGCTTCGCGCGCGACTGGGCGCGGCTCACGACGCAGCAGCGCGGCTGCCTGCTGGGCGTCTGCGCGCGGTCGCCGCTCGCGGACGCGTGCGCGGCCGTGCACGTGGCGCGCGCGCGCGCGGCGACGGCGCGGGCCGCGCCGTCGACGCGGCGCCACGTGCCCTGGCAGGAGGTCGTGGCCCTCGCCTCGAGCCAGCACCGGTGCCAGACGATCCTGGTGCGCGTCGAGAACCGGGAGCGGCTGGGCCTGGCGCCGATCCGCCAGGCCTACGACCCGCAGACGCACCAGGCCAAGTGCCTCGCGTGCCCGACCTTTTACGCGTGCGCGCCGCGGCGGCGGTCGCTCTTCGCGGGGTCGCTGCAGGAGCTGTTCTGCGGCAGGGCGTGCCGCGAGGCCTACGCGTGCCAGACGTCGGCCCAGGGGCTGCGGCGCGTCGTCTTCGCGCGGGACGGCGGCGTCTGCGCGCTGTGCGGCGCCGACGGCCACGCGCTCGTCGAGCGGCTGCGGGCGCTCGCGGCGGCGCCGCACGGGCGGCGCGTCGCGGCGGCGCTGCGGGCGAACGCGGCGTGGGCCGACTTCCCGAGATGTCTGGACCGCCTGCTGGAGAAGCCGAGCGACGGCCGCGCGTGGGAGGCGGACCACGCGGTCCGCGTCGCCGACGGCGGCGGCGAGGCCCTGGCGGACCGCGTGCAGACGCTCTGCGTGCCGTGCCACAAGGCCAAGACGAAGCAGGAGGCGAAGCGCGCCGCGGCCGAGCGGCGCGCGGCCAAGAAGAAGCCCCGCGTCGCCGCCGGCGACGACGACGACGGCGACTGCCGCCTCGAGTGCGTCCCCGTGAAGACGGCGAAGGAGTTCCTCGCCGCCGTCGCGGAGGAGGACGACGACGACGACTCCTGGCTCTGACGAGTGTTTGTGTGACTCCCCAAGTATAAGTACGATCACTGTGCTCGTGTCGTCTCAGGCTCCGGCTAGTTACGTCGCGGGGTCCCCCGTACCCCTCCCGCTCCCCCCGGGCCCATCCGTCTGGCTGGACTAGGACGCAAGGGCTGAGTCGCAGGGACTCGCACGCCCCCCCTCTTTTTTGGGACGACCCCCGTCAGCTTTGCTAGTGTCTTACCCGCTAGCTGTCGTGGCCGCTCACAAGCTAAGCTAGCACTTGGCACTGCCGCAGACCTCTCGTCAATTGCAAAAGGCAGCCGTGCCGGTCTGCGCACCTCGTCCCGAGGCTGCCCGCGACGAGTGGTTGCGCCAGGAACGCGCGCGTAGCAAAAATGAGCACCAAACCCAAAAAGCGAACTAAGCCGGTGCAGGCTCCCCCCGCGGCCCAGCCGCAGCCGCAGCGAACGCGACAAAAAAAGAAGAAGCCGCCGATGATGGCGATCCGCATCGTGCTTTATGGTATTGTGGCGTTCGTCGTCGCGCGGCGCAATCGCAACAAAACCGGCGGCGCCACCGCAGGGCCGCTGACCGCGCTCGCGAACCGCCTCTTGGGCCAAACCGGCGACGCCGCCACCGGCGCGCCGGCGGCCGAAGCCGGGGCCGCGTCGCCGCAGACGGCGCGGCGGCCCGCGGACGAGTCGGAGGGGGACGAGTTCGACGACTAATGTGAACCCGTGTTTCTCCGTGCCAGGGCGGCCAAGCAGGCCTAGCTCAAGCAAAGCAGAGGTATTCGGAGCAAGTAAAGAGTTATGTGCAAAGCGCGGTGCGCGGGGGCGGCTACCCGTCCTCGTTGAACACCGTCGAGAAGTCCACGTCGGCGGGCCCCGGCGGCGCGGGCGCGGGCGGCGCGAAGTCGCCGAAGCGCGCGGGCGGCGGCGGGTCGAGCAGCGGTTCGAGCCGCGGCTCCGGCGCCGGCCCCGGCGCGGGCTGCGGTCTCAATAAATTCGCGCGGAACGCGCCCGCGCGCGCGACGGCCGCCGTCTCCACGGACCCCGCCGTCGATAATAATGCAGGCCGCCGCGCGAGGGGCCGCGCGTCGAGCCAGGGCGCCGGCGGCAGCACGTCCGGGGCATAGGGCGCCGGCGCGCCCGCCGCCGCGGCACCATCCAAGTCGCGCGCGAGCGTATTCTCTATAGACGCGAGCCGGTCCGGGTCCACGATGGGCTGGGCGTCGTCCCGGTCGACGACTTCAAAGCGCGTCTCGGCCGTGACGGCGTCGTCGTCCTGGACCATGGCCACGCGCGCGCCAACAACAGAAAGTTTGAGGTTCTCGAAGCTCGCGGCGATGTCCTTGAGCAGGCCCGGTCTATCGGGGGCCGCCACTCTCAAAGTCGTGCACGGCTCGAGCTCCTCGGTCACGCAATCATAGACCGCCTGCTGGAGCGCGTCCGTATCTTCCAATGCTCGGTTGGTGGCGACCGCGACCAACTCGAACTCGTCGCGACACACGCCATTCCCAAAAGACTCGGCCCGACATTTCACTACGTTTAAACCGCGCCGGTTGAAGACGTCGCTGATGTCGCCCAACAAACCCGGCCGATCTAAAGCCACAACCCTACAAAGGTTCGTGCCGCGGCCCGACGCCTTGAGGGTGACGGAGGGCTCGAGCGGCGCCTGATTCGCAGACCCCAGGTCCAGCCAGCTTCTATCTCTTTTATCGAGGTCTTCGTCGACCCACGACGAGCCCTGGAGGCTTTCGAGCCACGGGTCGTCGGGCGCGAGCCCCCGCGGTTTTTTTACGGAGGGCCCGAGGGGCCCGTGCACGAAGCCCGCATCTAGCGATCGCAGGAACGCCGCGCGCGCGCTCTCCAAAGCAACGCGCTCGCGCGCCGACAGCTCGCCCCGCTTCTTGAAGCACTGCTTGCCGTGCGCGCGCGTCGACGAGAGCTTTTTGGTGATGCGCATCGGCGCGCAGCCCAACAACTCGGCGAGGGTGGCTCTCAATGACTCGCCGCCACTTAACCCCGGCAGCCGCCCGTTCGCGAAGTGCTCTATCACCACCGCGGCGTAGTCGCACTCGGGGGCCGTCCACTTGCCCCTTCTTGTGGTATTTTGGGCGGGGGGCGCGGCGATGGGGTCCCAGGTGGCCGAGAGCTGGCCGAGCTGGGCGTCCAGCGAGCTCAGGCTCTCGCCCTCGTCCGGGGGGGTGGTTTCCATGCCGCGCCGGTGCTGAAAACCCTCGCAGGATAAGACTGTGATTGACGGCTGGGCAGGGCCGATTGCAGCTCGGTGTCCATATAAATGAGATAGGAGTACTGGTGGCCTACCAAAAAAGAGGGGTTAAGTATACATGTACATCATAGCGTCTGTGAGAGCAAGTTGTGCACGATAGGAGTGATTGTTGGGTAAGAAGGCGCCCTAAGACCGTGGTAGCTGAGCCCAAGGACGGCCCCTCGGACTTAACAAAGCGGTCCACGA
>Ga0209404_10001612_pt1 | contig 14926 bp, 13 predicted proteins | sample TroAtlMetagenome_2_FD_187447 | JGI IMG/M metagenome (GOLD analysis project Ga0209404, IMG submission 187447) | Marine eukaryotic phytoplankton communities from Atlantic Ocean - Tropical Atlantic ANT8 Metagenome (SPAdes) (version 2) | ecosystem: Environmental > Aquatic > Marine > Oceanic...
CAGTTGCGGAGTTCATATGAAGATCCAAAACTTTTCGTATCTCCGAGTGGAAGACATTCTTGATGGTGCGGATGAATTCAGAGCGCTCCTGTTCAAAGAAGGAGTTTTGGCGTTCAGGGGTCTGAATCTGACAGTCCAAGACTTTGCAGACATAACCCAAGCACTTCATATATCTGAGAAGCCGTTAGAGGATTGGTCACGGGGCAAAGCCACAACAGAAGCCTTTCTTACAGCCGACCGACGTTTTGGGGAACCGATGTATGACCTCGAAGAACTAGACCGTGGGGATCTAACTGAGACTACGCCTGTGGAAGGAGCCGGTATAGATGAATACACATTGAGTGGTTCATTCATCCGTAGAAACGAAAACTTTGCCACACGGTTCGAACAAATGGCTAAGGGCGTGGGGACAGGTGGTAAACCGCCCAGCGAAGAAGATGTTCTTTACCCAGGGCAAAAAGAAGCGTCACGGCAAACAATGATTTTCTGGAACATGGATGATGCCTATAAACAGCATTTAGTGAGAACAAACGCCATTCATATGCATACCTTCACTGCTTCGGAAGGCGCAGGTGGTTTGGGCTTTGTTGACATGTCTGAAGCATTTAAGGCTCTTCCATCTTCATGGGTTGATCCTTTGAAGAAAGCACGCAAAAAAGAAACCCAGGTTTCTTATATGCCAGATGGGGTTACCCAATATCCTCACCCTGTTATTAAATCGCATTGGTATGCCTCATACCCTGTTTTGCATTCCACGGGAACCAACATCAGTAACCCTCAACTCCCGTTCGAGTTTGAGGAAGAATACATTGAACCCATGGAATTTTTTAAATGGGTATTCGATTATGTCGTCAATCCTGATAATCAACAGTGGTGGGATTGGGAACAAGGAGATCTTGTTATTTACGATGCCTATCGTTTGCAAACAGCGTGGGGCGCTGGGTTCGACTTAGATGAACTTGTTTTTGATCACATTAAGTATCACGGGGGAAACCAATATGCTGTCCAAACTTTACCCCCACGAGATCAGCAGTACATAGTTCCTGAAGGGCATTCATATCATGGTTGAACACTACGGGAACGGGGTTTCTCATTATAAAAACGTTATTGATGTCCCTCAGTCAATCATTGATGAGTTGCTGTATTTACGGGATGCTGAATTTGACGCTCAATATGAAAAGGATGGGGACCTACTTGTCAGCACACACACAGGGATAGCCGAAAATGCAAAAGTGGTGCTCGAAAAGCCTGTTCGTGTTCAAGTTCACAAACCTCCTGCTAAGGCTAGTAAAGAACATTATGAATGGTGGAAGTATGCATCCGATGTTTCTTGGGGGGTGTTACTTAAATATCTTGAGCGTTACCCACATTTGATGTCTCAGATTTGGTGGTGTAGCCGAGGACACACATTGGTTTATGAACCTGGTGCACGGTTACTAGCCCATCATGACAATGATGTTGGTTATGCATGGCAAGTAAATGAAAAGATTGCAGGGTTCACAGAAGTTTCTGCACAGAACGTTGTAAGCACCACGATGCATCTTTGTGATTCGGAAGGGGGCAACATGGTTTTCCCTTACCTAGACAATTTAGAAATAGCAACAAAGGCAGGGGATGTTTTGGTTTTCCCTGCTAATTATGTAGCCACTCATGGGGTAACGCCTGTCCAGGAAGGCAGCAGAAGGATCTCATATCTAACGTTTTGGGGGCAGGGCTCACATTTAATAGGTGGTGGTAACGTTCTCCCAGTCAGAGATTTTGAACATCGTGTAGATGACCCATTGACGTGGGTGAAAACCCTTCACGAAGATTTTATTGAATCATCAGGGTGGGATGACAAAACACTTTATGATCGTCACCCACAATGGATGTCAAGTAGAAACATCCCTGACCATTGGGGTGGTCATGACTGAGATTGAGCATTTCCAAAACGGAATTGCTCTCATTCGGGATGCTATGGAAATCCCTAAAGAGATAATTGATGAGTTGTTGGTTATTAGTAAAGGTCAATGGGGGCACCAGTACATGGTCGAAGGAGACAAGGTTGTAAACAAAGCAACCGGTACCCGAACTCCTATCGAGTTCCATGGGCAGGATCCAATCAGAGTCCAAGTCCACGCTCCACCAGTAATCCCACAAGTGGAATTTTGGGATGACTTTTGGCGAGAAGCCGCAGATGTTTGTTATGCAGCACTTTTGCAGTACATAGAAAAATACCCGATGATTCTTTCTCAACTTTGGTGGTGTAACCGTGGGCATGCTCTTGTTTATGACGCCCCAATGGGGCACCTCTTTGGGCATCACGACAACGATTGCGGGTATTCATTCGCTGCATGGGATGACATTGTTGGGAAGTCAGAATTAACTACTCACAACGTGGTTAGTACAACCCTGCATTTGGTTGATACACCAGACGGAGGGGGAGTGACTTTTCCTTATGCCGACAATCTTCATTTTCCTTGCAGGGCTGGTGACATTTTGTTGTTCCCCGCTAATTATTTAGGGGCGCATGAAATTGAATACGTTAATGAAGGGCACCGTATGTCTTACTTGACGTTTTATTGCCAAGGTTCCAACGAACCTCTTCGGATACCTCCGAATGCTGAACAAGCAGAGATTCTTTTCAGGGAACATCAGACTGAGGCTTCTCTCACTTGGTGCGACACAATCGACACTGACTTCATGGAGTCATCCGGTTGGTCATTAAAGCGGTTAGATAAAGAGCACCCCAATTGGTTGCAACGAGGACCAGGAGAGCCGTGGGGTCATGATTAGGGAGCATTTAGGTGGCGGTGTTGTTCTTTATAAAAATGTTCTTGATCTTGATTTTGATCGTTTGCGTTCTTTCGCTTTAGAACAAGCAGAAGCCGAGATGGCTGAAATGTACACGCCAGGGAAAGACCCACGTACAGGTGAAGAGGGTTACCTAAACAGAAACGGATATTTCTTTGACGCTAAAGGAATAGAGTGCATGCCTCGGCATTGCGCTTTTGTTTACTCCAACCCTGATCCAGACATTAAAGAAATTTTAGAAACCATTGAAACGACAACTGACAAATGTCTGACTGATTACATTGATCAGTTCTCTATAGCCGCAATGTCAGTATGGTGGAAAATAAGAGGACATATTCTCGTCTACCCTCCTGATTCGTTTCTCGGGCTTCATGCTGATACCAGCACTGATTACGCCTATGGGTCACCCCATCCGCCAAATCAAATAGCGACTCGAACGGTGGTTAGCACTATCACATTCTTTAATGACTCTGTAGATGACACGTCACAACTCGATGGCACAAATTTTATGGGTGGATGGTTAGCGTTTAAGTATCTCAATATTAGGTACAAACCACGCAAAGGTGATTTGATTGTGTTCCCCTCAAATTACATGGGGGCTCATGCTTGCGAGATGGTTAAAGGTGGCACAAGGTTTAGTCATGTCGGATGGTATTGCCAAGGGACCCCTAACCCAGAAGTAGGAGAGAATGTAATTGACCCGGCAGAAGCCACGGAAGAAATGTTGGGACGATCAACCAACGTCTATTTAACTAAGCCCTTAGGGCGAGCGATGGCGGAAGTCTGGGCAGGTTTACAACCTGAACGTTGGGGTTACGGAGAAGACTAAGCAGTCTTCTGAAGAATTGTGAAACCGGCGTCGATCGGGAAATGAATTACTTCAGCGTTAGGAAGGTCTTTTAAGTCCCAATTGGGTTCCACATATTCATGAAGCAACATTACTGGTGCTTTATACATGCCTTTATTGCCGCTAGTACTAAGAACCACCATCACTCCGCCTGGGTTGAGAGTGGCCCACATGGCCTTTAGCCAGTTGTCGTCAGCGCCAAAAAGTAACGGTGCTTGAGTTTCGATGTAATCAAACTTGTCGCTGCTTGTACCTTCTAAAATGTCTAGTTGATCAATGACTTTGTATTGAGGGTTAGTTGCTTTCCAAACATCATCGGTTGCTATGTATCGTTCCATAATGTGGAAATCAAGACCGTTTACGAAAGCCACTTCTTTAGACCCGTCAGCCATTAAATCTTGAAGCCATTTGTTTGGTTCAGGGAAATGGAGCAAAGTTTTTGTGGGGTTGAAAAGTTTGTGAAGCATCAGTCTTAATTCCATGTGTACCCATAGGTAGGCTTCCCATTCTGGGTGCCTATTGCCTAAAATTTCGTACATGTGGAAATAAACGTCATGTCCGCCTGCGATAGAACGAAGGTCGGGGTTGCGTGCTTTTATGTAATCAGACCCTGACTTGAAGAAATCATCACGGACACCTTCTGTGAAGCCACCTTCCATATCGGTGTAACCAGTTTTGGAAAGTGCTTTAGCGACTATGTTCTTACGGAAAAGATCTGTTACGCCGAAAGGCATGTATTTGATAGTTGCCATTATGCTGCCTCCGCTAGTTTCAATAGCCTGAAGTGACGTCGGACTGTCTCTAGCAAGATTTCGCGTCTGTTGTTAAGCATCATTTCTGAAGCACTATGAAAGGCTCTGCCTACAGTTAGATCAGGGTTATCTCTCAACCCCATAGACCCGTCTTTGTTGATCATTGGGGCTAATACATTAGTAAGTTCTGTGTAAGGGAACATGTTGCGAGTTTCAGTTACGATGTCGTCAATTGTGGTGGAGTCAAACGAGTTTAAATCCATGCCTAGTATTGCCATTACATAAGCAATTTCGCCTTCCAGGAAAGCGATATCGGCGGCTGCATCGTAAATGTTCCCTTCGGAGCCGGTAAAAGATCGAGTGCTCATTCTGCTAAGTCATCCCATTCTGCGGACATGTCTGTTTTTATGTTCGCGTTCGTCTTTGAAGTTGTCTCAGGATTTGTTGGATCGATTCCGCCCATATTAAGACATCCCCAATAAATAGCATCGTGACTTTTAGCCATGTCAGGATCACCGGTTGTGCGGCCTCCTGTTTTGGCTACGTGCCCAATTAGTTCTGGCACCCATTCAATAGGGTCTTGGTCATGGGCTACGTTGTCCCAACTTTTTCTGCTTTTTCTTTTTTCACTCCATTCCCATGGGGTGCCGACTGTATACCCAGCGGCAGCAACCCGATCTTGAACATCCCCATCAGTTGTTGTTTTGTGGTCCCCTGGGGCGTCACCTGTAACAACTGCGGACAATGTTCCTATAGAAGAAATTGTTTCCTCTGATAAACCTTCTCCTGGAAATTTACCGTTAAGAAAATTTTCTACTTCAGCGACAGTGTCTGTCTGTCTCGCCCATTTATAAGGGTCCGCTACTTCGACCAGTGCTTTCTGAGCGTCGGTAAGTTCATTTGGTCGCCCTGAACGCTGCCAAGATGCTCTAGGTGGTATCGGGGCCGAGTCCTTATAATCGAACTTCATTGGTTACCCCAATGCTTCGTAGGCGGCGACCTGCTTTTTTAAACAGTCGTAGGCGTTATATAAGGCGTGCTCTGAATCGACAGGGATAACGAAGGAACTATCAATGTCTTCAGGAGCCTCGGGCAGAGCAAGACAGAGTGCGTAAATGCAATACTCTAAATACTCTTTAGCCCGCGCTTTGGCGGTTGTTTTCTGAGCGTCGGTCAAGGCCATATCTACAGCCTATTACAGTGAATCGAGTTTTGCTTTAGCGGCAGACCACTTAGCGAGGGTGCCTTCTAAGGCAACTTCGTTAATATTCTTGTTACCGTAATCATCAGCGACTGCTTTAAAGTCCACTGAAAGGTCATCGGGGTCAATACCTAGACGCCAAGATGCTTCGTGAATTTCGTTCTCGATAGCAGCAAGTGCTCGTTGCAGCATTGACCTTTTGTCTGCGTTACTAAATGTTGTTGAGAAATCCATTCCTCATCCTTCGGCCAAATCGGGTTTTCTAAGGGCTACGTTATCAGCGACTATTTGGTTTAGTTTAGAGGCTAAACGTATAGTCACTCTTTACCCTCTCTCACCCTTTACATATGGTGAGACAGAATAGTAATAACTAACAGGCCGACTATCCCGCAAGGAGTTACACATGGCCGCTTCAACAAGCGCAATTACCTTCGACGTAAAGGATTGCAAGGTCTATACGATTACTGCTGACGCAAGCGGTAGTGCAACGACCTTCGGTTCTGGCGTCGATGTCCCCGGTATCCAGGAAGTATCCCTGGAGCCAAACTTTATAACCAATGAGTTGAAAGGTGACGGCGGTGTTGTTCTTGCCAAGAAAGGTAAGATTGACCGTCTCAACTTCTCATGTACATACAGCGAACTTTCCATGGAGGTGCTTGCTGTTCTACTTGGACAGACAATCACAGCAGCAGGAACAGGCACATCAGAGACAGCACTTTTGCCTATCGATGACACTTCGCTTCCGTACTTCAAGGTTGGTTTCCTAATTGACGATCTACAGACATCTGGAGATTCTCTTGCCACCGTTTTGGTGACATTGCAGAAAGCCCAGTTGACTGGTGGTTCGTTGGTATCAGGTTCTACTGACACCTTCAACACTCCGAACTTCACCGCTGAGGCTATTAAGCCTGCCGGTACACCAGTTCGGTACGGAGCAATATCATTCGCTGAAACAGCAGAATCGCTCTAAATAACTAAAAAACCCAACTAAAAGCGGGATTTAAGAGGACGACAGCCTTTGAGGGCTGTCGTCCTCTCGCGCTTGGGGTACATTAGTAAGTATGGAATACACGCCCGAAATACTCAGGAATAAAGGTGTTCCCGTTGAGGTAGCCGATGTGATTCACATCGATGGTGACTGGCCACTCCAGTACACGCCTGAAGGGGAACTAAAGACAGAGACCATCTACGTCAAATTCACGCACAATATCATTGCTGATATTGAGGAATTATGGGGTGGTCTAGAGGTATGGCAAGAGCAGATGCAATCAAAACCTGTATCTACATTAAGGAGAATTCTTTCTTTGATAGAGAAAGAACCCATTGAAGTGACTGGTGCCCGCATGATTGATGGGCGTCTCCCAGAATATAGCAATGCGATCGGAGTAGCCTGGGCTATGGCAAACGGCGTAAACCCCGAGATAGCGAGTCAACTCCTAGCGGAGGCGGAGATAGGGGTGGGCTCGCAGATAGAGATGCTAAATCAGGAACTAAAAGAGAATCTAAATCTGGATGGGACTACCCCTGGTCAAAAGCCATCGCAGCCTGGTGCCAAACAGGACAAAGATACGAAGACTTCTGGGAAGCCAGCCCAGCCCAAGTCATAGCCGCTGTTTCCGTTGAGGACAATAAGACTAAAAAAACCAAGGATGTCGGTGACGTACAGAGATTTGCTGCCGCATTGGGCGGTGGACTAGTAAAAGACACGTTTGACCCCAATGACCCGTTTGGAGATTAGCGAAATCAGTAGAAGAATGGTGTAATGGCAATCCAGTTACCACCTCTTGTACAAACTATTGTCCTCGACCCCACTGGGGTTAAGGCAGGTGCTGGTGCATTCGCTAAATCGATGAGCAGTGTTAATAAAGCAACCAATGTTGCTAACAACGGGATGGTTGGCTTATCAAGCAATTTAAGCACTGTCGCTTTCCGTGCTCAAAGTGCGGGTAGAGCCCTTCGTAACAAATTAGGGTTGCCTCTCATAGCGATAGGTGGTCTCGCGGCTAAATCTTTTTCTGACTTTGAATCGACCATGACTCGCATTGAGTCTTTGGTGGGTGTTTCTGCTGCGGGTGTTTCTAGATTCGCTGATGCTGTTCAAGAGGTTTCACGGGAAACTGGTCGAGGCCCTAAAGAATTAGCAGAAGCCATGTTCTTCATTTCATCTGCTGGTTTGCGTGGTGCTGCGGCAACCGACGTTTTAGAACAAGCCGCTAGAGCAGCGGCCCTTGGGCTTGGTCAAACAAAAGTGGTTGCTGACGCTGCCACTTCAGCGATTAACGCTTATGGTATTGAGAACTTGGGTGCTTCAGCAGCCACAGATGTTCTTGTTGCTGCTGTACGTGAAGGTAAAGTCGAAGCCGACCGTTTAGCGCCTGCTATTGGTAAAGCAATCCCGGTTGCTTCTGCTATGGGAATCGAATTTCATGAAGTCGCAGCGGCTATTGCTTCTATGACTCGTACTGGTACTGACGCTAGAACGTCAGCGATTCAGTTGCGGCAGATTATGCAGTCGCTTTTGGATCCTTCTAGGCAAGCAACAAAAGCCCTAAAAGAAATGGGTGTTGCTGAAGGCGAGTTGCGTAGACAGGCGGACGAAGAAGGTCTTTTATCGGTTCTTAAACGGTTAAGAGATCTTTCGAAAGAGAATGCTGATGCTTTCGCTGATGTGTTCCCTAACGTTCGTGCTTTGGCTGGTGCTTTGGATATCACGGGTGCGAACTTGGAAGAGAACGAAGGCATTTTTAATGCTTTGGCTAACTCCACTGGTGACACCGCAGAGGGTTATGCGAAAGTACAGAAAACTATAAAACAACAGGTTCTTGAAGCGTTTGCCAAACTGCAAAACGCAATGATTGACCTTGGTAAAAGCATGGGGCCTTTGGTCGATGTGTTTGTTTTCTTCGTTGAAAAAGCCGCTGGGCTGATTCAGTTCTTCGCTGACAACAAATGGGCAACTGCCACGCTTGCTACTTTTACTGCTTTAGCAGTAACCGTAGGAACGTTGGCTTCTGCGTTTGGTGGCACAGCAGTAGTGATTATTGGTTTCCAAGCGGTTATGAAAGCCGCAGAAATGGGGGCCATGACTTTAGGTATATCTCTGACTAAATTGAAACTTGCGATGATCGCAACTGGTATCGGGGCTTTAATCGTAGGACTCGGAACCGCCCTTGCTTTCGTCATGAAATTTGGGAAGAGTTCTAAAACTGCTGCTAAAGAAGCGGCTGAACTTCGACTGGCATTAGATGACATCAGAATGGTCGCTGGTAGAGCAGTTAAACCCCTGCTCCAAATGGGTGATGCATTATCAGGACTTAGTAGTTATGCCGACCCGACTGTACAAGCGTTCTTTGATACCTACGCACAGGCGATAATGGACGCTGACAAGTTGGGCGACAAAATGGGCCGACTCCAGGCTGAAGATTCTTTGCTTCAAATGTTCTTTGGTGCTGGCGATACCGAAGCGAACAGGCAAGCACTTGAAAATCTTATCAATAACCTTCAAATTTCGTTGAAAGATTTCACATTGTTTGAACGCTTATTCGAAGGTCAAGATGTGACTTTCGACGAAGCGTTAACAGCCTTCTTGGAAGGGTCAGACGTAGAAGCGCAAACAGATCGTGCTTTACGAACTATGGGGGAACGAGTCGTAGCGTCATCTAAAGGTAGCCTTGAGACGATTGTTCAGGGTATTGAAAACTTTACAGACAAAGGTGATGTTCCTGGCATCGATTGGACATCATTGCTGGGGATGGACGGCAAAGAGATCGGGGAAAAGATAACTGAAGAAAACCTGATCATATCTGACACTCTTAGAGACGCTCTTGAAGTCCCTGCCAGAATGCTCGATGATGCGATGCGTAGAGGGCGCGGTATGGATTTCGAAAAAATCTGGACTGCGACCATGGAACATGCTGAAGCACAGGCAGGCTCATTTGGTGTCAGTACAGAGACCATGCGTAGAATTGTTGAAACTAACTTGATGTCGGCTCTCCACCTGATGGATGACTTCACGGAAGACACAGGCCGTTCAATAAACACTTTGCACGACATGCTTATGCTTCTGAACTCGGAAGACGCCAGCACCCGTGAGTTTTTATTAGCCAAATTTGATCACAGTGGCGCCGAGTGGTGGGAAGCCACAGCCGCTGCTTACAACAAGTATTTAAGATACTTAGAACGTGAACGACATGAATTAGAAGGCATGCTCGACCCTGCGAATAGACATGCTGAGGCTTTGCGTTTAGCCACCATGGAAACCCAGAAGATGGCTGAAAACCAAGCCAAACTTAACGACACGATGGAAGACACCCAATGGACGATGCAAGATGTGTTAGACGACATGGCTACTGGTTTCGAAACAGCCAACAAAAACATTAAAGAATTCACCCGACGTTGGGACATGCTCATTGGTAAAGCCATTGAGTTCAATTCTTTACAAAGAGAATTTGATATAGGGCAAGGGGAACTGTTCGAGGCATTCCAAAACCTTCGAGGCACCTCGTTGGAGAATGGTTCAGACGCCGCCAATGAGGCTAACGAAGCATTAGAAGATCAAATTAACTTGGCTGGCCAATTCGCAGCAGAAATTTTCGGGTCTACTAATGACATGGAACAGGCTGAAGCGGCTTTGAACGCTTATCTAGATGCGATTGCTGCTGTCGCTGCTGGCACAGGCGTCAACATGGATGAATTCCAAAGGATAATGGCTTCATTGCAGTTGTCGCCAGAAAGTTTCGACGTTATCACCGCCACTGGTTCAGACCCTGCTAGTGACGCTTTAGCAGACCGAGCCAATGAGATGAAGAAGTTGGGTGTCACCCACTTCGGTCCAGCAGGAGAGTTCTTAGGCGAAGCGCTTGGCACCGGTGTAGAAATGGGAATTTTCAACACCGACGGAGACTTAATTAATGCGACAGTCGGGTTAATGAACCGTGTGATTGGGAAAGTTGAAGAAGCATTCGGGATTAAAAGCCCTTCTGACGAAACAGCAAAACGAGTCGGGTTGCCATTCGTAACAGGAATTATCGCTGGGATAGAGGAAAAGCGACAAGACCTTGTTAACAAAGCCAGAGAGACAGTTGAACTGGCGTTGAATGCGGCGAAACGAAAAGTGTCTTCAGTAATGTCAGCGATCCGTGCTGAACTCGACATGGCGGATGCACAAGACAAGATCCGTAAATTGACACGTGACACTGCTGGTGCAGGGATATCCGAATCAGAGGGACTCATGATGTCGATAATGGACAGACGTGTGAGGGACGCAAAACGGGCTCAACGTTTGGGTCAGGGATTTATGGATGAACTCAGATTGGCTGTTCTCGAAGCAGAACACGCCCAGGATGATTTCGAACTTGAAGCCGCTTCAGGCGCAGAACTTCAGAGAGCGCAAATGGATTTGATGCAATCGGGTCTTGACGCAGCAGAGGCTCAAGCAAAAATGAGAATGGAAGGTGAAGAGGCCATAGGCATGTTCAAAGAGTTGGCTACCACTATGGGGATAGCCGTGGGAGGGATTAACCAACTGTTAGACACTGGTTCTGATCCTAATGACATGCTGTCAAAGATTTTCAGTGATGACATGATCGAAAAGATCAATCTCGCTGCGACAGATATGGCTTGGATCAAAGAAAGTGTCGAGGCTGTATCAACCGCCCCTAATCAGGGTCTCCCTGATTGGGTCTTCCCTAATTGGGATCACAGTATAAATGCTCCTCCGGTTAGCAGAGAAACAGGGGAGCGAGGCTACACGTCATCGCAGATGGCAGATTTAGATCCTGGGGAACTTGCACAGATGATTGGACATATCTCAGATATGGGCTCAGGGCTTCAAATGTCCGCCCCTGGACATTTGACAACAGCATCTGGAGGCTCAGGACAGACAGTTGTTTCGGAAGATTTAGTTATTCAAGGTGATGTTATTAACAACTTCGGTGGGGCCCCGAATAATGCCGACGAGTTCGCTGGTTCTTTGAAAAACAAAGCCAGAGACGATCTTTACGACTCATCAGTGGGAACTAACTCTGGTTCTGGCACATCAGGCAGTAATGCATGGTGGGATGCTGACATGTCATGGGCGAGTAACTGGGGAGGTTATGGATAATGCCTTTTAACGCAAATGGATATGTCGAGGCATACATGGTCAATGGCCAATCCATGGACACTTCACAATTCGCTATAGAAACAGTTCAAGAGTCACTACCTGTGATGCGGGGAGACAATGTCGTCCCAGCAATGGATCACGGTGTTAGATGGCGCAGCAAAAGACTCGGGCCCCGAAGTGAAAATTGGAGTCTGTGGATTTGTGATGCAGAAACATCTAGTGGGCTACCCCCATCAACAGAAGAGGGTAAAAGGGCTCAGTTCCACGCAAATTGGGATACCGTTATGGGCATCCTATTCACAACGCACCTCGCCACAGGGTACGACGCCCCTCTCCAAGTCGTTCGTAAAATGAAACAGGATACGTCAACCCCTTCAAATGCTTCTTACATGCTTAATTACGGTGAAGTGTTGGGCAATATAAGCGTTGATGATTACCGCCCATGGGCTTGGGCTCGTTTTACAGTGAATGTCGGGTATATGGATCCCCGTTGGTACGAATGTAATTCGACTGGGACAAAAACTGACACTGTAATAAATGCTGGTACTACCAACGCTGGTGGGACGGCATTGATGACCAAAATGACAGTCAGACTTACTGCTGATAGCGGCGCTGTGACAGGCGCCTATGCGGAGAACCAAACAACTGGGAGCAAAATAGGTATTGGTGATCTTGCTAGTGGGGAATATGTAGATATAGACACATCTACCTTTGTGGCTACTTCAAGCACTAATGGTGATGTCACAGGAAAGGTTGATCGGACGGGCTCAACGACCACTGATTGGTTCCAGTTAAGACCGAACGTAGACAACGTATTGGCTACTAACGCAGGGACTCTTACGGTTACATACACCAAGGCGTTTATGTAATGGCCGCCCCGCAAACCCCGTGGGATGCGAGGATCGTCAATGTCACTGATCTATCGACTGTTGCTTTTCTCCCTGTCTGGGAAGAATGTACTTTCAGCGACCTTATTGATGACTTCGGTAGCGGCAAAATTACTTTCGACTTCGATGAAGATTGGGTCACGGCATTTCACACTGCAAATGGGGGTTACCCATGGGAGAAGAATTACGCTGTTCAAATTCTCAGGGCAGGCACACCTGTTTTCACTTTCATAATTGAAGAATCAGAAATCGAGTATGCGGGCTTAAATAGACGCCGCGCAATCATGGGAGGCCGTTCTTTAGCGGCTTGCCTTGAATGGGCGATCGTTTTACCCGATAATTTCGATGAAGCCGCCGCTGACCCTGATGCTGATGACGCAGAGATAGTAATGAATCGTGGGTTTGGGGACACTGGAACCGACGCAGAAATAGCAGCGGGTTACGGCGTAGATCTTCCGGCTCATAAAGGTTATGGAGGAGGGGCGTTTGTTTACCTTTTTAATGAGGCAGACACAGGTAACGCTCAAACTTGGACAGATGTAGCCACAGCCACTGCTAGTCGTAACGGCTCTGGTGTCACTTGGCCTCTGTCATTGCATTCAAATTTGTCTCATACAAATGATTCGAATGGTAATGCGTGGAGCCACACGGGGATTTACCCGTCGCTTGACACGACTTGGTTGTTTACGATCCCCGCTGGGGAAGACATGATTAGCACCCTTAGGGAATGTGCTTCTTTGCAAGCAAACTGTCAATGGCATGTTTCCCCAACTGGCGTGATCAGTCTTGCTAAAACAATCGGGACTGATAAAACTGGGACTGTTTTTTTAAGCATCCCGAATGCTGTTCATTCATCTAATTCTTTAAACCGCAACGATCTTCGCACTCGTTTATATGGTTCAAACGGCTATGTTTTCGATCATCGGACTGATTCAACGGCCAACTCTATTTACGGGCGACGAGAAGGGTACCTTTCGACTGATCAAAGCAAAGGCGAGACAGTCCCCGAAGCCGCTGGTCATGCTTTACAAGAAATCGCTACGCAACTTGATGAGTATTCCTTTTCGTATGTGGAGAGTGAAAACACACAAGCCTGGATTGATTTCACTATTACTGACACCGTTCGTATTGAATACGAACCTGGGGTCGCACAAAACAGACAAATCACTGGTTTGTCAGCGGCGATAACACCTACTTCGGAACAGGTTGAAATAACAGTAGGGGACATTATCGAAAACAAGATAGGGCAGTTGGAGAAAGAACAATTAAACAATGCCTTCTCTTACAAGATCACAAATATGGCGGCTGGCCTTAAGGATCCTAAAAAGAAATCCAAACCTGACCCGCCACGTGATTTAACTGCCACACCTTTCGTTGAAGGGACAACACGTGGAGTCAGTTTGGCGTGGAAACGCCCTGTTACGTGGGAAGGCACGGTCACTGGGTATGAAGCCCAGGTGTGGAACATAGACACTAATAAGGCATTCAGTGAACATCCATCTCACGACACAACCAGTGAGGCTCAGGGTGTTGACGTTATAGGTTTAGCCATTAAGGGAGGCTCGTACAAAACGAAGGTTCGTTCTGTTGGCGAGAATGGTGTCAGCGCTTGGACTTCTGACGTTTCCTTCACAATGACCGCCGCTGATGAAGGCACTTCTACAGATCCTGAGAAGCCAGCAACGGTTACTGGGGTAACACTTCACGGAATGTTGAACGCAATTTATTTGACGTTCAACGATGAGACTCTTGGCACTAAACAGTCGATGAGTGGTAACCGAGGTAAGTATGAGATCCAAATCTCGAACGCTTCAGGTGGTTTCAATGAGACTACAGGCAACGAATGGTCTAAAAACATTGACAGTGACGGTGTCGCAGGTAACACGAGCACCGCTGCTCTAAAATTTATTGTCCCAACTGGGCAAGGGTTTATATGTACGGGACTCCGGTCTGAAAGTGGGGGACGCACCCACTATGTGAGAGTTCGAGGTATCAACTGGGATGGCACTGTAGGCGATTGGTCTTCAACCATGTCAATATCACTCGACACGGACAACAAGTCTCAGGTTGGTGTTTGGATTGGTGAACAAGCCATTCACGCTAACCACATCAAGTCGGGCACGATCGAAACGACACAAATCAAAGCAGGAACGCTTCTTGCTAGCGATATTGACGCCGGTCAGGTCATGTCATCCTCTATCAGGCTTCCTCAGCCCGCTGCGGCGTCAGCAGGTGATGAGGTAGAGAGCGTTTGGTCTTTAAACGTTGACCGTGAAGGCAACATTTGGGGCGGGGATTTCGCCACTTACGCTGACGCTGTTAGTGGAACACTTCGCTCTGGCG
>Ga0209404_10001613_pt1 | contig 14925 bp, 17 predicted proteins | sample TroAtlMetagenome_2_FD_187447 | JGI IMG/M metagenome (GOLD analysis project Ga0209404, IMG submission 187447) | Marine eukaryotic phytoplankton communities from Atlantic Ocean - Tropical Atlantic ANT8 Metagenome (SPAdes) (version 2) | ecosystem: Environmental > Aquatic > Marine > Oceanic...
TATAAACTAGATTATATTGGTGAAGTAGAATTGGGTGAAAATAAAAATGAAAATCCATATGATACTTTCAAAGAGTTTTATCAAAACGATTATCAACAATTTGTAGAATATAATATCCAAGATGTGGAGTTAGTTGATAAGTTGGAAGATAAAATGAAACTTATCGAATTACATTTAACAATGGCTTATGAAGCAAAAGTAAATTATCAAGATTGTTTTGCTCAAGTTCGTATGTGGGATACCATTATCTTTAATCATTTAAAATCTAAAAATATTGTTTGCCCTGCTATTAAAGAAGCACAAAAGACAAGTGGATATGAAGGTGCATATGTTAAGGATCCAGTTGTAGGTTTTCACGATTGGATTTGTAGTTTTGATTTGAATAGTTTGTATCCACATTTAATTATGCAGTATAATATATCTCCTGAAACTATGGTTAACTTTGAACCGAATAGAGTGAGTGTAGAAAAGATGTTGAATCAAGAATCTGATTTATCAAATTTAGATACAAGAACAATTACACCAAACGGTGCTCAATTTAGAACCGACAAACAAGGTTTTCTTCCTGAATTAATGAATACACTTTATAAAGAACGAGTGATTTATAAAAAGAAAATGATTAAAGCAAAAACTATGTATCAAGAAACTGGCGATAAGAGATATGAAAAAGATATTGCTGCTAATCACAATATACAATTGGCAAGAAAGATTGCTTTGAATAGTGCTTATGGTGCTATTGGTAATCAGTATTTTAGATATTATGATGTTCGCCATGCTGAAGGTATTACTATGGCAGGTCAGTTGACTATTAGATGGATTGAAAGAGATGTTAATGAGTTCTTAAATACTTTATTAAAAACAAAAAATGTAGTTTATGTTGTTGCCTCTGATACTGATTCTATCTATATTAAACTTGGTGCTGTTGTAGATAAAATATTTAAAGATAAATCTGATACAAGAAAGATTGTCAAAGTTCTGGATAAATTTTGTGAAGAAAAATTACAAAAAGAAATTGATAAGAGTTTTGATAAACTTGCTAAATATGTAAGTGCATATGACCAAAAGACGATTATGAAAAGAGAAGTCATAGCAAACAAAGGTATATGGACTGCTAAGAAAAGATATATTTTAAATGTGTTCAATGAAGAAGGTGTAGATTTAAAAGAACCAAAGTTAAAGATTATGGGTATTGAAGCAGTTAAGAGTTCAACACCTGCCCCTTGTAGAATTAAAATTAAAGAAGCATTAAAAGTTATTATGTCCAAAGATGAACAAGCATTAATACAATTTATAGATGAGTTTAGAAATCATTTTAGAAAATTATCTCCTGAAGAAATTGCATATCCTCGTTCTTGTAATAATCTTAAAAAGTATTCTTCAACAAAAGACATTTATCAAAAGTCAACGCCAATCCATGTGAAAGGTGCATTACTATATAATAACTTATTGAAGAAGAATGGATTAGTAAAATATGAAAAAGTAAATGAAGGTGATAAGATTAAATTTGTGGCATTAAAAGAACCCAATCCATTACGAGAAAAAGTTATATCTTTCCCATCTGTATTACCAAAAGAATTTAAGTTGCATAGTTATATTGATTATGATAGTCAGTTTGATAAATCATTTTTAGAACCGTTGCGATTTATAGTTAATGCAATCGGATGGAATTTTGAAAGACAAGCAACATTGGATGGGTTTTTTTAAATGACGGATGAGCAAGTAGAAGAATTTTTAAAGATGTTTGAACATATAGATTTACCGAATCCAGACCAATACCCTAGATGTTTTGCATACTATGTTAAACTATACAAATATTATAAAGAACAAGAGAAAAAATGAAAGAGAACGCCTTTACACATTATATTAGAGATAATACACTATATAGCCGTCTATTAGACGCCGCTAGCGATGATAAACTACCTCTATTAGACAATAAGTCATTTGAATTACTGAACAAAGAGTACGGTAAAGAGAAGATGAGAACACACCTTGCCGATTATATTGCATCCGAAAGACCAGTATTTCCACTTAAAGAAATATCCAAAGATAGAATGAGAGAATGTTTTTTTGATTTAAAAAAGTTTAATACCAACTCCATTTGTATTCCAAATGAGCAAGTTGAAAGAGAAGTTTTTGAGAAATATGACGACTACAAATATTCATATAGCCAATATGGACTTGGTTTGATTAATGGACCAAGCACTTACAATGATGTAAGTAACTACTTTCACCAAGATTTAAGATTGGAATGTGGAAGCTATGGATTTAGAGCACCGAAAGAAGTATGGGAAAACGGAGATGCCTATGCTATCTGGAAATGTCTAGGGCCTATATGGAGAGGTATAAATGGAGTTCAATCCAAAGAAATTAAGGAACTGGATGGGACAACAAGCGTTCAATTACTTGGTGGTGAGTTGAATGATAAAAGTTATATATCGGCATTTAGATTAGGTACATATATTGCAACACAATTTAAACCAGTAGTTGCAAAAGCAATTTATGATATAACAAATGCCAAAACAGTATTAGATACAAGTTGTGGCTGGGGGGATAGACTTGCAGGCTTCTTTGCTTCAGACGCTGAAGAATATTATGGTTGCGATCCAAATCCAAATACTTATCAAAGATATCAGGAACAGATTGCAACATACAATAAATTTTTAGAAAAACCTAAAAAAGTTCAGATATGGAGATGTGGTGCTGAAGATTTACCATATGATAAACTACCAGAAATAGATTGTGCATTTACCTCCCCACCATACTTTTCTACCGAAGAATATAATAAGGGTGGTGAACATCAAGAGGACCAATCTTGGCATAAGTTTAATGAGTATGAAAGTTGGAGAGATAATTTCTATTTACCAGTTGCAGAAAAAACTATGAATAGTTTAAGTAATGGCGGATGGATGTTAGTGAATATTATGGATCCGAAAGTAAATGGAGTTCGTTATCGTTCTGGAGATGAATTGGTAGATAGGTTTAAAGATTCATTTATGGGCCAAATTGGAATGAGAATTATGCAACGACCACAAGGTAAAGCAAAGTTTAAAACTAAAGAAGAATTAAATGAGTTTATGAATAAAATGTTTATAGAAAATGTATGGGTGTTTAGAGGAGTTGATAGTGGCACGGAAGAGTTTAGACACGATTTTGATTTATTTCAACACTCCAGAAAACCAACATTGGATTCCTTCTTTGCTTGACTTTGATAAATAGATAGTGTATAATAGAAAATAATAATATGACAGTTACAGTTTACTCCAGAGAAACAAATGGCAAGAAAGGTAAGTGGGAATTAGATTCTATTTACATTGACGGTATGCCAGATGGCGAAGCTAGAGAAAAAGAGTATGCTAAAAACTTTAATAAAAAAGAATTACATAAAGAATACAAAGTAGAGGTAAAAGATAATGAGTGATTTTTTGAAAGATATTATAAAAGAAACTGGTAATGAATATGCAAGTTTAGTATCAGATGGTGCTTCAGGAGATGTTGATTCCTTTATAGATACAGGATCATATATCTTTAATGCATTACTAGGAGGTAGTATCCATAATGGATTACCTGCAAATAAGATTACAGCATTAGCAGGAGAAAGTGCAACAGGTAAAACTTTCTTTGTATTAGGTATGTGTAAGAATTTCCTAGATAAAAATCCAAATGGCGGAGTTATATTCTTTGAATCAGAATCAGCAGTTACAAAAGAAATTATTGAAGATAGAGGTATTGATAGTAGTCGTATGGTTATTATGCCAGTTACTACTGTTCAAGAATTTAGACATCAAGCAATTACAGTATTAGACAAGTTTATTGAACAAGACCCAGCAGATAGAAAACCATTACTATTGATATTAGATAGTTTAGGTATGTTATCGACCACGAAAGAAATGGAAGATACACAAGCAGGTAAAGAAACAAAAGATATGACAAGGGCACAAATTGTAAAAGCAGCCTTTAGAGTATTGACACTAAAACTTGGGAAAGCAAAAGTTCCCCTTATAATTACTAACCACACTTATGATGTTGTCGGTAGTATGTTCCCTCAAAAAGAAATGGGTGGTGGTTCTGGTCTCAAATATGCGGCCAGTTCTATCATCTATTTGTCAAAAAGAAAAGAGAAAGATGGAACAGAAGTCATTGGCAATATTATTCATTGTAAAAATTACAAATCCAGATTAACAAAAGAGAATAAAGTAGTAGATGTTAGATTAACATATGACAAAGGTTTAGATAGATACTATGGTCTATTAGATTTAGCATTGAAACATAATATATTTAAACAAGTTTCTACAAGAATCGAATTACCAGATGGTTCAAAAACATTTGGTAAAACAATTAATAATGACCCAACAAAATACTTTACAAAAGAAATATTAAAACAAATTGATGACGCTTGTAAAAAAGAATTTAAATACGGAGATGTAGTTGAAACAGAAATACCCAAAACCTCATAAAACGACCAGTCCTAAGCACCGAGAAGATTATGTCTTTGTCGAAAAGCCAGGTGAGGATTTTACAGGTCTAAAGTTAATTAGTGGTCCATATGCTAGTATAGTTTACAAATATGGTAATGTAGGATTTGCACCTGAATCAGAAGCAGTCGGCGACAAGTTGCCTATGAAGTTTGATTACACAATCATAGAAAATAAAATCCAAGCAGATACAGATAGTCAAGAATTTATTAATCACATTGGTGATATACTAGTGGTTTTATTAGATGAGAAATTGAAAGAAGATGGAAAGAATAGAACGAACAGCGCTTAAAAACTTAATACATAACGAAGAATATTGTAGAAAAGTTTTACCCTTTATTAAAGAGGATTATTTTTCTGATAGATTAGAAAAGGTATTGTTCAATGAAATATTTAATTTTGTTCATAAGTACAATAGTCTTCCATCAAAAGAAGCATTATCTATTGAAATTAATGGTAATAAAAGTATTAATGAAGATGAATATAAAAAGATTACAGATATAATTGCTACTTTAAATAAAGAAGAAATTGACCAAAAATGGTTAGTTGATACAACAGAAAAGTTTTGTAAAGATAGAGCAATACATAATGCAATACTTGGTGGCATTCAAATACTTGATGGTAAAGATAGAGAGCATACTCCAGAGTATCTTCCAGAAATGCTATCTCAAGCATTGTCAGTTTCTTTTGACCAAAAAGTTGGGCACGATTATTTACTAGAAACAAAAGAACGATACGATTTTTATAAGAAAAAGGAAGAGCGATTAGAATTAGACCTAGAGTTTTTTAACAAGATTACAAGAGGTGGGATACCAAGTAAGACTTTAAATATTTGTCTTGCAGGAACTGGTGTTGGTAAGACAATGTTTATGACACACCTTGCCTCATCTATTTTATTACAGAATAAAAATGTTTTGTATATAACTTTAGAGATGGCTGAAGAAAGAATTGCTGAAAGAATAGACGCTAACTTATTGAATGTTGGTATGAGTGATTTAGAAGAATTACCATATCAAATGTATGAAACAAAGATTAATAAATTACAAAGTAAGACAACAGGACAATTAATTATTAAAGAATATCCTACAGCGTCTGCTCATACAGGACACTTTAAAAATTTATTAAGTGAATTAGCATTAAAGAAATCATTTAAACCAGATATTGTATTTGTAGATTATTTGAATATATGTGCTAGTGCAAGATTTAAAGCAGGTGCAAATGTTAATTCATACACATACATAAAAGCAATTGCAGAAGAATTAAGAGGTCTTGCAGTTGAATATGATATACCAATATTTTCTGCTACACAAACTACAAGAGGTGGTTTTGTAAGTAGTGATGTAGGTTTAGAAGATACATCAGAAAGTTTTGGTCTTCCTGCAACAGCAGACTTTATGTTTGCTTTAATTAGTAGTGAAGAATTAGAAGAAAAAAATCAGATAATGATTAAACAATTAAAGAATAGATATAATGACCCAACTGTAAATAGAAAATTTATTGTTGGTGTTGATAGGTCTAAAATGCGATTGTATGATGTTGAGCAATCAGCACAAGAAGATTTAGTTGATAGTGGTCAAGGGGACTCTATATCAACAGATAATAAATTTAAACAATTAGGTCAGTTTTCTGACTTTAAAATTTAGAAAGGAGTATATGGCACAAGGTAAAATAAAATGGTTTGACCCAAAAAAAGGTTATGGATTTATAACGCCTGATGATGGAAGTAAGGATGCTTTCTTACACATATCAGCGTTAGAAAAAGCAAACATAACACAATTAGAAGTTGGACAAGCAATAAAATACGAACTTGCTGAACAGCGTGGTAAGCAATCAGCAACAGACATTGAATTAATATAAAGGAGTAAAAAATGACTGTAAATATAAATGGTAAAAACTATGATGACACTAAACTTGATGACAAAATTAAAACTGCTGTCGTTCAAGCACAAACACAACAAAATAAAATGAAACAATTACAAATTGAATTTGAAAATTGTAAAGTTTTGTTAGAACATCATACAAAATATTTAAAAGAAAATCTTCCTGCAGAAGCGGAGATTAAAGAAGAACCAAAAACAACATTAGAGTAATGCCTAAAAGGAAAGTTGACAAGCAGTTTCATTACGAAACTAAAATGAGCAAACGAAAAGGTAAGGTTCGTTGGTTAGTTATTGAACGCCCAACCGGCAGTATTATTGCTGAAAAGGTATTTGAAGATGAGGCTCAATCAGTTGCCGACTTTCAAAATAAGCATAAACAATGGGCACCTCATGGAGGTGTTGTTGCACATTTAACATTGGGAAAAATATGAATAAGCAAAGTAAAAGATTTTATGAAATTATAGATGTGATTAAACAATTGCACGATAAGAAGCGACACGATTATGGTGCCAACGAAGATATCTTTGCTAATTTCAGATTATCTGAATTATCAGGTATCCCTGCTTGGCAAGGTTCTGTTATTCGTATGGGCGATAAGTATGCTCGTATAAGTAATTTTATAAAGAAAGGTGAATTTAAATTTAAAGAAGAAAATATTAAAGACACTTTAATGGACATGGCAATTTATAGTTTAATTACTATGATATTGTTTGAAGAAGAGGATAAAAATGACGAAAATAGTTGACATAGGTGCAGTAAGTGAGGGCGACAAATCTACTTTAGAAAAAACAGGTATTGCAACAGCAGAAGAACCCACTAAAGTTGAAGCAAAAGATTTACCTGAAGGTACTTTGATGGAGATAACACAACCAGGCACGGATAAGAAATTTACTTTTCCTGCTTTAGCATTAGCAGGTGGTGATTTTCACAAAATCATACAAGCGTCTGACGGCACAATTCCAGAAGAAGATATCAAAAGATATCACGATATTGTTATGAAACTGGATTGGCAAGACGGTTGGTATTCTACACCACAGATGAAGAAAGAAGCAAAGACATCTGGATATAAACATATACATTTAGGTGGTAGTGATACCGAAGATATAAATTATGAAATAGAACAAGATTGGGTTAAAGAGGTATGGGATAAAGTTAATCCAGGTTTAGATTTGATTAGACATTATCTTAACGGACACTATGGAGGACAATCAGGCGGCATCCATGTTGATGGATGGACTGGTGACCAATATACAGTTATTGTGTATCTTACACCTGACTGGAGACCAGAAGATGGTGGCACAATAGAATTTTGGACACCTAATCTTACAGACGAAATGCAAGCATTGGCAGTTAATACACCATATGGTTTCTCAGGAAGTCCTGAAATGAATATTGTTAAATCATACTGGCCAAAAGCAGGTAGAGTTGTAGTCTTTGACGCTAGAATACCTCATGTAGCAAGGTCAGTTGAGGGTGATAAGTTTAGAGTTTCACTAGTATTTAAAGGTCGTAAACCTAAAGATTCTGCTTGACATTCTCTCCGTTCTGTTATATAAATAGCAGTATAAGGAGAGATTATGGCAGAGTTAAAAGTTAGTGATTTAACGAAAACAGGAAAAGAATGGCGATTTGAATTAATTGTCAGTAAGATTGCCGATGGTAAACCATTTGATATGGAAAATGGTGATAATATCAAGTTAAAATTTATTAACAAAGCAACAGAAATAATTTTCAAGAAAAAAGATAAAGACGGACTTAAAGAATTAACAGGATCCAGAGAACCTTTATTCAAATCAGGTACCGAAAATTTTAAATTAGGTGATTTATTTAAGTCACCTGAATTTGGTGGTGGTGGTGGTTCAGGTGGTGGTGCTCAAAAGACCGAAATGACTGAATCTCTCCAATGTTATTATATGTCCTTATTATATAATAGTAATAGAAGAAGTTTAACAGTAGATAACTGTACAGTAAAAGACCTTTCATCTAAAGACAATATACAATATTGTGATACACCTACATATAAAACACAAAAAGCAGTAAGAGACCTTATTAGTGATCCTAAAATTGAGGACTGGACATCATTAGGTACAAACGGTAAAGAATTAAATGTTTTTATGAAAACCGCTAATGTAATTTATAATAGTCAAGAAGGAAAAGGTTGGGCCAAACCTGTTTATTTTCATAGAGGTTCTCCTTTTATGGATGCTATCTATGCAGCAAGAAAGGTTGCTTTTGATTGGGATAAACAACAAGAACATAAAAAAGCACCTGCTAGTTTTAGTAACGATAAATGGAATCCAGGTGATATATGGATGAGTACATTGAATCCTGATCCTAAATCATCAAAAGTTTTAGATTTTGGTGTGGCAAGAAAAAATAATTGTGTACTAACTTTTGATTTATTGAAACAAAAAGTATGGGAACTTGCCCAAGAGAAAAAACTTTTAGGAATTTCTTTGAAAAAAGTAGGTGCTACACCAAAAGTATCTGCATATAATATAGGTGCAACTGCCAAAACTAGAAAACAAAATACAGATGTAGGATTTGATAAGTTTTCTTTTGGTTCAAATCCTAAAGGATCAGCTGATGACTTTTTTAGTTCTGCTGACCTCTATATTAAATTTACTAATAATAAGTTAATGCAACTTCGGTCAACAGATGGTACAAAGTCTTGGCAGGGAGAAGTAAAAGGTGCAACAGCTGCCGCCGGGAAGATAGGTGGCGGAGGTGTTAATTATTATTGCCAAGAATTTTTTAAGAAAGCAATTGGTCATTCAGGTGAAGTTGATAAATGGTCAGAAATCCGTAATGTTGATAAGAGAAAAATGTATGATTTATATGTCAAATATTCTAATCATAGTAAGAATAATAAGAAAGTTAAAACAACGATTACATTTAAACAGTTTCAAGAATTAGCAGATGGATATGTAAATCCAAAAGGAAGAAATGCTGCTCCTTCTTTTTATTTTAGTAAGTATATGTGTTTATTATTTTTAGATACAATTAAATGGGCAGATACTGTAGCAGTAAAGGGATTTAGCACCCAAATATTACGGTATGCTATGTCTAATGTAGATATGTCATCTTACTTTGTCAAGGTAGAATAGTGCTTGACTTCGGTATTAAAGTGTGATATAATATAAATATACTATGATAATATTAAATGGAGAGAGTGCTAAATGCAAGGGTTTCAAGAATATCTAGTAGAAGATAGAAATACACACCTTGAACACTTGGAAGACGAAATAATTAATAATGGAACTAAAGGGGCAAAGACCTCAATTGAATTTTTAAAGTCTATCAAGAATATGCTTCAAGGAGGCAAAGGTGGGTCAACAGTATCAGTAAAGTGGGACGGTGCTCCCGCTGTATTCTGTGGTATCAATCCAGAAAACGGCAAGTTCTTTGTCGGCACTAAATCTATCTTTAATAAAACACCTAAAATCAATTATACAAATGCAGACATCAAGAGAAATCATGGTGGTGCCTTGGCAGACAAATTGATGGTTGCATTAAAGTATCTTCCAAAATTAGGTATCAAAGGAGTATTACAAGGCGACTTATTGTTTACAAGTAGTGATAAAAAAACTGCTGTAGTAGATGGTAAGAAATCTATTATTTTTACACCTAATACAATCACATATGCTGTACCAGTTGTTAAGAGTGGATGGTTTGGTAGTTCAATTTATGATAGTATTAAAAAGGCACAGATTGGAATTATATTCCATACATCATACTCTGGTAAAACTATGGCAAGTTTAAGTGCGACTTTTGGTGCTAGTGTAAGTTCATTAAAGAAAAATAAAAATGTATTCTTTGATGACGCTACATATAAACAATCAGAGGATCCTGGCTTTACATCTACCGAAGAAACTGCATTTAATAATATCATTAAAATGGCAGAAGGTTCTGCTTATAAAGCAGGTTCATTTATAGACTTAATTAAAAAAGATAAAGGACCTTTATCATTAGGTATACAATTAAAAACATTTTTTAATACATATATAAGACAAGGTACTAAAATAGAAGGTACGAAAAGATTAGCAAATAATTTTGAAGTGTTTTTTATTAATAGATTAAAGAAAGAAATAAACAGTAAAAAGACACAAGCAACAAAACAAAAATACGAAGAAATATTAGAAGTCGGTATGAAAATATTAAGACCAAATAGAGATGGTCTATATTTTGCAATCGCAACATACATAACATTTCAATCAGCGAAAGCTGTATTATTAAATAAGTTAAATAAGATTCAAAGTATTGGGTCTTTTTTAAGAACAAAAAATGGATACAAAGTTACAAATCCTGAGGGGTATGTAGCAATTAAAAAATCAGGCGCTGTTAAACTTGTTGATAGATTAGAATTTAGTCGAGCAAACTTTAATGTTGCCAAAGATTGGGTGAAAGGATAACCATGAAAATAAGCGATAATACATCCGTGGCAATGCCGATGAGGAATTTAATTTCTATTGTTGTTGCTGTGGGTTTAGGAGTCTGGGCTTACTTTGGAATTGTTGAAAGATTAAACAAGGCTGAAACAAGTATCATCTTAATTAAAGAAGATATTACTAACGAAACTAGTAGACTTGATGGTACAATTTTAAGTTTAAAAGATGGTGATGTTTCTGAAAACACAGAATTTAGAATTAAATGGCCACGAGGTGAAATGGGAACACTCCCTGCGGATAGTGAACAGTATATGCTGATAGAATTTTTATCAGGACAAGTGGAATCTATGCAAGAAGAAATGGCCGGGATGATGAACAATAGTGTAAACATCAAAAGATTACAAACCGATATCGAAAAATTGTTAAAAGATGTCGAAACATTGAAAGATAAAATCCGTGCTAGTAATGGGTACAATAGTGAAGGAGTAAATTAGGAGAACAAAATGAAAGAGATGATTTTAATAGTGGTCATGTTTGTATTTGGAGATGTTACAGACCAAACTAATAGCATGACACAATATATTCCTTATGATAAGTTAAGTGAGTGTATGAAAGATAAAAGAGCCATAGAAAATGGAAGAGATACAAGTATCTTACAAAGTTCTGACGGAAAGAAAAAGTCAGCAAAATGTGGATTAAAAATTATTGAAATGGAAGATGGCAAAGTAAAGACTATGTATAACGATCCAGATGATGTACCTTCAGGTACTAAAATTGTAAAAGGAACTACGGCAGATGTTCCTGTAGATGAAATGTTAGATTGGAATGCTGGAAAAAAAGAAAAATTTAAAAAGAAAGTTGTATTAAGTCAGTAAGAATAAACTAGGAGAGAAAAATGAAATACATTAAAGAGTTGGGACTGTTAGTATTTTTACTAACTTTTATTACAAGTGTTTCAGTATGGGCAGCCTGTTCAGGTTGTGGTGAAGAAGGGCACGAACAATGTTTACCTGGTGATGACCATAGTCATGCTACAATTCAGGAACACGAACATATTGAAGGTGAATGGTTAGACCACAAACATATTGAAGAAGGTGCTATGTCAGAACCTGAAATTGTTTTTGCTGTATGTGTATTTGCAGACGGTACTTTGATTGACCATAAAGGTGCGGATAGTATGTCAGATTGTTTGAAAACAAAAAGAACAGTAGAAAAGAAATGGCGAAATAAAGCAGCAGACACAGACACAATAGAAATCAATAACATTGAATATCAAATTGATGGCGAAGCGTTGGCGTTTATGTGTGATTTAGTGGATGCTCATGTTCATCATTATGATGACGGTAGTTGGGAAATTATTAGCATTTTAGGAAAGCATAATCCAGATGAATAGTTTTATAGACGGCGAAGCTCTTAAATTAACTGAATTATTATTGCCTTGGATAGCAATATTGTTATCCTTGGTAATTGCATTTTGGTTAAAAGATTTTGCCCAAAACTTAATGATTGGTATAAAGTTTCGTATGAATAGTGCATTTAACGAAGGTGATAAAGTTTTGTTAGATGGAAATGACGCTATTATAGTGAAGATAGGAGTTAAAGAAACAGTATTTGGTGTGTATTCTGATAGGGGATATACATGGCGATATGTTCCTAATACTAAAATACCTAATTTAAAATTAGAAAAAATTATTAATTCAGAATTACATTTAGATACTGATGAAGAAAAAGCAGAAAAATTACAAAAGTTAATTGATGACCTACAAGATAAAAGAATAAAAGAAAATAGAGAAGCAATAGAAAAATTAAAAGGTAGAAAATGAAAACTTTTAAACAGTTAAGGGAATCAATAATTGATATACCGAGAAGAACATACGCTCCTCTTGTTTTTGATAACGCTGATACAATTAATCCAAAGTTAAAACAAAGTGTTTTAGATATGATTGATAGACAGATGAAAGAATTTGAAAAAGAATATCCAGTTTTAAAATACACTTTGATTGGTTCTATATTAACAAAACGATATAGAAATGACGCTGATTTAGATATTAATGTATTGTTTGATGTACCAGAAGAAAAACAAGAAGAAGAAAGAATAAGATTATCAAAACAATTTTTGTCTGCTAAAAATCCAGACAACATACAAGGTAAACTAATACCAGGCACACAGCATCCAGTTAATTATTATCTTATTACAGATAAGGAAACTTATGATGACCAGAATGCTAAGGCGGATGCGGCGTTTGATATTAAGACCCAAAAGTTTATTAAACGACCAGATGATTTTACATTTGATATAAACTTATATCTTAAAGACTTTCAGAAAAAAGTTGATGAAATTGATGTAGTAAAGGGTGAATTAAAAAGAGATATAATTGATTATGATGAATTAAAAGAATTGAAACCTGGAGAGATTAAAGATTTAGAAAAAAGAGTTAAAGGTAAGTTGGATGAAATAGAAAAAGACTTACAAGATTTAATTAACATTGGTGATACGGTTGACGCTGAAAGACGAGCAGCATTTGATACAGATATGTCACCAGATGAAATTAAAAAGTATAGTATTAAAAATAGATTACCTAAAAATGTAGTCTATAAGATGTTAGAGAAGTATCATTATCTTACATTCTTAAAAAAATGTAAAAAGATTTTAGATGATGGTGAAGTTACAGACGCTGAAATAGATTCATTACGAAAAGAAAACACCCAAAGCATAGCGAGGGTGGTCGATGAGGCATTAGACAAGGCAAACACATTGGTATTCGCTTTTGGTAGGTTCAACCCTCCTACCATAGGGCACGCTAAACTTATGAGTAGGGTGATAACTGAAGCTAGAAAGAACAATGCTAAACACATTGTTTATGCTAGTGCCTCAACCGACAAAAGAAGTAATCCATTAGATGTTAAAACTAAAGTAAAGTTTTTGAAAAAGATGTTCCCACAGAATACCATAAAGGCAGCTGGTGGATCACAAAGAACATTTATGGAGATACTTAAATTTTTTGATAAGATGTATGGCAATATAATTATGATTGCAGGTAGTGATAGAGTAAGTGAGTTTCAAAAACTTTCAGACAAATATAATGGCAAAGATTATAATTACAAGTCAATCAAATTAGTATCATCTGGTGAAAGAGATCCAGACGCTGAAGGCGTAACTGGTATGTCAGCATCCAAGATGAGAGAAATGGCAAAGAAAAATGATTATAGAAGTTTTAAATCTGGTGTTCCTGGACTTTCAGATTCAGATAGTAAAGCATTATTTACTGCTGTTAAGAAAGGTATGGGTATTAGAGAGGGTGTAGAAAACTTTACTAACTTTTTAAACAATGATTTGAGAGAAGAATATCATCAAGAAAGATTATTTAATGTTGGCGATATGGTTGAACACATGGACGGCACAAAAGGTATGATTGTTAGACGAGGTTCTAATTATGTTTCATTTGAATCAGATGGTCTTATCAAGAAGGCATGGTTATATGATATACAAATGAGTGAAGAACAACCTGAAAAGAAAACAAATGTATTAGAAGAATTAGAAAACGAATTAAATGAAGAAGGAATTGATACTGTTATTAGATATTTAAGAAGATTTACAGTAGATAGAAAGAAGATTAAGGCAGGAATTCAACAATTCAAAGATATGATATCAAAAGGTATGGAGAAACAGAAAGCACTTTTACATATTTCTTCTCTCATAGGGGTGCCTGCAAGAGAATTAAGGGATTCATTAACATCGGCAGGACTCTTTGAACACTTTGAAATAGGTCACGATTATGCTCAGCATACAATGAAGATGACCCCAGGTCAACCTATACTTAATTTTAAGAAACATAGTGAAGAAATTAAACAAAAAGACATTGAGAATTTTGCAAATGAAGAAGAAACAATAGATAAATATAAGAAAAGATACAAAGAGCGCTGGAAAGAAGAACTTAATAAGGCAGTTGCAAAGATGAAGGAACAACTATAATGTATAGAAAAACAATGACAGAAGCTTTGAGAGAAGCAAGGGAATATAGAGATCCTATCAATGAGGGAAAATTACCTCGACAATTAAAAGATAAGAATAAAGAAACAATGATTTCTAAAGATGGTAAAGTTATTGTCATTGATAAATCTGATTGGCCAACATATAAAGCAAAAGGTTGGGGACTTGCTGAAGATTATATTGGCAAACAAGCT
>Ga0209404_10001615_pt1 | contig 14918 bp, 7 predicted proteins | sample TroAtlMetagenome_2_FD_187447 | JGI IMG/M metagenome (GOLD analysis project Ga0209404, IMG submission 187447) | Marine eukaryotic phytoplankton communities from Atlantic Ocean - Tropical Atlantic ANT8 Metagenome (SPAdes) (version 2) | ecosystem: Environmental > Aquatic > Marine > Oceanic | place...
ACGCTATTTTTAATATTTGTTAAAATCTCTGGCCTAACATCAGCAGTTTGTTTTTCTATAGCTTCAATATCAGTAGGGTATTTTCTATTTTCAAATTCTTTACCTTGAGTTTCTTGGGTTTCGTCAGCCTGAAGCTCTTGAGCTCTCTCATCAGATAAACTAGTTTCTTTACCTTTTTTATCTAATTGCTGTTCTTTCCCGTAGAAATCAGATTTTTTAGGAGCAATATTACTGGTAATCCAATTAGATAATGACCCCTGCGCTGGATCCCAGCTGTCTAGGATTTTACCAAACTCTTTATCTACAAAGGATAGAGCATCTGCTCTTTTAATAGTACCCGCTTGAGTATCATATCCTAATGCTTTTAATGCAATTTTTTGGTATTGATTTAATAAACTTTCAATATTAGCGCTGCCTGGGTATTTTTTATATTCTTTAGCTAAAGTATCAATATTTTTTCCCTTAGAACCTGTGGTAGCAACACTTTGTTCTACAGTATCACCTTTTAAACTCTCGCTTGTTTGATTTGCACTTTTTATAAGGTCTTTAATTGCTTGATCAACTACTTCTTTTCTTTCTATTTTATCAACGCTAAGCTCTTTATTATCTGTAGCTTTTATGTCATTTTTTAATTGGCGCTGCTCTATTAACAAATTCATTAATTTAACCTTATCCCTACCGGTAACGTTATCTGGAGTAAGCATTGAGGCTTCTCTTATACGAGAAAGCTCGTTTATTCTTTTTAACATTTCAGCTTTACTTAAGCTTTTGTCATTTCTGATATTTTGTTCTAATCTTTTAAATGCAGCATTAGCTACTTTATATGTTCTAGAGCCAGGACGCATATTTATATTATATGCAATATCCTCTGCTTGTTGTATATAGGATTTTTTTAATCCACTTAATCCTATACTGGTACTTAAAATTGCAACACTACCAAATAATTCACCCTGTTTATAACCCATTTCAGCAGATTGTTCTATTTCATCCCACTTAAGATTACTTGTAAATATATTATCTACCTCTGCAAACTCTTCATTATGAGTAAATTTATCTATATAATTATCAGCCACTTGACCTAAATATTCTTGGAAACCTTCAGTAAGATATTCTTGCCATGCATTAACCTTTTGCCCACCTATACCAGTTGTTGCTACACTAGCTAAATATCTTGTGAATGTATTTCCTAATATAGCTTTACCTAATCCTGTTGTTGCTATTGCACCACCTACAGTACCAGTTAATCTACTTGTTATATAATCTGATAAAAATTCTGTACCCATTACTACAGCCCCAGCTGTCAATGCGGCTCCTTGATCTGTGTATTCGTCAGGATTTTCTAATGCCTTCATAAATTCTTCTGCAGTAGGCTCTCTATCTATACCTTGTTCTTTAAGTTCTGCTGTCAATTTTCTTCTTACCCCATCCATATAAGTTCCTCCATATTCCATAGCACCTTGAACCATAGAGCCTAAAGCTATTAAACCTGTACCTGCTTTAACCGCTACAACACCTGGCCCAGTGCCTATACCTGTACCTGCAGCAACAGTACCACCTAACACAAGTCCTTTACCAAGCGTACTCGGGATCATATGCGGTGCTTGATCTACTAAGCCCGCTAATCTGTCCATAAAGCCTTCTAGTGTAAATCCCATGAAGCCTTCGCCGGTTGGATCAAAACCAAATGGTTTGCCAGAATCATAAGTTTTATATTTAGATAATTCCTCCATTGCCTCTAATTGTTCTACAATATCAAGGTCAGTTGACTCTTTCCATCCTTTAAGTGACTCCTCCTGTTCTTTTAGTACTTCGCCTATAGTCATATCATTACTATAAGCCATACCTATTGGGAGTAATGTTTTATCGCCGTATTTATTAACATTCTGAGTATCTTCACTCCATAATCTTCTAGCCTCCTCTATAGTGGTATCGGCAGTAATACCAGATCTTCCAAGAATTTCTTCTTTGATTCTTTTTATATCTTTTCGAATAGGATCTGCAAAAAACAAATTCTTCAATGCTATCTGATTCTTATTCCATGTTTCTCTAACCACCGGCCCTTGCTTATCCCAATTTTCTTTAAGCCATACTTTACCTCTTTTTAATATTCCCCTCACGCTATCATCATCTTCATATCTCCGTGAAGTGTCATCTAATTGGCGGAAGAAAGGTTCTTTATATCTAACAAAGTCTTGGTGGAGACCTTGAAAAGCTTCATTTGATGCTAAACCGTATTCTTGGAAAATGCGGGTAACTTTTTTATTGTCTTGAATTTTATCACTAATAGTATCATTATACCAATTAGTAAAGTCTTCTTGAATTCCTTCTAATTTTTCTTGAGTAATACCTTCGTCTAACTTATACTTATTTCGTATTTCTTCTAATTTAGATTTAGCTTGTGTATCAACTTCTTTTATAATATTTTCTTGTATAAACTGAAACCTAGGATCATTCATTACAGCTGCTTGTGTAGCTGCTTGTACGGCATTTAATACATTCTGTGTATTATCTAGCTTAGAATCTTCCATATCCACCATCTCTTCAGGTGATGGTAAAAATTTTTCCATATAATCTTTCATCCCCTGATCAACATCGGCTATTTCTGACAACTCCAACATAGATAGTTCTATTTCACCATTTTTATATTGTTGAAGTTTTTCTTTACGTTTCTCTAATATTTCTGCATAAATATCTGCTTTTATTTTAGTAACTTTATTAAAATTATCACCTAAAAGTAAATCTTTTTGCCAATCCCCTGCTCTTTTCTTTAATTCAGCCTCATAATACTCTTTTTCAGATAAATTTACTTCAAAAGAATCTTCAATAGGCTCAGCTAATTCTCCTAAAGCATCTACATCTACCTCTTTAACTTCTAATGCCGATGGTGCATTCGCTTCAATTTCATCTATAGCTGCCTGTGTTGCTTCGTAATCTACTTTACCGTTTTCACCTTTTATAGGATTACTTAAAACGCTTTGTATATCAGCATTATATTTTTTTAAACCTTCATAAAAATCATCACCTAATTTAGCATCCTCACTGTCTTCGGGTTGACTAGTCATAACACCCATTACATTTATTGGCTGTGGTATGTCTAATTTACTTTCATCTAAAATATTTTCGTCTATATCAAACTCCGGGTCTTCAAAATCAAGCTCTGCTACAAATTTTTCATCTAAGTTCAACTCTTCTGCATGCTCATTCAACCATTTAACCTTTTCTTCATAGGACAGTTTTTCTAACTCTGCTAATTTAGTAGGATTAGATAACCAATTTTGTTCTGGAGAATATTTTGCTTCAATTTCTTTTTTAAATCGTAACTCTATTTTATCTTTATTTTTTTGCTGAAATTTCTCTTGATTTTCTAATTTTGTTTTTTCAGCTTCTAATCTCTTTTTCTCATTCTCAGATTCTGCTTCAGCAATTGCTTTATTATACTTTTCTATTTCTGCTGTTTGTTTTTCACCAAATTCTTTCCAACCTTGTTCAGTTCTTGCTTCGGGAAACTGTGATTTAAAATCTTCTAATCTATCATGAGCGACATCATAAGGTTTCCACTCATCTCCTTCTCTATTATAATAAGTTTCAAATCCTTTGTCATTAGGGTCATATATATTTTCTCCAGCTACTTTTTTAGCATTAGGGTGAAGTTTTAAAAATTCTTCTAGCATGTTTTCACTTACGTCAAAACGTTGGCCATTAGATTCATATGTTGTTACACTCATGCTTATTTATTAAAATCTTGATTATTATTTGGGTTTGGAAATTTTGAAGTGTCTGGATTTATTAATAGTCTTCTTGAATTTTCATCGCTCATCATCTCATCCTTAATTTGCTCTAACATATGGTTTGTATATAAAGCATTAAATAATTTTTTCTGTTTAGTAGTTAAGTTTTCTCTATATCCGAAAGGGGCCGCTTTATTTTTACTATCAAAAATCTCCATTTCTTTATTAAACATTTTTCTAGTTTCCTCATCCCCTAAGCCAGTTAAATCTTTGCCAAGATCTCCCATGGTAGATTTTATTAAATCTAAATCAAAAGTATTAAAATCTGTTTGACTTCTTAAAACTTGATTATAAAAAGCTCTAGCCTCACCATCTTCCTCGCCTGCAATATCACTATTGGCATCCCCTGTGAAACCACTAAGCTGACTGGCTATAGCTCCCATTATTCTATTATCTTCTTTTAATTTTTTTATATCAACGATTCCGTAAAAAGTATCTGCTACACCTTTTTTATTGGATTTACTAATTTCATATGAGCTATAACTTAAAGGATCTGCTAAAAATTTACTCACATCATAACTACCGGATCTTTTCCCATCTGTATAGGAATATATACCAGCGCCACCAGCATCTCCTAATGCACCTTGGGCTAAGTCAATCGGACTAGGTGTTTTGGTAAAAAAGCTCTCATCATTCTTATCCATATCAGAAAATGAAGCACTATTTAAAGGATATGTTTTATCATAAGTGCCTGTTGAAGGATTATAAAACCCACCTTCTTCATCATCACCTGTATATTCAAAAACTATATCATAACTATTACCTTTACTTTTTTTGAAACTATACTTATACCCATTAGCTTCATTAAACTTTCCTTTACCCGCTAATATATTAGATGCTAATTGCCCTCTAGAATTTTGGCCAGTATCAAAATTTCTTATATTTTGATAATCTAATTGATCACTAAGCTGTTCAATAAATGTTTTAATTTGTGCAGGGCCTCTGTTTAATGCTGCTAGTTCCTCCTGAAGCTCATGACAATTACCATCTGTTCTACATTGTGGGTTAGCGCCCTGTGTAAGCCTGGTTATTTCACCAACTCTTTTGCCTGATCCAGCAAATAATTCCCCTACAGCCCCTTGGGTTACCTGATTACCTACATCATTATATTCTGCTTTGCTATTAATATATGATTGGGAAGCTGATCTTCCTAATGCATCTAATTCTTCTCCACGTTTTCTTTCTGTTTCTATTGCATCTTGTTTTTTCTTTGCAATATCAGCCGCTGCTTCAGTAACATCTTCTTGAAGTTTATCATAAGCTGGTTGTTGCGAGATGTATGTATATTTTGGACTTGTATATGACATTCTATATTTGTTTAAATTCAACATCAAGTTTAGAGTAATCTACCCTATCATATCCGTCATTGTATTTTATAACTGCTTTTTGTGGTATTTCATCTGACATAACACCTTGGAATATTCCCTTACCAAATAATTTGTTTATATATTCAAAAGCATATATATTTATTCCTTTAGGTGATTTACCTATTAATTTAATATTTTTCTTTAACCTACGGTCTGATAATAAACCAGGATTATTCATTAGATAATTTCCAGCACTCATAGTGGTATCTATTTGGCTTTGGGTCATACCAGCATTTAAAAGCTCTTGATTAGTAGCTGTACCACCCGCTTGAGCAGGAGCAGTAGCGCCAGGTGCCGAATACGAGGCTGCTAAACTTCCGGTAATTCCACCAATCATACCAGTAAGTGCTGCTGTTTGGTCTGCTGCTGCTTGCGCTTGCATCTGCCTAGCATTATCAAGTTCAGCCGCTGTTCTATCTATTTTAGCATTTTCTCTTATTTCTGTTTGGTTGAATACAAATTGCTTGCCTTGCATTTCAGCTGTTTGGACCTTCTGTGCTTGCGTCATATGTATACCTTCTATTCTTTGTGCTTCAGCCATTCTTCTAACTTCTAAATCCGCCTCACCCATTGCTCTTCTATCTTCGTTTGCTTTTTCTTGGGTCTCAATACTTGCTGAAATTTCTTTTTTACTGTCTTTTGCGGCTTGTGCTAATGCTGTAGCTCCACCAGCACCAGATCCTGTGGCCATAAGGGTATCCAAAGTATTAGCCAACGCAATATCTGTTTGTTCCATTTGCATCTCAGCAGCTTGAGTAGCAACGGATAAATTAGCATAAGCATTAGACATTTGTCCAGACCTATCAGTAGCCATACCAGATAAATCAGTTATACCTTCATAAGGATTTATAATAGCTTGCCTATTACTTTCAAGATAATCTAATTTTCTAGATAATCTCTTAGCTTCTTTAGCTGCTTTTCTTTTGGCTTTTTTTGCTGCTGCACCTCCAAGTATACCGGAAAGAATACTTCCGCCTATACCTAAACCTGCTGATACCGGATCTATTGGCATAATTAATTTATTTTAAATGTTGTGTTTATTTATACAAATGTACTACTTACTGCAAATAATTCTTTTAATCCATTAGGATCTGTAGTAGTATCTGTTTTCATTGTTACTGTCGTATAATAGGCTTTTATCCCAGTCATGGAATTACCAAATATTACTTCACCTGCGATTGGTGTTTGTGTATTATTAGGTATAACTGCCATATACTTATTTTGTTTTCTATCAAACCCTGCTCTATATTGTATATTATTTTCTGTATATAATCCTTCATCATAACTATATATTTTACTATACTCATTTAGATCTGAAGCAGTTAAAGTTATTATAACGTTATCGCTCCCCCCAATCACCCCAGTTGCTATAGTTATTGTGTCATTTGCTTCAAAATCATTACCTGTAGCCACTACAACTACTGCAGTAACCTCTTGCCCTGCTACAGTAATATTTATAATTAATCCTGTTCCGTCGCCGCTAGTGGTCCACGCAGCATTATTATATGTGCCATTTGTGCCATCAGCAGTCTTAGTCGTAATCGAAGAGACCAAATCAGCCGCGCCTATTGGCCCTGTGCTTTGTACAATGGTATCTACATGATTAATCCAATTACCACTACTTGCGTCAAAACCAGTTTCGTCGGATAGTAAAGCTGTAACTTCCCAACCATTTGTACCTTCATAGTTTATTGTTTGGAATGTCTTTATTTGATTAGGTGATGGATTAAATACAAATTGAATAGATGATTGATGGGTTCCTCCATAAAAACTATTTCTAGTTTGATTACTATAATGTTTATATACTCTAGAATTATCGCTATCGTCTTTAGTTGTATAAAAATATCCTTGAGAACTAAACATGTCTTCTGGTTTATAACTATAAAAACTAGTCCACCCTTGAGATCTTTCGTCAAAACTTAATGTATAATAGGTACCATCATTAGTTATTTCTGTATACCTAGCATCTGGTTGTATAGATAAAACATAGTTTTGATTATAAACATCATACGCTCCTAATAGTACTCCTGTACTAGTAACTGCAGAAAGCTTATCTCTAAAGAAATCTATCATAAAGGCATTAGATATTTCTTGTATTTGTCCGCCAGCTAATTTTAATACTGCGTTTCTATTTTTATCTACAAAATATTTTGTATATCCATATACAGCAAAAGATTCAGGATTAGTTCCTATTCCCCAATTACCACCAACTGGTGTTATTTGTCCTATTACTAAATTCGCTGAAGTAGTCATTGCTTGCCCCTCAGCAGAATATATTGCGTCCTTATCTATTAAAGCTACATTAACTTTTCGTTCTTGGAAGATAGTTAAATTAGTATCTTCAGCATAAAGCTTCTGTATAGTTCCACCAATAGGGTCTACACTTCGTGTTATAGATTCCCCAACGCTAAATTGATTAGTATTATTTACCCCTGTTCTAGAATTATATATTCCAGAATATATTAAAGAGTTGCCTCTCCTTTGAGATTCATCATTTTCTTCTACTATATAAGCTTTAACCCCATAGTCAGTACTAGTATTATTATAACCCCCTCTTATTCTTGATTCCTCTATATACCAATCCTTATCCGCATTCACTGTTTGTGGTGCATTCCAAGTAGCTGTACCAGGACCTGCACTTGTTTGAGGAACATCAGCTAATCTCTTCATATAGTATGAGTTAAAATAAGAAACTTCTAATGTTAAAGCCATATTATTACTATTACCTGTTTTTATTAATTATTACAATGGTCCTAATGTACAATCAGTAGTGCCATAAGTGGTATCCCCAAATCTTATTTCTAATGCAGTACTATTACCCGGACAACCCTCCCCACTTACATTAGTAGTAAAGGCTCTATATTCTCCAGCTACACTAAAATTCTTAACTATAAAACCGGGAACACCATTAGATGCGGATATAGTAAGATTATTTATTACTGCGCCCGTGGTATCTACTGCTTGAGTCCAAGAGGAATTAGCATCTGCTCTGTATTGTATACTTACGCTGCATGTAACACTACCTGTTGCGTTAGTAGTTAAATAAGGTTTAATATACATTACACCCTGTGTTAATGCCCCAGTAGTTGAACCTGCCGCTGCGTTAGCTCTTACATTATAAAATTTTATATCATCCCCTGGATAATATGTACCGCCTATAGTTCCATAAGGGCCTGTACTTGTTGTAGCATTACTAGCACCAAAAAATGCTTCAAAACTTTCTGTACATGTAGCTACATCAGCACCTTGCTTACCATTACATATTGCCCGTGGAACATGCTGAGTACCAACTGTAAATGTTATTGAACAGTCTGGGGATTCATCTAAACCATTACCATCAACATCTCTTAATCTAGGTTTTATAGTATAAGTACTTTGGTCTACTAAAGTACCACTATTAGCTGTTAAAACACCCTCAGAACTCATTGTAAACCCATTTAATATAGAAGCTGCATTACTAGGATCTAAATCGAATACTAACCCTAATGTTTTATTTGTTGCGCTATTACTTGAATTAGTTCCATTTGTACCAGTGAATGTTTTAATAACGGTGCTTGCTATAGTTATACCGCTTGGGTTATTACAGTCAGTAATGGCCGGAGCCACATTAGTTAATGTAGCTGTATAGGTTGTTGTATTTGTATAAGTATCATCTGTCCCTGGATTAGTTGGGGTATAAACAGTTTCAAAAGTTATATTATATACATCATTAGATGGATTAGCATCTGATGCTGATGTATAAGTAAACCATGTTGACGCAGCACTTTTTAATTGATATTCTGCAGCTGTGCCGCTATGAACAAGTTGAAATAAATTACTAACATCTGTTGTTTGATTTATGTCATTAGCCCTATAAGCACTTAATATTCTAGGTGCAACTGCTTGGCTCGCTGCATTTCTAAATAAGTTATTATTAGTTATATTGTTACCATCACCTGTTTTAAAAACAATATTAGTACCTATTTGTGCCGCTGCCGCTAAAGACTCTGCAAAATTAGCTGAGTTATTGTTTAAACTTGTAATTCCTAAGTATTGAGAATTTATTAAACTATTTAAAGTATTTATTTTTCCTTGTAAAGATGTTTCATAAAATAACTCTAATCTACTAAAAACCGGTTTTGTTTCCGCAACGCTCAAGCATGGCTGCATTGATTTTAAACTTGTGGCCGCGCTGCCTGCGGCTACTGTATTACAAACTGCGCCAATAGGGCCTGGAGTAATAGGTATAGCAGTAAGGCTTGCTGATTCATTACTATTAGCCACTGTGTCAATTTTAATTGCAAAAGGATCTAAATCAGAATTATAAAATGGTTGTGTTACAGGACTAGTCCCCCATGGTATTGACCCTATAGCCTTAGGAGCAGTTACATTAGGAGTTACAGTTGTATCTACAAAGGTTCCAACTTGGCCGTAAGGTCCTTCTGGTGCATTTGTTACAAAAGGAATTCCTGTTAATTCCATATCCCTAACTGTAGCAATACTCATTACTTTTTGAGAAAATGCACTAGGATAATATTGTTTATTCCAAGGGGAATTTTCTTGAGGAATCCCATAAGGCCTATTGCTAGCTTTATTATTAATATTGGGATTATTAACTCTTAAATAAAGTCTTTCACTACTAGTATATTCTTTGTCTGTAGGGCCAACTTCAGATAAATTTCTAGGTACTTTGTTAATATTATCACTTAATAAAATTGAATAAGCAATTTGGGCTCTATCTTTAAGTTCTATAACAGGTAAACCATTAACCCAGCCGGGTAAATAAACATTATAATATTCTTGTTCTTGTTGTTTAACTACTACTTTATAAGAATACCATCCTAAAGGATTTGTTGTAGCATTCCATATCCCAGGCTCTCCCTGTGAAGTACCAGTCCCAATAGCTGTATCAAACTGAACATTTAAAGCATCTCCTACCCAATCTATAACAGGATTATTTACTTGGTAAGAATAAGTATTATATTCAGAAAACACCGTAGATCCTTGTTGTCCTGCTACATCATCATATGCCGATAATATTACATCTGATTGTCTACCATATCTATCTGCCAATATAATCCCTACTTGATAAGTTCTATTTTGTTTTAATGTTTGATAAGGTGATTGGCTCACATTATTATAATATGGTTTTTTTGTAGCAATTTCTGCACTAAAATTTAAAGGAGCTGGGCTTGTATGTTTATCAACATAATTTCCATATACTACTCTATTACCTATTATTTCTTGGCCCAATGCTTTAACAGGCACTTTATCATATACTCTTACTGTTTGATTAGAAGGCAGAGTTTTATAGGGTTTACTAGAGTTATAATCATAACTATAATAATATACATTAGTATTTAATCCATGCAACCCATCATAAAATTCTATAGAAGGTAAGGTGCCGGTTGGGAAGTTTATTAAATCAATAGTATCTAATACTTTAACCGCATTAGCATCGGATTCTTTATACAAAATATCTAAATCCGTTATTAAAAGATTAGTCATATTAAGCGCTGCAGTATTTTCTGGCATTGGAATCTTTAAAATAATATTTTGAATATTATTTTCAAACCATGCAACAACAGTGGATTTATATGCATTATCCATGTCTATTGTTTCTGGGAATTGTCCACCACCAAATTCGCTATATTGTTTAGGAATAAAAACTGGCTGAGTAAATGGAGCCATTAAAGAGTATTCATTATCTTCAAATTTAAACCTATAACTAAATCTTATAAATTTATCTTCTAAAAATATAGGATCTCCTTTCCAAGAAGAATCATAATTTGGATTAGCACCAACTGTTACGGTGTCACTAGCAGAAAAACCATGTGCAGCTGATGTTGTTATAGTCCACATAATACCTCCCCCATCAGGATCTGCCGCGGCCGCAACGACTGTTAAATTATCTGCTATAGTCTTATTAGGCCCAGTTATAAAATCCCCTAATCTTGGCAACATATCTGAATATCTACCTGTTACATTACCATCATATTCTATATCAGTTGAGGGATATAATATTGTAAAAGTGGTAGAGGCTACGGTAACAGTTGCCCCGCTATATCCATTAGACATATTTATTTCTGTTTTCTGTGTCGCAGTAGGCCTTTCAAATACTACTTTTCTTCCGTCGGCTACAGTTATTGCTTTAGATAAAACTAAATTATTACCATCTATTTTTATTACATACACATAGCTAGACCACTCTGGCGTATCTGTAATATTAGCATCGAAAGGAGTTATAAGATCTCCAATCTTAATACCAGTAGCATCATCTACCGTTATATTAGCAGAGTTATTAACAGTTCCGTTAATTGTTGTTAGAACTCTATCTATTAAATAAATAGGTTCGCATGGAGCATATTTAGCTACAGATATTTGGTCTTCAGTAGTATAGTGTGTAGGAACTCCAGCATTAGTTGGATTAGCTAATGTAATGTTAATTTTTCTAGGTTGATTATTATTATCAGTCCAAAACAATAAATTTTCAACTAAATTAACTCCAGTTATAGGGAAAGATTGATTAAAATTTAAAAACCCGCCTGTAACTAAAACTTTTTTAGTATATGGAGCAAATAAATCTAATTCATATATAAAATTTTCACCAGTAGTACTTCTATCACCATTAACATTATTATAATCAGTAGCAAAAAGATAAACCTTATTATCACCTTCATTAACATAATGTCCAATTACAGCTTCATTATTAGTTCCTAATAAATTTATAGAAGTATTGCCTAATAAATTTTCAAATTCCCCCACAGTTGAACCTTCTGATCTACTAATCATTAGATTAATAGCTTCTCGGTATTCTCCTGCCTGCAAAATACGAGAGTCACTATCTTGATTCATTCTCCCTTTGAGAAAATTATTCTTTATTTCTGGCATACTTTAGTGTTTTATCCATTTAGATTTATTACGCATAACTTGCACAATTTCATCTAGCTTGATATTAGATAATCTTATTTTTGCATTTCTTAATGCAGCATATCTTTGTCTTTTATATTGTGGTGCTATTTGAACCGTATCTCTTCTAGTAGACATTATACTATATAATAAATGTTGATACATAGCTTCTTCAGCCATTTTAGGAACTTTTGTATTTTCATCATAAGCTAATCCATCAGAAATATATTCTAGTATTATTAATTTACCTGATAAATCACTAGAGAAATTAAATGTTCCCCTTTTTTCATCTATATTAAACCAACCATTCATTTGCATATTAACTGGGTCACCACCATATCTTTGGCCATAAAACCCACCATAACCACCTTCACCCCACCAATCATACATATAAAGCAAAGGGTAAGTTGATCCTGTAGGATAAAGACCCGTTATACTATTAGGGTTGGATGCTTGCCAGCGGCTATTAGTTAATGAAGCCCCATCTACATTATCCCCAAAATTATCTTGCACTATATTTCCTTGTGCATCTTGTACGGGAGCTTCCCATGGGCTACTGGTTAATTGTGTAGGGTATATAGTATGTTTAACACCAGCGCTATCAATCCACGATAATTTAACATAATTAACATAATCTTGTGGTATAACTACTGAAAGATTTTCAGGAACAGTTAATTCTTGAGATTTAATACTTTTCAATGTATCATAACTAAATTCTTGCAAACCTCTTTTAGCATGAAAAACAACATCTGTTCTATTTACTCTCGGTATTAATTTATCTTGGCCTACATAACCTACTATAAAATTATTTACAATATCTTTTATAGGAACATATTCATATCCCCCATAATTATTTTGTACTGCACCTTCTTTTAATTGAACTTTAACATAAGTTCCTACACCTTGATTTAATCCAAGAGTTATAATACTATTTGTTTGTGTGCCATCTCCACTAAAAGTTAATGTATATGTAGTAATATACTCAGTCCAGTTGCTTAATCCATTAGGGCTAGTATATATTCTAAAATTATTTAATGGATAATCTGCATCAGTTGGATTCCAACTAGAAGCACTACCCATAGACAACTTAGTATTAAATGTAAATGTAAAAACCTGCGTTTGTACTGATGTATAAATAATCTGCGCGCCTGCGTAATATTGTAAATTAGTTTCTCGGATTAATCCTCCGTCTGGTCTAGGCATATCTTATGTTTTTGAATTTTGATCTTCTGCTTGTATTTCTGCTCCTGCCACTTGTATTATAGTAGGATCATTTATTATTACCCCAGCGTAAGCTAATATCCTTGTAATAACATTTGTTTGTTCTGACACATTTAACTCAAAGTTTTGAGTATTACCTCCAGCATTAAATACAAATTGTCCTAAAGAACCTTGAGTATAATCCCATACTATATCAGCAGGGGTCTTTAAGTATGAAAAAGTAATATCTGTAGCTGTTACTATACTTGTAGGATATACATATAAGTTATTATTCTCGTATAAATATATCGGAAAAGTTGTTGTGGGTTGAGTAAGTGGAGAAAGTAATAATTGAGTTACTTCATTTCGCTGTGCATATTGAGTTAGTTCAGAACCTTTATAGAAAACAGTTCCTAATCTATATACATCAGTAGGAGTTAATGTAAAAGGATTTGTACCAGCTGTGGCACCTGTCCTTTGGAAGAATTGTAAATTTTCTTCAATATTTTTTATACGGTTTGCATACTCCGTATCATTTTGTGGCATACGATACTGTTGATTTAGATCGTCTTCGTATTTCTCGAATATATTTAATTGAACCTGTGTTGCGACTTTATTAAATTCGTCAGGTGTCATATATCCTCTTTGTTGTTGATTAAGGATTAACAAAACAGTTTTATAAACTGTATCTACGTTTATTGCCATTCTAGTATATTATTTATAATAAAAGGCGGCGTTAACCGCCCTTTATTTATTTTACTTAAGTTTTTTAGAAAGAGCTTTATACATTTCTACTCCTTCATCTGTTTTAAACCATGCAGCTAAAGCTGAATATGGGTTTTCATCAAATGGAACACTAAATAATTTTTTCTTAGTAGTTCCTAATTTAAAGCTTCTTTGATCTTGTGCTAACTCTAAAAATCCCGCTTCAGTAGCTTTAATACCAAAATTTCTAAGTTGTACATTATCATCATTAGCTAATTCAATAAACAAACGTGGATTTTGCTTAGCAAATTTAAGTAAATCTCTTTTAAGCTCTTTTGAACTTAATTGATCTACTGTTGATCCAATTTCAGTTCTCATAATTGCTTCTGATTGATCAACTTCCATTTCTCTAGCCATAATCAACGCATCTATCTCCCATTCAATATTAGTGGCTTCATTTTCTGCTTCTTTTACTGGCCTTAATTCCTTATACCTTCTATCTCTATCTGGATGATATAAAGAGAGTAATTTTTGTAAAGCTTGCTCCTGTTTAGGAACTGTTAAAGATCCATCTCTAAAAACAATATGCTTTAAAGTAACCTCACCTTTTTGTTCATCTACAAATGGTGAAGATTGATTTGTTGCATATCTTAATGCTCTTTGTGTATTGTTTGATGTATCAAAATATAACAGAGGATATTTCTCTGTATGTCTTGATTTTATTGTATATGTTAAAGGGCTTTTGTCTCCTTTAATTATATACGTTCTATCTTTTATTTCCCATCCATTATTTGGTTTTGGGCTTTTCTTAGGTTGTACAGGTTGTTTAACCATAACTGGTTCTTCAACTACAACATCTTTTTTTTCTTTTGACATAATATAATATAATTTAATAGTTAAAGGTACTGGGCGCCGAAGCGCCCTTACCTTATAAAATAATTAAGCTGTAAATAATACAAAGTTATTTCTA